>Ga0206955_1107_pt1 | contig 14938 bp, 13 predicted proteins | sample Alteio_BWOrgHeat_34_FD_153247 | JGI IMG/M metagenome (GOLD analysis project Ga0206955, IMG submission 153247) | Enriched cells from forest soil in Barre Woods Harvard Forest LTER site, Petersham, Massachusetts, United States -... | ecosystem: Environmental > Terrestrial > Soil > Temperate forest >...
ATAGGAGCTATTCTTATCTTTGCGTTCATTAGGATAGCGTAAAAGCATGCTGGGTTTATTAATCAATCGTAATAAGACATTCATAATAACCGTAGCAGTGCGTCCATTGCCATTAAAGTATGGATGTATCTGAACAAATTCTTCAAAAGCATAAAAGATTAAAGCTAAAACGGAATCTTCATTTTTAGGGTCGCACTGTTGAAACAGTTTTAATACCTGCTTGCAATACGTATCCATTTTTTCTGCTACTTTTTTAGGGTCACTCCCTAGCTTAACTATTTTACTCAGTATGGCTGTATTCTTTTTATTAAATGTATTCTCTCTTAAACCCTGAACTAATAAATCTAAGGGATGTCCTTTGCGAGAAAGATCTTCGATGATTTTTATAAATGCTTCAATATCTTCTTGAGCACAGCCGCGTGACATTTCATCGACAATATATTCTTGTCTTGAGATTTCATTTTTACAATATTTCGCCATATTATGCCCACATTCATGACCAAAATGCCAACGCGTAATTTCTTCTTGGGTGAATGTTCCGGCAGTTCTTTTATGGTCTATTGCTAAAGTGGCTGCAGCTTGTTTATGAATTTGGTGTATGCATGCCGTGAATTCAGCACTGAATTCATCTGAATTGATTGTGTGAATGTCTTTCTTTCTAAACGCAGGAAGCATAACGTCTTGTGCATAACTATAAGCATCAAACAAATTTTTGAATTGGGGTGAGGCCTGACGCAATTGGCCTGCGTAATCTGATTCTTTAAGTGCTGCTTCTGGATCAAAGGCGTAGACTAAAGCAGGATTGAATTCCTTGAGGTGATCGAGGTCAAATTTGGATTCGGTGTAGTCTAGTTTTGAAGAGGAAGATGACATGATGGCCTCGTTGGGTTATGTATAGGCTTATACTGTATAAAATAACATCAACCAGCTTAAATTTCAAGTAGTTGTTGATGAGGTAGGTTGGGTAGAGCGCAGCGAAACCCAACATAACATGGGTGTTGGGTTTCGCTGCGCTCTACCCAACCTACGTTATTCCTACTACCGTATCATCTCCGCCTGCTCGGGGATGACATGTGATGGTAGCAAACAAATCTATCTTATAGTGCCAGTACTAAAACGCCCATTCTTAGTTGCAGGTTGATGTCTCTGCGGGGAAAGAAAATCAAATTTTGAGTCGGCTTGTCTGTTGGGTCTAGGGGTTCTGAAGAAAATAGCATCCAGTGGTACGCGCATTTCTTGATTGCCTCTTTCCAGGAAGAAGCCGTCTGAGCGTCTAATTTTTTGGGGTGGTGATAAAGTGCTAAAGCTTAAGCGAGTCGGTCTTCGGACAGGTGTAGTCAGGTCATCAATCGTTAAAGTAGGTAAGGATGGTTGAGTTGCAGCTAAATCGCTGATTTCTTCTTCTTTTTCTTCTTCTGCTTCATCTTCTTCGGAAATAGAATCTCTTCTTAATTCCTTTGTCACTTCAGCATGTGAGGAGGAATCAGCCCGAGCAATTTCTTCAATTGTGTCGCTTGGTACCGCATTCTCTGCGATAAGTGTAGGAGCAGGGCGAGTTGCAGTTTTGCGAATTAAGCAAGAAGAAAGCATAGTCAAAACACCGGTTGCTGCCATGACAATGCCCCATGTTAAACCGATGGCTGCTAAAATAGATAACTCAGCGATTGCGCCGGCTCCCGTTCCAGCAATCGCTAAGCCCAAAATAAATAAAGCGATTTTTAAATAAAATTTCTTTCTATTGGGTTTCACGGGTTCTGCTACACGTTTTAATACAGGATGAAGTCTAGGTGCTTGCTTTTCTTTATATCCCATTACTTTGCTTTCAGTAAAAGCTTTAAATAAAGCATCTTTGTCATCATTTGAACACGTTAAGCGATATTCCCCTGAGGCTGTTTTCTCAAACGAGCAACTTTTAAGATTGAGACTGCTTAAATAAGCAGTAAATTGATTCGGATTTGATAAAGAAGCTGTTAATATTAAATCACCATCTGAATTTTCAACTTGCCAAATGTTTCTTTTGGCATGAGGTTTGCGTCTAATATGATGAAGCAAAACCTTCTTATCATTGGAAAGCATCGTAGTTTCACTGCAAAACAATTCAAGTTGATCGATTAAATCAAGTAACTTAGGTTCGAGCTGCATTCTTCTTTTAAAAATGTTAAGCATATCGACTCGAGCGTAAACAGCTGCTTTTCTTGCTTCTTTAACTTTTGAAGCATATAAGAGATATTCGTCTTGAGATTTGCTATCAATGGAGAGATCATTCGCTTTAGCAATTAATTTTTCATACTCTTGATCAAATATGTTCTCTTCGGAGCCCGGCTTGATCTTGCTAATAATCTCACTAAATAATGGGTAGATATTTTTATACTTTAATATGGCATTGCAAATATTCATACGTTCGGCAGTGGTGAAAATTTCATTCAATGTTTCTTCAGTAGACATTTGGTATAACAAAAACATGCCCTGCATTTTTTGTGAGAGCGTATTATCATAAAAAACACTAATGTTTTTGACACAATCTTTGCCAGAAGGTTGTACGAAAGTAAAATCATCTTCTAATGTTTCAATGATATGGTTACCGCGATGCGCATGACCAAAATCAAAACCAAACAGTCGGTTGAGCACATTTGCCATATTTTGACCCATAGAGCCTACTTTATCTGGATCACCAATTTGTAATATGAGAGCTAAAAATAAGGGTAAATCGATAATAGAGTTATCGGATATGGCGTAAGATTGATTATTTGAGCATTCTAATTTAAGAAATGCAGGGGTGCCATTGGGATTAAGTACAATTTTACCTTCTTTATCACGCTGAAGTTTAACGAGATATTTATTATGATGTTTACTGCCAGCTAAGCGATATTTAAAATCTTCTAATTTTACCATGACTGCTGTGGGTAGAATTTTAGGAAAGCCATCTACGTAAGTGCTATAAGTCACAGATTGATCCTGCGCTTGCATGCCGTATGCTCTTGCGACTTGCGATGCCACGCATTCTAAAATGCCATTAATATTTTCTTGTGAACGGCTGCTGCAGAGCCCTCGGTAAATTTGATAAAAAAGAACACCCACACCTTGAAAATTTTGCGGTAATTTTTTTATAGCGCTGGTGTTTTGAATTCTTCTTTTAGGCGGAATGGCAAAGGTACCTTCGTCGTAAGCGCCTTTAAATAGCAAAACTTTGACCTCAAAAGGGAGTTCTTTTTCATCGCCTATTTCTTTTTGTTTTTTAGCGATCGCCTGGGCTAGTTTTTCTGCCTTATCTGGGTTTCGTGCAAAATAAGCGATGAAGTGTCTCTCATCTTTAATGGGTGTGTGACCTAAGCGTATATCATTGGTTTGATTGAGTAAGTCGGCATCAATTTTTGTTGCGGAAAACTTGGGTTCAATACCACCTAACTCATTGCTTTCAATTACAAATAAACGGTCTACGATATTCCCTGGCTGGTAGTCTTTTTGGCCGCGGGGAGGCACGATGATTTCGGTACCATCAATTTCGATGACTTCTGGGTTGAGTTCTGGGGCTGCTGGAAAGTTTTTGTTACTACTCGTTGTCATTTTATGCCCTCATTTATGATTAGAGGTTAGAGAGTTATCTTAATCATTTTTGGGGGAATGTAAATAGATATTAGGATGCTTGTGGGAGAAGGTTGGGAAGAGTTGGGTAGGTTGGGTAGAGCGCAGCGAAACCCAACATAATGGGTGTTGGGTTTCGCTGCGCTCTACCCAACCTACCTTGCATACAGGCTACATTTTAAATTTAGCCCTCTACACGATGTTTATTGCTGCTGATTTTAATAAAGAAACAGCTTCAGTCTCTGGTAGCGGTCGGCTAAAATAATAGCCTTGGATCATATCGCAGCGAATATCTGCGAGGTAATGCAGATGGGCTTCGGTTTCTACACCTTCTGCTACAACTTTTAGTCCTAGGTTATGTGCCATCGCAACGACTGCGCTTACAATCGCCGTATCATCATTACTCTCAGGCAAATTCTTGATAAAAGATTGATCGATCTTTAAAGTACTAATGGGGAATTGCTTTAAGTGTCCGATCGAAGTATAACCCGTTCCAAAATCATCTAGGGCAATCTCAACGCCCATGCTTTGAATATCTTTTAATGTACTAATCGCATGTTCGACATCATCCATCACCGTAGTTTCTGTAATTTCTAATTCTAGATATTTCGCTTCTAAGCCTGTTTCATGCAAGATATTAGCAATAACTTTCGCAATATCTTGGTGAATAAATTGCATGGGCGAGAGATTGACGGACACAGTGATGGGGGGGGAGTCCTTGGTCTTGCCAGCGTTTATTAGCTGAACACGCTTCACGTATGACCCATTCACCAATTGGGATAATTAATCCTGACTCCTCAGCGAGCGAAATCGTTTTCTCAGCAGGAATCAAACCTAAGTCCGGATCTTCCCAACGGATCAGCGCTTCCATGCCCGAGATTAAACCCGTTCTTAAATTTAATTTAGGTTGATACGCTAATTTTAAAGATTGATTACTGAGCGATCTATGTAAGGCAGCATCCAGCTTGATGTGTTCATGCGCTTGTGTATCCATATCGTGAGTGAAGTATTGAAATACGCCGCCACCTGCACGCTTTGCTTTATACATGGCAGCATCTGCATTACGTTGTAAATCTTCTATCGTCAGACCATCATTGGGAAAGACGCAAATGCCAATACTAGGGCTGACATAAAAATCTTCATCATTAATTCGTATGGGCTTAAGACAGGTTTGTAATAGCTTCTCTGCGATGGGGCTAGCAAATTTAGGGTGCGCGATATCATTGATCAAGACAATAAATTCATCACCACCCAGGCGAGCGACAGTATCACCGGCACGTAAGGATTGGGAAAAATAGCGCGCTGCTTCTTTTAAAACAATATCACCCGCAGCATGTCCGTATTGATCATTTACATGTTTAAAATTATCTAAGTCGACAAATAAAAGGGCTAGCATTCTACGATGCCTAGCGGCATGCACTAAGGCTTTATTTAATACTTCATTGAAAAACACGCGGTTAGGCAATCCGGTTAAGCTATCGAAATGCGCAAGACGTGCTAAATGTTTCTTACTCTCGACCAGTTCCTTTTCTATCGTTTTACGTTCTGTGATTTCAAGTTGTAATTGTGAATTGGCTAGCATTAATTCTTGTGTACGTTGTTTGATACGCGCTTCTAAAAAATCGCGAGAGCCTTTGATGATGGTCAGCATGGAATTAATTTCATGCGCTACAGAAGATAATTCATCATTGCCTTGATCATCCACTTTACATAAAAAAGGGTCTTTGGTATCAAGCGAACTGATTTGTAAATTGAGATTTTCTAGACGGCGGACAATCATCACGCGTAAAAGCCATACCAGCAAACCCGTAGAGAGAATACCCAGCAAAACAAAGGATATCAGGTAATAATCCATAGCGCGTAAATCATTCTTGTCGATTGCTTGCAAACCGATATACGCCAACCCTAAAAAAACCAGCCAGGCTGTGCCGATTGTTGCTAGAATTTTATCGCGTATTTTCATGATATATTCCTTTGCAGCAATTGGCATCAATGTAGCTTATTTGTTGGGCATATATGCCCAACCTACAAAATGCATATTATATAGATGGAATCATCACTCCGGAGCGTTATGAAGATCCAACATTTCGCGCATTTTGGCTTTAATCATATCAATGGCAATTCGATTTCCACCGCCACGAGGTACGATGATATCCGCATAACGTTTGGAAGGATCAATAAATTGCAAATACATAGGTCTTACTGTTTCTTCGTATTGTTTTAGAACGCTGTCAATGGAGCGGCCACGGTCTTTTAAATCGCGTTTTAAGCGGCGAATTAAGCAAATATCCAGAGCTGTTTCCATAAAGATACGAATATCCATCAAATCGCGTAGGTCTTTTTCAACGAATAATAAAATGCCTTCGAGTACGATAATCGTATGTTGGCCAATGGTACGCGTTTCTTTTTCACGCAAGTGTTTGGCATGATTATAAATCGGTACTTCGATGGAATCACCGCTTTGCAGCTGCTGCAAATGCTGATGAAGTAGGGCATGGTCGAGGGAATCTGGGTGATCGTAATTGATTAAGGCGCGTTCTTCAAAAGGGATATTGCTGTGGTCTTTATAGTAAGAATCCTCAGAAATGACGACAACTTGATCGGAGCCTAATTCGTTAACAATGGTGTTGGCCAAAAGACTTTTTCCAGAGGCCGACGCACCGGAAATACCAATTATGATCGCGCTTTTATTCGTCAAAATGTGCTTCCCCTTTCTGCTGTTTTAAGAATACATACATTGCGCCGCTACGTCCATCTTTTGCTGCAGCAGAACAGAATGCTAAAACTTGTTCTAATTGCCGCAACCAATTATTAAGGCAATTCTTTAAAACAGGCTTTGCGAGCGCCCGACCTTTACCATGAATAATCAGTACCGAGCGGTTTCCGTGCTGCTGGCAGTGCAAGATAAAATGATACAAAGCTTCTTTGGCTTCATCTACGCGCATGCCATGTAAATCTAATATGTTTTCGACATTATATTTGCCATCGTGTAATTTGCGAAGTGTTTTATTCGAAATTCCAGATCGATGAAATTCAACCCGCTCTTCACTGCTTACGCTGTCGACTTTTTCAAAATCAGAGAGTGGGGCCAGGGGTTTTGCGTCGAGATTCTGGCTTTTTTTACGCTTTTTGGGCATTTTAGGTATAGGCTGGATCTTGGAATGGGAAAAGCGTTTTGTGCCATGCATGGCTTCACGAAATATGGCTTGGTCATCTTCAGTGATTTCAGGTTTTTTGCGCATAACTCATACAATCTTGATTGATGAAAATACAGATTTCTGATAGTCTACCTCACTTTGCGGAAGAATGATTTATTTTTATACGAGAAAATATGAAAAACGCAGACAGCTTACAACGCTTTTTATTCGAAAATACACCGATTCGGGGCGAATTGGTGCATTTGAATCATAGTTTCAGTGAAATGCTAGATCAGCACAAATATTCACCACTTGCGCAGAAGTTACTGGGTGAAGCGCTGGTTTTAGTCAGCTTATTAAGCGCGATCGTTAAATTTAAGGGCAGAATGACCCTGCAGTTTCAAAGCAAGGGCAAGTTAAAATTATTGCTGACCCAGTGTAACGATGATTTACAAATGCGGGGCTTGGTACAAAGCGCCGAATCGATGACCGATGCAGAATTAATTGAAAATTTTCGCGAAGGTGTCTTAGTTATCATCATGGACCCTGAAAAAAGCGGCAAACGCTATCAAGGCGTGGTGTCTTGGAAGGGAGATTCACTGGCCCAGTCGGTCGAAGGCTATTTTCAAGACTCTGAACAATTGCTTACTCGTATCTGGGTCGCAGTGGGTGAAAATCAGGCGGCCGGGCTTTTATTACAGAAAATGCCAGGTGAGACAGGCAGTCATGATGATGCCAGTGCAGACGAAGAAGCGGCTAGACAATGGGAACATTTAGTCCATCTAACTTCGACCATCACACCAGCTGAATTGCTAGGTCTAGAAAACGAAGTGCTCTTGCACCGTTTATACGTCGAAGAAGACGTGCGTATTTTTGAATTGCAACCGACTATGTTCCTTTGTACGTGTTCAGTTGAAAAAGGTGAAAATGCTATTTTAATGTTAGGCAAGGAAGAAGCAGAGGAAGAATTGGCAAATCATCAAGTGATTGATGTGACCTGCGAATTCTGTAACCGAAAATTTTCTTTTGATCGCGTGGACGTGACCAAGATTTTTTATAAGGGTGGCAGTAATCCGCCCTCAACAGAAATTCATTAAGAGAGATATCTTATGTCACGAAAAATCATTTTCATTATTATCGCCCTATTATTAGCGGGTTTTATAGTATTTAAGTTTCATCATAAAAAAGTGGTGATAGCGGATGCAGCGACCTTTGTGAAGGTAAGTAAAGTTGTGCAAGCGAATCTGCCCTTGGAAGTACGAGCAGTCGGCACCTTAACTGCCGCTAAAAACGTGCAAATTGCTCCTGAAGTGGCAGGTCAAATCAGTAAAATCTTATTTCAAGATGGAACTTATGTGAAACAGGGCACGCCTTTGATTCAATTAGACGATGCAACGTATCGAGCGAAAGCGGATGCCGTGCAAGCGGATTTAAAATTTAGTGAAGCTTCTTATGCGCGTTTAGCTTTGTTAGCGAAGCGAGGGATTATTTCACCGCAGGATTTAGAGAAAGCGGAAAATGATTTGAAAGTGAAAAAATCTTTGGCGCAAGAAAATCAAGTGAACTTAGATTCTATGTTGTTAACCGCGCCTTTCGATGGGGTGGTAGGTAAGGCTGCTGTAAGTCCTGGCGATTATGTGGCGGTGGGGCAAGCTTTGGTGCCACTGACGGATACGCATCATTTGCGTGTGGAATATAGTGTGCCGGATAAGTATTTGGCTGATTTAAAACTGGGGCAAACGATTATATTAACCACCTCTGCCTATCCCGATAAAAAATTTACGGGTTCTGTGGCTTATATTGCTCCGACGATTAATACGGAAGATAGAACGATTGCGGTTTATGCGGATGTTCCGAATGATAATGGCGTATTGACTTCGGGCTTGTATGTTTCGGTTATACATCAATTGGGTTCGCAAAATAATGCGTTAGTTTTACCGGCTAAGAGTTTAGTGGCGACGATTGATGGGCAACAAGTGTTTAAGGTTGTTGATAATAAAGCGACATCGGTGCCGGTGGTGATTGGTGAAAGAACGGCGGATAATGTGCAGGTTTTGCAGGGGTTGAGTTTGGGGGATATGGTGGTGACGGAAGGGCAGCAGAAAATTCGGGATGGGGCGGTGGTGAAGATATAATTGTAGCGCGAGTCTCTTTTGTTTTTTTACCTCTCCCCTTGTGGGAGAGGTCGACGCGAAGCGGCGGGTGAGGGGTGCTTTTACAGGCCACTAAAAGCACCCCTCACCCGCCACGCTACGCGTGTCGACCTCTCCCACAAGGGGAGAGGTAAAATAGCGGGGAGAGGTAAAATAATAATTTGAAGGTAATACAAAATGAGCTTCACCAAATTCTTCATAAAACGCCCAGCCTTCACCATAGTAGTGACCCTAGTCATTACCATTCTAGGTTTAATCAGTTACAAAAGCCTCCCCCTACGCTGGATCCCAAACATCACACCACCCATCATTTCAATCCAAACCCATTACAGCGGTGCCAGTGCAGAACTTGTCGAAAGCCAAATCACCACACCCATAGAAGAAGCCTTATCCAACGTCGACGGCATAGAATCCATTAATTCCAACAGCAGCCAAGCCGAAAGTAATATCACCCTCAATTTCAAACTCGGCCACAATATGAATGCCGCCGTAGAAGATGTACGCAGCAATTTAAATAATGCAGTATTACCACATGATATAGATACTCCTGTAGTCGAAAAAGCCAGCCTAGAAGGCATGCCCATCGTTTTCTTCAGTTTTTCAGATCAAAACCAACAAGCCAAAGAAGTGCGCGATTACGTCGATCATTTTATTATTCCCAGCTTACAAAACACCCAAGGTGTTGCTACTGTCATGAGCTTTGGACGCGCACCCTCAGCCATGCGCATTAATTTAGACCCTGCAAAAATGGCAGCTTCCAAAGTCACAGTAGACGATGTCATCAAAGCTTTAGCCGAACAAAATATCCAAGTCCCCAGCGGACAATTACGCGGCAAAGATCGTTATTATAATGTCGTCACCAACGAAACCCTAACTTCAACCGATCAATTTAATAATTTAATTATCCGCGTCGATCAAGGACAAACCATACACTTAAATAACATAGGTCTCGCAGAAGTCGCCCCTGTGAATTCCGATACCGCATTTCGTGTAGATGGCCAGCCCGCAGTTGCTGTAGGTATCGTACCGCAGTCAACCGCCAATCCTTTAGAAGTTGAGAAAGCCTCATTAAAAACCTTCAAAGACCTCACGCTGTCTTTACCCAAGGGCATGAAATCCACTATCATCTTCGATGCCGCCACTTTTATTCGCGCATCCGTACACAGTGTTTACGAAGCCTTATTCGAAGCCGTCGTCTTTGTCTTATTCGTCATCTTTTTATTTTTAGGCAATTGGCGCGCAACCTTTATCCCTGTGATCACGATACCCGTATGCTTAATAGGCACGTTCACGCTTTTATTTTTGTTCCACTTTAGTATTAATACAATTACTTTGATGGCCTTCGTACTAGCCATCGGTCTAGTTGTAGATGACGCTATCGTGATGTTAGAAAATATCATGCGTCATATTGAATTAGGCATGAAACCTTTAGCCGCTGCGATACAAGGCAGTCGTGAAATTGTTTTCCCTATTATCGCGATGACGATCACACTGGCGGCTGTGTACACGCCGATTGCATTTACCTCAGGCATTTTAGGCACTGTATTTAGCGAATTCGCCTTAACCTTAGCAGGCTCTGTATTGGTTTCAGGCGTCATCGCCTTAACATTAACGCCGATGATGTGTTCTAAGCTATTAAGTTCTACACACAAACCTAGTGCCTATGGATTATGGTTTGCCAAGCAATTTTCAAAATGGCAAAATGGGTATCGTTTCTGGTTAGAAAAAGTCTTAAAGTATAGGCATTTTGTGCTGATTCTACTTTTAATCATCATCGGTCTAGGTTACGGCGTTTACCGGTCTCTGCCTTCCGAATTAGCACCCACAGAAGACGAAAGCGAAGTTGATGTTTATATTGCTGCACCGCATTCAGCTAGTTTTCAATATACCAATGACTACGTGCAACATATGGAAACGATATATCAACAAATTCCGGAAGTGACTTCTTATCTAGCGGGCATTGGTTTTAATTCTCCATCAAATTCATTTCAAATTCTGACTTTAAAGCCCATTTCTCAAAGACACCGTAGTGCCAGTCAAATTGCCGATGAAATTAATGAAAAGGCGAAACTCTTGCCGGGCGCAAGAATTAATGCTTCGCCACCACCACCGCCTTTAACCATGTTTAGTGATACCGAAGATGGCAATTACGTGGGTATGGCTTTGATGTCTTCGGCTGAGTACAAAGATATTCATCAAGGCACAGAGCAACTGATCAAAGCGTTGAAATCTAATCCCGCGTTTAACTTTGTTGATAGCAAATTAAAATGGGACAATTCGCAATTTGAAATTAATATTGATAGAGAAAAAGCATCTAATATGCACGTACCTATGGCTAATATCACTGCAACGATCTCAACTTTATTAGCAGGGCGCACAGCGGGGAAGTTTGAATACGGTGGTAAGCAGTACGATATCATCGTGCAATTAAGCCAACCGGCCTTAGCGGATATGAATATTATTTCGCAGCTGTATGTGCGTAATGATAATAATACTATGGTACCACTCTCTGGCTTAGTGACTATGCAAGAAACCACAAACCCCGGCGCCTTACCACATTATGAAAAAATGCGTGCCGATACGTTGATGGCCAGCTTAGCACCTGGGTATACGATTGCAGATGCTGTGAAAATATTAAATAAAGCAACAGCGACTTATTTGCCTGACACGATTAAAGCTGCATTTATTGGGGAAGCGAAGGATTATTTGGAATCTAGTAATAAGATGGCGATGACATTTTTACTGGCCTTGGTATTTATTTACTTGGTCTTGGTTGCACAGTTTGAGAGTTTCGTTGATCCGCTGATTATCTTGCTGACTGTACCACTTGCGGTGGTAGGTGCTTTTCTTTCCTTGAAAATCATGGGGGGAAGTTTAAATATTTATAGTAATATTGGCCTGGTGACTTTAATTGGGTTGATTGCTAAGCATGGTATTTTGATTACTGAATTTGCTAATCGCGCGAGGTTAGAGGGTAAATCGGTGCATCAGGCGGTGGTGGAAGCGGCTTTGTTGCGCTTGCGACCGATTTTAATGACGACGGCGGCTATGGTTTTGGGGGCTTTGCCGTTGGCAATGGCTTTTGGGCCTGGGGCGGAAACTCGGCATCAAGTGGGTTGGGTGATTGTTGGGGGGCTTTTAATTGGTACATTTTTCTCGTTAATTATTGTGCCGGTAGCGTATACTTACCTTGCCAGGCCGATTAGAGCTACTTAATACAAAAAAATTTAATTACCTCTCCCACAAGGGGAGAGGTAAAAATGCTATAAAAATAATTGAGGAATATTCAAACCCATGCAAACATTCTTAATCGACTTCATCCCCGTCATCCTATTTTTAATAGCCTTCAAGATATACGGCATCTACACAGCCACCTTAGTCGGCATCATCGCCACCGCCATCCAAGTCGTACTCACACGCTTCATCCGCCACGCCTACGACAAACAACAATTAATTACCTTAGCAGTCTTTACCGTCTTCGGCAGCCTGACCCTCTATTTCCACAACCCCATTTTCATCAAATGGAAACCCTCCATCATATTTTGGATCTTCGGCTTAGTCTTTATAGGCAGCCAATTATTCACCCAAAAAAACATAGCCCAACGCATGCTAGAAAAATTAATAGAAGACCCATCCACACATATCCCTTTATCCGTATGGAAAAAATTAAACACCTTCTGGGCTGCATTTTTTATCGGCCTAGGCTGCTTGAATTTATACGTCGCTTACACCTTCAGCACGGATTCCTGGGTCAATTTTAAAGTGTACGGCGTGATGTCCTTATTATTTATTGTGACCATAGGCCAAGCACTCTATCTGTCACGCTATATGACCCATACCAACCGAGCCAAGCAATGACTCCTGAGCAGCGTATAACCGAAATAGAACAACGCCTAAAGCAGGCCTTTGCCCCCACCCAGTTACAAGTCATTGACGATAGCCATAAACACATAGGCCATGCGGGCGCAAGCGGTGGGGCAGGGCATTATATGGTCATTATAGCCGCCCCTAACTTTGATTCTCTGTCCAGAATAGAGTCGCATCGAAAGATTTACGCTGCATTGCAAGACTTAATACCGCAAGAGATTCATGCTTTACAAATAAAGATACAACAGAATACATAGTAGAACGTAGGTTGGGTAGAGCGCAGCGAAACCCAACACAGCATGGGTGTTGGGTTTCGCTGCGCTCTACCCAACCTACGTTCTACCTTCTTTTGTTTGCATTTTTGACGATGACTTAAGCTTTCCTTAAGCTTTCGTCGCTATACTATGCCCAGCTTATAAAATAAGAGGCATTAAAATGTTGAGTGGAATCCGTAAATTTTGTGGCAACTCTGTATTGTATCTTCGTGATAACCTTAAGCTATCTGCAGCTGGTTTTGTAACTGGAGTGGGAGCTGGTTTTACGGGGGGCTATTTCTATGATAAAAAGATGGACAACGACTTTCTAAATTGTGCTCAAGGGCATTTTTTCGTGGATAATGCTTTTATATATAATTGTACAGCATTGGCTTCAGATTGTTATAACACAGCTCTTAATTGTACCAGCACTTTTAACCTCGATACTTTACAACAAGCGGCAAGTGATTCAGCGTACAATCAACTAGAGAATGACGGTATTTTTAGCCTGATTGGTACGTTCGCCTTCTTTGGCATACTTCTTTCTGGTGGCGTAGTTGGTACACTTTTATTTTGTGGGACTAAAGCAATAGTTACAACTATTCAAGAAAATTCCATTTCACACGTATCCAATTCATCTGAATTATCTCGCGGCATAAAAGAAAAATGCCTTTCGCTATGCAGTATATTTTCTAGAAATAAAACTCAACATCCATCAGCTAGCTCCGCTTCTAGCGCAGCCGTTGTTCCTTCACTACTGGATACTACACAAAGAAATAATTTGAGTGATGCAAATAGTTCTGAAGCAAGAGAGAAGGATGAAAAAGATCAGGGAGAATCAGAAAGAATAGCTCCATCACAATGATCGGGCTTAAAACATATTACTATAAACTAAACGAGAGAGGCTGTTATGTTTTCAAGATTAAAAAGTAAAATTTCTGGAGCTTTCCAATCAAATTTGGGTTTTATTAAACAATATCCCGGAAAAACAATGGCTACTTTTGTCACGGGTGCTCTTGCGGGATCTTTTTCCTTTCTATTTGGAATCAGTAATTATTCTGAAAAAAAACAGGCTTGTAATATCGGAGAATTCGAAATTACAAACGCTTCTGCATTTAATTGTTCTGTCTCTGCAACAAGTTGTTTTGATGCAGCATTGAACTGTTCAAGTACAGCGCAATTTACACAATTACTCTCTGAGGCGCAGGATTTTGCTGAGAAGGAAAATTCAGGATCAGCAAGAGCTTTGCTTGCCTTTTTAATATTATCACTGCTTACCGGCGGCCTTATCTTGCTACCATTTGCTAAGCCGATTAATATGGGAATGACGTATCTAAACGAAAAATCCAAAGAAGCTTTATTTGCTTTAATTATGCGTTGTCATGGAATGTTGCCTGAGTGTTGTATTCCTGCGGAAGAGAAGGAAGTTGAAGATAAAGAAGGAAAAACTGTTACGACTGAAAATGCTAATGGAAATGGTACGCATACTAAAGAAGAACCTACTGGAGCAGTTCAAGGAGTCGCAAAAGAAGAAATTCCAGAAGGAGCTAATAATGAAACCGAAAAAGAGTCTACATCACCCCTTAGACGCCATAGTTTGACGCCACCAGCGCGATCTACAGTAGCATCAGAGTCAACGGAGGGTACATTATTGACTTCAGGTCAACAGCAACAGCCTAGTGATGGTGATTTGGTGATTAGCGTAGCTACAACTACTGCGAGTCTCTAGAATTGTTGGGCATATATGCCCAACCTATGTCTCTCTCAAATAGAATTGTAGGTTGGGCACAAGCGCCCAACAACCCACTCTCAAATAGAATTGTAGGTTGGGCACAAGCGCCCAACAACCCACTCTTAAATAGAATTGTAGGTTGGGCACAAGCGCCCAACAACCCACTCTTAAATAGAATTGTAGGTTGGGCACAAGCGCCCAACAACCCACTCT
>Ga0206955_1209_pt1 | contig 14887 bp, 12 predicted proteins | sample Alteio_BWOrgHeat_34_FD_153247 | JGI IMG/M metagenome (GOLD analysis project Ga0206955, IMG submission 153247) | Enriched cells from forest soil in Barre Woods Harvard Forest LTER site, Petersham, Massachusetts, United States -... | ecosystem: Environmental > Terrestrial > Soil > Temperate forest >...
TGCGAATGCCTTTCTTTACCTGCTTCAGCGCCTCATCCACCGAAAGCTTGTCGGGTTTTGGCTGTCCCTGCCAAACCGACATCAAATGCTCAAACTCTTTCATAGTGGTTATACAATTCTGTTAATTTTTGTTTTATGCGATGGATCTTCACCCTCAAATTCCCCTCTGATATACCCGAAACGTCAGCAATTTCGGGGTATGGCACTTCATCAAGCACCATGGTTATGATAATTCTTTCCGATTCTTCCAACTTCGATATACATTTATAAAGCAGCGCCACCTGTTCGTTTTTTTCAGATAGCTCTTCTTTTTTATTTTCCGAAATAAATGGTGTCAACTCATCTTTTGCCTGGCGTTTTTCTGAACGGAGGTAGGTAAGGCAGGTATTTACAGCAATGCGGTATATCCAGGTGGAGATCATCGCCTGGTTGCGGAATTTTTCAAGGTTTTGCCAAACTTTTAAAAAGGTTTCCTGTAAAAGGTCGCTCGCAGCATCATCATCCCCGGTATAACCGTAGCACAAATGGTAGATCTTTTTTGAATTGGCTTCGTAAATTTTCTTAAAAGCTGCCTCTTTATCTGCCACTATCAGTTAATTTTTATTGGTTAGATGTTATCGCCCTGTAATTGTTACAGCGCATGTTCGTTCTTGTAAAACCAGGGAAATTTCTTTTCAGCCTCATTCAGCAAGCCGTTATAACTTTCGTTATAATCAAATTGCAGGTCCTCATGCAATTTGCCTATCAGCGTTTGTATCTTGATGATCTGCCTCACCAGGATTAGCCGCATGGGTTTATAGGATGTTTTCCTGTCGGTATACTCAATATAGTTATAGCAAAAATTAAGCAGCAGGTCTATTTCAGCCTGTTTTGAGCCGATGAATTTGGTATACTTGCCAATCAGCCTTAATGTTTTACGCAGATATTTTGCAGCGTTATAGCTTTGCGCAGGTAACTGGCTATACATAAAACCAACTTCAGCTTTAACTTTTTCGATAAAAGCATGCTCATTACTTGCTTCAAACAGCAGGTAGGCCAGCAGTTCCTTGTTCTCCTTTTTATAACGGGCAAGGCGCAGGATCAATTCAGCTGTTTGTATGGACGACAAATGCTGTAATTCTTTCTTTATATCCTGTAAGCCAAAATCGCTGATGCTCATTATTTGTGATAGAAGCCTGCAAATTACGAATTTTAAATTATTCGGGCTTAAATATCAAGCCGGAGGGGCAAGCAGGTACATCTTAATTACTACATAAGTATCAATATTGATATAATTGTTTTCGCCACAACTAAAATCCTTGTTATTTAATTCCTAATCAATATAATTGTATAACCAATTAGTCAAATTTTTAATAAATAAACGATGTCGGCAGATACTGTTAATATAAATGGCAAAGCGAAGGCCCAATATACTTATGATGCAATTGTGATCGGTTCAGGAATCAGCGGGGGATGGGCAGCAAAAGAATTAACTGAACGCGGCTTAAAAACCATTATGCTGGAACGCGGTCGTAATTTCGAACATCTAAAAGATTATAAATCGGCAGCGAAAGATCCATGGGAATTTGAGCACAGGGGTAGCGTTACCCAGGAACAGCGCAAAGTTCGCCCGGTTATTTCGCGCGGATGGGGCGCCAACGAACCCATTATGGATTACTGGGCCAACGAACAGGATGCACCATATACCGAAATAAAGCCCTTTAACTGGTGGCGGGCCTACCAATTGGGCGGCCGTTCTATTTTATGGGGACGCCAGAGTTACCGCTGGAGCGATTTTGACTTTGAAGCGAATTTAAAAGACAGCTGGGCGATTGACTGGCCCATCCGGTATAAAGACCTTGCACCCTGGTATGACCATGTGGAGAAATTTGCAGGTGTAAATGGTTCCCTTGAAGGTTTGCCACAATTACCCGATGGCCATTTTTTAAAACCGATGGATTTAAATGTGGTGGAGAAAGATGTAGCCGCGCGCATTAAGCAGCACTACAATAACAACCGGCACATGATTATAGGCCGCAGCGCCAACCTTACAGAAGCCATCCCCGGCAGAACAGCCTGTCATTTCCGCAACCGTTGCTGGGAAGGTTGCCCTTTTGGAGGATATTTTAGCACACAATCATCTACGTTACCTGCTGCTGTAGCTACCGGTAATTTAACGGTGAGGCCTTTTTCAATTGTCACAAAAATCATCTATGATAAAAACACGCAGAAGGCAACGGGAGTTGAAATAGTTGATGCCGAAACGCACCAAACCTATGAATACCACGCCAAAATAGTTTTTGTAAACGCATCAACGTTAAACAGCGCCTGGGTATTAATGAATTCGGCAACGGATGTATGGGAGGGCGGCTTAGGCAGCAGCAGTGGCGAATTGGGGCATAATATTATGGATCATCATTATAATTTGGGTGCATCCGGAACTGTTGAGGGCTATGAGGATAAATATTACTTTGGCAGAAGGCCAAATGGGGTGTACGTAGTAAGGTTTGCCAATTTGCCCGGCGATAACAAGAAACGCGATTTTATGCGCGGTTTCGGTTACCAGGGTGGCGCCGCCCGCGACGGCTGGAGTAGGAATGTTGCTGAGCTGAATATTGGTGCGGCCTTTAAAGAAGCTATTACCGAACCGGGGCAATGGTCAATAGGTATAGGGGGCTTTGGCGAATTGTTGCCTTATCATGAAAATAAAATAACCCTCGATCCAAACAGAAAAGACAAATGGGGCTTACCAATTTTAGCGATGGATGCCGAGATAAAAGATAACGAAAAGAAAATGCGGATTGCAATTGTTGCCGAGGCGAAAGAAATGCTCGAGATCTCGGGCATAAAAAACGTGCAAACCTGGGATCACGGGCACCACGTTGGCGACGGCATACACGAAATGGGCACTGCCCGCATGGGCCGCAACCCAAAAACTTCAGTATTGAACGAACACAACCAGGTTTGGGATGCCAAAAACGTATTTGTTACCGATGGCGCATGTATGGTTTCATCAGCATGTCAAAACCCGTCGTTAACGTATATGGCTTTAACTGCAAGGGCGGCAAATTTTGCGGCGGATGAATTGAAGAAGGGGACACTTGGTTGATTAAGTTGATTGGGGAAGTGGTTGATTAAGTTAATTAATTTCACCCCGATCTTTAAATCAGCTATCATCAAAAAACAACGAAGTCAACTTAATCGAACATAATCAACTTAATCAACCGAAAATGAAAAATAAATTATTGATAATAAATGCATTATTGCTTCTTACCTTAAGCGTTTTTGCGAAACCAAAAGTATTGATATTCTGCAAAACAGCAGGTTTTCACCATGCATCAATTGCCGTCGGCATTCCGGCCATTATAAAACTTGGGCAGGAAAATAACTTTGATGTAGATACTACGACAGATTCAAGGAAATTTACCTATGATAATTTAAAGCAATATGCTGCGGTAATATTCTTAAGTACAACTGGCGACGTTTTAAATGATGCCCAGCAGGCTGAATTTGAAAAATATATCCGGGCAGGCGGCGGCTTTGTAGGTGTACACTCTGCAACGGATACAGAATACGACTGGGCCTGGTACGGCAACCTGGTTGGGGCTTATTTCAGGAATCATCCCGATCACCAACAATTCGCGGTGCTGCATATTGTCGATCCTAACTTTATAGCGACCAAAGGTTTACCATCTGAATGGAAAAGGTTGGATGAGTGGTATAATTTTAAATGGATAGCGCCAAACCTGCATGTGTTGATTACCATCGACGAAAAAAGTTACACCGGCGGAGCCAACGGAGATAATCACCCCATGAGTTGGTATCATGATTACGATGGCGGCAGGGCATTCTATACTGAACTCGGTCATACCGATGAATCTTATTCAGATCCGCTTTATTTAGGGCATCTTTTGGGTGGCATTAAATACGCAATGGGGGTGAAATAGTTGATGTTGAAATGTTGGAAGGTTGAAACGTTGGAACGTTATTTTTTTGGTAGTGGATTTTGAGACCTATTCCGCCAATCAAAGCAATTAACTACTTTTAACCTTTCAACATTACAACATTTCAACATTACAACAACTAACATGAAGACCTGGCTTTTAGTATTTATCGGAGGGGGTATTGGTAGTCTGTTGCGTTACCTGGTGAGCAAATGGGTTAACGGGGGTATTGTTTCAGTTTTCCCTTATGCTACTTTCATCGTTAATGTCACCGGTTGTTTCCTCATTGGTTTTGTAATGTTTTATTTTACGGAAACACGCTTTGGAGCAACTTCCCTGCCGTGGCGGCTTTTTTTGGTAACAGGTATTTGCGGCGGTTATACCACTTTTTCCTCCTTCTCTTCCGAAAATTTGTTGCTGCTAACCAATAACCAGGTTTTTATTTTCCTTGCCTATACTTTCGGAAGTTTGGCCGTTGGGTTCCTGGCGACCTGGTCTGGCATTTTTCTTGCTAAAATTATTTAGTATGAAAACCGATAAAATATTAATTGTTGCGGACGATAGCGAGTCTTCAATTAAAGTAATTGAATATGGTTTTAATTTAGCCCGGGACCTCTCTGCCAAGGTAATATTATTAAGTGTAGTTGATCCAATCTATTCTCTTGGAAATCCCGATGCCGGGGTATTTCCTGACGATGCTTTAATGGTTTCGAAAGCCGGCGCAGTTGCATTTTTGAACGCAATGAAAGAAAACTACGGTGCGGGTATTGATGTTGAACTATTAACTCCGGTAGGCGATGTCCAGCCTGTGGTTTGTGAAACTGCGATGCAACAGGGCGCGGATCTTATTGTTACCGGTACTCACGGTCGTACGGGGCTTGCCTTTTTATTTAAAGGAAGTGTTGCCGGGTCAATCATCCATCATTCACCTGTTCCTGTATGTGTGGTGCCGATAGGTAAATGATTCTAAAAAAAGTCCCTGATAGATTTTATTCGTTGGCAAATGGTCAGTATTTAAAGCTGATAAAGCGTATCTGCTTTAAAAAGGGAAAAAGAAAAAAAATATACTTGTAATTAATTAATGCTGAATATATGTTATATTTGATTAAAGCAACTATTAATTTTAAGGGGAATTTATAACCTACTCCTTATCGCAGGCAAATAAATTTCCTTTTACAGCCAATAGCCTAATAATAAAATAATAAGTGGTGCCATTGTGTAAGTGGCAGTTATTTTTTGATACCTGAATCGTAAAACATTAAAGCCATGAAAATCAAAACAAATCGCCATTTGTTTTACCAATTATCTATTCAACAACGGTTGCCGCTTTTGATTTGTACACTATTACTTTCGGCAATAACAATTTATGGCTTCGCAAATTATTATAGCTTAAAAAAAGCTACGTTAATTATTGGGGAAGACCGGCTCAGCTCGTTAACTGATCAAATGAGTTCAATGTTTGGACAATCGTCGCAGAGTTTATTAAATATTGGTAATTCTACAGCAGCCCAAAGTACGCTGATCCAATGTCTTAAATCAAACGGGAATAAATTTCGTAAAGAAACAATTGAAGCACTTAATAAATTACAAAGGGACAGCAACTGGGTTTCAACAATATTATTGAATATGGACTTGGTGCCTGTATTGCGTTCAGAGAATTCAAAAAGAGAAATAAAAATTAGCTTAAAGGGTGTTATTCAATACAACAATGTCGGTCCAAATTCAAGCCGGGTAGGAAGGATATACAATATAAACGGAACCATGTACTACCCCGTCATTACTACAATAACCGAAAAAAAGCAAATAATTGGGTACATTATTTCCTGGGTGGTGGTGAATACTACCCAAAAAACAGTAACGCAATTTTCTAAACTCCTCGGTATGGGCGCTGGTTTTTACATCGTAAATACCGATGGAAGCCTTTGGACTAACCTGGTAAAGCCCATAAAGGCAAAACCGGTGGCAATTAACACCAAGGGCAAAATAATGGAATATACTGATGCCGATGGCAGGCTGCTGATGGCGAGTGCGAAAATAATACCCGGTACTGCCTGGCTGATTATGATTGAGTTTCCGGAAGACAAAATGCTGGCCGGCTTATCCACTTTTGTAAAATGGATCATTGGCATAGGTTTAGTTCTAATGGCAGTTGGCATTTTTGCTGCATGGATCATGAGCCGTAATATAACAAAGCCATTAAACCGGCTCACCATAGCCGCCACTGCTATCTCAAAAGGAAATTACTCTATTTCTGAGCCAATTAACGTACTCAAAAATGACGAGTTGGGAAAACTGGCCAATGCTTTTAATATTATGGCAGCCCAGGTGCACCAAATGCACCTGAGCTTAGAAAATAAAATTGAAGAACGCACCGCCCAGCTTGAGACTGTAAATAAAGAACTTGAAGCATTTTCATACTCTGTTTCTCATGATTTAAGAACACCCTTAAGGGCGGTAAGCGGATACTCCATTATGCTCAAAGAGGATTATGAATCAGGGCTCGATCAGGAAGGGAAAAGAATCCTCGGAAATATTATTTCGAATGCCAGAATGATGGGGCAATTAATTGATGACCTGCTTTCTTTTTCACGTCTTGGCAAAAAAGAATTGGCAAAAACATTGGTAAATATGCAACTACTGGTTGCTGGTGTTGTTGAAGAATTATTACAAAACGAGCCTGAAAACAAGTACTATGTCGTAACCGGCACGTTGCCATCTGTTGAGGCAGACCAGGTTATGATCAAACAGGTTGTTGTAAATCTTATCAGCAATGCCATAAAATATTCCTCAAAAATTGCCGGACCCGAGATAGAAATAGGAGCAATAAATGAAGACACAAACACTGTTTATTATGTAAAAGACAATGGGGCAGGATTTGATATGGCTTATTCAGATAAATTATTTGGTGTTTTTCAGCGGCTCCACTCACAGGAAGAATTTGAAGGTACCGGCGTAGGCCTGGCCCTTGCAAAACGGATCATTGAAAAACATAAAGGAAAGATATGGGCAGAGGGTGCAATAAATAAGGGGGCAACATTTTATTTCAGCATACCTAAAAATTAAATATATGAATGACGAGAAAGTAGAAATCTTATTGGTTGAAGATAATCCCCATGATGCCGAAATGACCATCAGGTCGCTGAAAAAAGTAAATTTAGCCAACAGCCTGATACATTTAAAAGATGGCGCCGAAGCGCTTGATTTTATTTTTGCAAAAGGAATGTTTGCCGGCCGGCAAATTGAAAACAAGCCCAAAGTTATATTGCTGGATATTAAAATGCCTAAAGTAGACGGTATTGAAGTATTGAGGCAAATTAAATCTGTCGATGCAACTAAAACCATACCCGTTGTTATCATGACTTCTTCAAAAGAAGAACAGGATATTATTACAAGTTATGATCTTGGCGTTAATAGCTATGTGGTAAAACCAGTTGATTTTGAAAGTTTTGCAAAGGCTGTCTCAGAACTTGGGTTATATTGGTTAATTACTAACCAGGCAGCCGGATAATTTATAAATACTACCATACCATGATCCGCGATTTAAAAATAATACATATTGAAGACGTTAAAAGCGATGCGGAGCTTGTTGACTGGATTCTGAGAAAATCAAAGATCCCTTTTGAAATGATCGTTGTTGATACCCGTGAGGAATATCAGAAGGCTCTTATTGAATTTCATCCCGATATCGTCCTTTCAGACCATTCATTGCCTACATTTAATTCACTTGAAGCCCTGAATATCCTGAAAGGAAGCGGGCTTGATATTCCTTTCATCCTCATAACGTCTACAGTTTCAGAAGAATTTGCTGTAAATGTTATGAAAGAAGGGGCCTCAGATTATGTGTTAAAAGACAGGCTTCAACGTTTGCCCAATGCCATAGTCAATGCTATAGAGAAATTCCAATCCGATTTCGACAAGCAAACTTATCTGAATAAAGTTGTAGCAAGCGAAGCCTTATTTACAAAGGCTGAATTAATAGCAGGATTTGGCACCTGGAGATATAATATTCTTACGAAGGCCATTAATTGGTCGGCAGGCACTTATCCGCTACTTGGATATAATAATGATGAAGTTGAACCGTCTTGTGATAATTTTTTAAAGAACATAGCCCCCGATGATGTTGACCCTGTTAAATCTGTTTTTGATCATGCAGGCAATGTACCATCGGCAGAGCTGGACTTCAGAATAATTAATAAAGACGGGAGCATCAGGTATGTACACACACAATATGAACTGGAAGTAAATGAAAAAAGCGAACCTGAATATCTGATTGGGTTTAACCAGGATGCCACACGTTCGAAACTGGCACAAATAGAAATACAAAATCACCTGGAAGAATTAAAAGCAGCCGGAGAGCGGCAGTCAGCTATCTTAAATGCGCTGCCTCCAAATATTGTACTGCTTAACGAAGCCGGAAAAATTGTTGCGGTAAATGAGTCATGGAAAAAATTTACCCTTCAAAATAACCTTGGGGTGCCAAAATATGGTATTGATTATAGTTATACCGCAATTTCGGAAAAGGCAACCGGGGTTGATCAAGTATCAGGAAGGCAAATTGCCAATGGGATTAAAGAGGTAATTACAGGAATAATTGAGGAGTTTTCGCTGGAATACTCCTGCCATTCAAAAAACAAAAAGGCATGGTTTCAAATTATCGTTGCTCCGCTTACAGATAAAACAAAAAAGGGAGCCGTTGTGCTCCATATTGATATCACCGAAAGGAAACTCGCTGAAGAATTAATGCTTCAATCCGAAGCTAACCTTAAAACGATCTTTGAAAACACCGATATTGCCTATGTTCTTTGCAATGCCGACAATAAAATAATCTCTTTTAATACAAAAGCCAGTGAACTTTGCCAGGAACTTTTTGATAAAAAATTAAAAACCGGCAATCTGGCCTTTAGTTATTTCCCAAAAAATAAAATACCCAATTTAAAAGAAGCTATTGAAAAAGTAGCAAACAACGAAAAAGTGACGTATGAAACAAGTTACGATCTTAAAGATGGGTCTGTTAAGTGGTTTGAGGTAAGGTGGGCCGGAGTAGCAAATGAAAAAACGATGAATATTGGGTTCATCCTGGCATTTAAGGATATAACTGATAGAAAAGTGGCAGATCTTGAAAGGGATGAAATGACAACCGATCTCGTTCAGCGCTATAAAGACCTTGAACAATTCACTTATATTGTTTCGCATAATTTAAGGGCGCCTGTAGCCAATATCATCGGGCTTTCGGATATGCTGAGTAGTTTTGATTTTGATATGAGCGATAACGATGAGGTTTTAGCTGCACTTTCAACGTCAATTAATATTCTTGACCAAATAATTATGGACCTGAACCATATCTTACAGGTACGCAGCAATATTAATGAACAAAATGAAAAGTTCTCGTTCTCGCTTTTGCTTGAAGAAGTAAGCAAAAGTTTAAACAACCTGATCGAAAAGGAAAATGTAACCATTAAGTCGGATTTTACGGGATGTGACAATGTAATCTCTATAAAAAGCTATATGCACAGCATTTTTTATAACCTCATAATAAATGGTATAAAATACAGGAGGCAGGATGTTGAACCTGTTATAGCCATCTACAGTCGGATAAGGGAAAATAAACTGGAGATTACTTTTAAAGATAACGGAAAAGGTATTGATGAGAAAAACTTTAAAAACCTTTTCGGATTGTATAAACGCTTTGACACCAGCGTTGAAGGCAAGGGCATGGGCTTATTTATGGTTAATATGCAGGTTGAAAACCTTGGCGGTAAAATAAATCTTCAGAGCGAATTGGGAAAAGGTTCGGTATTTAAATTGGAATTGCCAAATGTGGTATGCACAGAATAGCTCGAACAGAATCTGTTTTTTATTTAAAGTTTAACCTGTCCGGCAAGTTCTTTTTCATTTAACAATGATACTTTCAGTTTGCGTTGTGTGTGCGCTGAAATAACCCAGGCATGTCGGGCTGATATTTGTAGGTGGATTTGACGGTGCAACTCCGCCACCCGGGGAATCGAGCTGCTGATCCATCAGCGTTACCCAATAAGTAAAAATTGGCTTATCGATGCATTGCATTTCAACCCTAACTGAATCACCCGGATAAATATCGGTTGCATTTTCCACCAGGTCGCCATTAACATATCTTCCGTTTGTAAATTCATCATCATAAGCAAAAATGGTGTTTACCTGAACGTTGTTTACCCAAAGCACAAAACGGTATTGATTGGCAACTCCCGGAGGATCCTGCAAGTGAACTGTTATTTCTTTTCGATTGTTTTTTGTATTAAAATCATTATTTTTCGAAGTAACGGAATCAAGCGGAACGGAAGCCGGCATTACAGAGGTGGCGGAGTAGGTTATGCCCCCCGTTACCACGGTCATTTTATAAGTTCTGCCGGCTATCCCGGCCATTTGAATTGCTGTATAGGTACCCTTCGGACCTTCTGAAAAAGGGTAAGTGTTCCCCTCATCATCAGTTACTGTGACTGTTGCGCCTGTGACAGGCGGAAAAGTATTGGTACTGGTAAATGCAACATTCCGGCTAAGTACAATATACTGGGGCCCGTTAATATTGGTTATATTGGCTTCAATTACCAATTTTCCGCTGTCATTTGCAAGCGTCAGATCGATTACTTTGGTGCAGGAAACTACGGTAACGGTGATGATTAAAACAGCCAGGTAAATCTTAATATTTTTCATTTTAATCAGTTTAAAATTTAAAATTCCAGGTAACTGATGGTATCCGTGTTGCAAAAATACTTGTCTCCACAGCCTCAGTAGTATTAGGTACTGTTTTGCTGTCGCGAAATGTGATGGTGTATGGATCGCGATGAGCATAAACATTGTAAATACCAAAAGTCCAGCTGGAATGATATTTTTTATGCTCTTTACCTTCGAGCGTTGCCCCTATATCCAGCCTGTTGGATGATGGCATCCTGTAACCGTTACGCGATGAATATGAAAAAGTTGTTAAACCACCTATCTCGTATTTGCCGGTTGGAAAAGTAACGGCGTTTCCGGTACCATAAACAAAATCACTCGAAAAAGACCAGCGCTTATTCAACTGATATATGCCAACAATTGAAAGATCATGTGTACGATCCTGCGTGGCCGGAAAATATTGTCCGTTATTGATGGCCGCAAACTTCAATTCTGTACGCGATAGGGTATAACCTATCCACCCGTTAAAACGGCCAAACTTCTTCTTTAAAAAAAATTCCATACCGTAAGCCCGGCCGCTGCCATAAGTTAAAAGGGATTCCACATCAGGATTAACAATCAATTGGGCCCCGTCCTTATAATCTATCTGGTTTTGCAGCCATTTATAATAGATCTCGGCAGAGAACTCGTAGGTATTGTCTTGAAAATTGGTAAAATACCCGGTTGAGACCTGGTCGGCAATCTCAGGCTTGATATTATTGCTGCTCAGAACATAAAGGTCAGTAGGTGTGCTGCTGGTTGAATTGCTCAACAGGTGAATATTTTGAGTATTACGGTTGTAAGAAGCCTTCACCGAACTATTATCACTAAGCAAGTAACTGGCTGTGAAACGCGGCTCCAGATTTAAATAATCCTTTACATTAGCGCCTGAAGAATATGATTGCGCAGTTAACGTATTGCCGGCGGCATCATAAGTTTTAAAGGTGCCCGGGCCTAACAAAAATAAACCACTTAATCTTAGCCCGTAAAGCAGCGTTAGTTTATTATTTAACCGCCATTCATCACTTATATAAGCAGCGTTCTCGTAACCAAATCTCTCTTCCACACTTTCATTGTTAAAGTTTGATGTTGAGTTTGTTGTAATGCTGCCGGGAGCAATGGTATGATGCAAAATATTCAATCCGAATTTAAGGGTATGATCTGTTGTCAAAGAGTATTGCAAATCTTCCTTAATATTTACATCAGTAATTTGCGAGGTAGCCTTAAAATAGTTTGAGCTCTGGAAATCCTGTATGGTATAGTTGTAATTGCTGAACACCAGTGAGGTGTTAGAAAACAACCGGTTATTGAACAAATGGTTAAACCTGATGGTGCCGGTTGAATTTCCCCAGTTGGTACCAAAGGTATTTTTAAGCAATAGCACATCTTTGCCAAAATAACCTGAAATGTAAATGGCATTTTTATCATCGAAGTGGTAGTTTGCCTTGGCATTAAGGTCGTAAAAGTATAAGGAACTTCCTTTTAGCGTTGAGTCGGAAGAGGCATGTAAAAAGAAGTCAATATAAGTACGGCGCGCGCTGATCATAAATGATCCTTTGTCTTTTACTATCGGCCCCTCAACTTTCAAACGCGATGAAATAAGCCCTAAACCTCCCTGAACTGTAAAGTCTTTATTGTTCCCATCGTTCATTTTTACATCCAGCACAGACGACAAACGGCCGCCGTATTCAGCGGGCATACCGCCTTTGTAGATGCTGACATCCTTGATTGCATCCGAATTAAACGTTGAAAAGAAGCCAAAAAAGTGCGACGCATTATATACGGTAGCTTCATCAAGCAATATCAGGTTTTGATCGCTGGCGCCACCCCGCACATAAAAACCAGTATTCCCTTCGCCGGCTGATTTAATGCCGGGCAGCAGGGATATAGTTTTTAGTATATCTTTTTCGCCCAATAACACCGGCACGTTGTTTACCTGGGCCATGTTCAGCTTTTCTTCGCCCATTTGTGGCGAAGTGACATTATCATTATTGGGCTTGTTCGACCTGATCACCACTTCATTTAGCTCGCTCTTTGAATGCAAACTAATATTGATTACCTGGCTTTGTTTAAGAGAAACCTGTTTTTCGATTGTCCCGTAACCAATATAGGTATATAAAAGTGTATAATCACCAGCCGGAACTGAAATTGAATAAAAGCCGTAAGCGTTGGTGATTGTTCCGTTTTGCGGCTGTTCCTTAATTTTTATTGTAGCGCCTATCAATTTTTCCCCGGTAGAAGAATCATCAATTGTACCGCTGACTGTAAACTTTTTTTGAGCAAAAACGAAGGTGGTAGTAAATAAAAAGAAAATGAAAAGTAGATTTTTGCCCATGTGAGAATTTGATGCAAAAGTATCTTTAATTGTTACAACTTTCTCAGGATTATTCATCCAAAAAAAATTAAGCACACCGGATATTAGTTGCAGCGACCTGATAAGGCAACTCAAAACTATAAAAACTTACGTTGTAAAAAACTTATTTTACGCAAATGAAAAAATCCGGGCGCTTTATAGGGTTACCACTATGGCGCCAGGATTTTACTTATTTATTTAACCAAACTGATAATCGTTAGGTTGAAGCTTCGTTGTTGAGAGGCGCGTATTTATTTAACCACCTGTATCACCCAAAAATCACTTGCAAGGCTGCTGTTAGCTACATAGGCATAGGGTAAATAAAAATACCCGCCGTCTCCCCAGTCCGGTCCCCAGCTGTTACGGACAATAAAATATTGTTGTGTGTCATCGTATCCTACTGTCAGTACTGCATGCCCCTCAACAAAAGGTTCACCGGGCGCCGGCACCGAGGCATACCCGGTTTGGGCAACTATCCCGTTATCAAAACTTGAATGCAGCATAATACCCATCACAAAAGGGCTGCCATTATATAAACAGGTTTTTAACTGCTCCAAATCGTTACTCAATGATAAATATTGCGTTACAACGTTGTTTAGGGCATCTGTGTAACAGGCATCGGCTGGTTTTGTCAAAAGATCGCTGGTATCATACGGCCAAAGCGTTTCGTTACAAACACCAAGGGTATTCACGGTTTGCATTCCCGTCCTGATTTGCGCACCGCTGTCAGTGGTAACATCGCCTTCCGCCACCCGTTCGTTGTAGTAAATAAACAACCTCGCCGGTGTGAAGTCGGTAATGCCCTGTTTAATGAGTTCGCATTCAAAAGCAGCACTTATGGCATTTCCAGTGCAGGAATTATATTGTCCCTGGTTGTAAACCGGCGGGCAATGGGGACGTAAGTCAACCTTTGGGGGCAAAGCAGCTACTGTTGGGTTAGTCGCGCCGTATTTAAAATCCCGTGCATCGGGTTTGTCTTTTATCCAGCCTTTTTTGTGTGTCATGATTTTTAATAAGGTTAAAGGGTTAATTAATTAAATGGATGTTAAAGGACATCCATTTTTCAAGGTTAAATGTAGAAAAATAAACCGGCAAAAAACAAGCGTATTTTAACGGTTTCAGCAAGCGGGTTTTACGCAAGTTCTGCCAAATTGAAGGATTGATCTGTTATTTAAATCCATTCGGTACTTTCTTTATGATCGAAGGGCTCGTAGTTGATATATTGTACAAACCTTGGCAGCGCCGAGGTATTGGGGCTGCTGCCGTGAGGCAGTGCCTGGTGCCATAAAATAAAGTCGCCGGCATTGGCAGCAATAGGGGTGGGGCCTAAGGCATACATATCCTGCAGACGTGGATTGGCACCCTCCGGCAGGTTGTTCAGCCAGCTTGCAATCCTGTTTTGAAAGCCTGGTATAAGTGTAAATGCTCCCTGGTTAGCAGCGGTATCCGCCAGGTACAAAATGCCCTGTGTACCAAAGGGCATTGGTTGTTTTATACTTACATCCCAATGAAGGCGCGGCCCCTGGAAATGGTAAAGTTCAGTTTCCGGTGGGTTAAAACCAACCCTGTCCGTATTTACCCAAATATCCGTTCTCTTCCATAATTGTTCATAAGCTCTCCGAATCTTTGGCGAGTTACGGTTTTTTTCCAGCAGGGGATGCTGAAAAAGCTGTATCATAATCCCTTGTTTTGAAGGGTGATCTTTGTACCATGTGGCCGGGTCATATCTTTCAATTCCAAGGTGATCGCAAATAAGGCTTACTGTTTCGTCACAATCTTGTTTGCTTATGGCCCCGCGGATAATAACATATCCGTTTACATCCCAAAAATCAAGGTCTTCTTTGGTAAGCACATCCTTTTCCGGCTCACCGTTGTTTTCAAAGCTATTTCCCCCTATTATCAGCCGGTTAAACCGTTCTACTTT
>Ga0206955_1212_pt1 | contig 14832 bp, 13 predicted proteins | sample Alteio_BWOrgHeat_34_FD_153247 | JGI IMG/M metagenome (GOLD analysis project Ga0206955, IMG submission 153247) | Enriched cells from forest soil in Barre Woods Harvard Forest LTER site, Petersham, Massachusetts, United States -... | ecosystem: Environmental > Terrestrial > Soil > Temperate forest >...
CGGCGCGCGAGGATGTCGGGCACGGCGCGGGTCGAGCCGATGCGCTCGAGGCCGTTGCGCTCGATTTTGCCCGCGGGATAGATGACGAATTTTCCGCCGCGGTCGAGTTCGGCGACGACGGTGTTGATGAGGGGCTCGACCTGCTCGCGCGCGCTGTGGCTGTGCGAAACGAGGTCGGGGACTTCGAGGGCGTTGATGAACATCATCAGCGGACGGAGATAAAGCGGGCGGTACATGAAGCTGACGACGAGCGGGCGCAGGGGGATTTCCGCGCCGAGCTGGGTCATGACGAGGACGGGGTCGATGTAGCCGGGGTGGTTGGGCACGACGAGGACGGGGCCGCGCAGCTCGCGCAGGCGATCGAGGCCTTCGATCTCGACGCGGTACCGCAGCCAGACGAGGGCGCGGCCAATATAACGCATGAAAAGTTGGACGATCATGTATCTTGAGTATGCGGTGCTTCCCCGCCAAAGTAAGGGCTTGAACTTAAAGCTGAAAGTAGAATCCCGAAGACGCGATCATCTGTCATGAATAAAACGTATGCCTGTATCATGGCCGGTGGGAGCGGCGAGCGGTTCTGGCCGCTGAGCCGCGTGGCGAAACCGAAGCATCTGGTGAAACTCCTGACCGAGCGGACGATGCTGGAGGAGACGGTTCGGCGGGTGGAACAGGCCCTGCCGAGCAGTCACATTTTTGTCCTGACGAACGGGGCGCAAATCGAGGGATGTCGCGCGGCGCTGCCGCATTTGAAGAAGCATCAGTTTATCGCGGAGCCGGCGAAGCGGGACACGGCCCCGGCCTGCGCACTGGGGACGGCGTTGGTGCGCAATATCGATCCGGAAGCGGTGGTGGTTTTTCTGCCGGCCGATGCGTTGATCAAGGATGCGGCGACTTTTGCGGGGCAACTGAAAGAGGCGTCGGCGCTGGCGGCGAAGCATGACACGATTGTGACGTTCGGTATCCGACCCGATCATGCTTCGACCCGGTTTGGGTATCTTGAGGCGGGCAAGGCGCTGAAGGAAAGTCGCGCGGCGTGTCCTTTCTTTGAGGTGAAGAAATTTGTGGAGAAGCCGGATGCGGCTCGCGCGAAGACCTACTTTAAGAGCGGGCGTTATTTTTGGAACGCGGGGATTTTTCTTTGGAAGACGGGGACTTTTTTGCGCGAGGCAAAGCGTTTGCAGCCGGAACTGGCGTCATTTATCGAACATTTTCCGAAGAAAAATTGGAGCGGCTACCTGACGGAGCAATTTCCGGTGCTGCCGAAAATTTCGGTTGATTATGCGATCATGGAAAAGGCGGAGCGGGTGACGATGGCTGAGGCGCGCTTTGACTGGGATGATCTCGGGAGCTGGACGGCTCTGCCGGCGCATATGAAGTCCGACAAGCAGGGCAATACGTTGCGCGGTGCGGTGACGGTCCACGATTCACACGGTAATATCGCAATTGCGGGCAAGAGGGTGATCGCGCTTTGCGGGGTGCGCGATTTGATTGTGGTGGAGACGGAGGACGCGATTTTGGTCTGCCATCGGGATGCGGCGGAGCAGATCAAGATGCTGCATCCGAATTTGCCGGAGGCGCATCGCTAGGGGCGGTCAAGGTCCCGCGCCGGTGTAGGCGGGGTTCCAGTAGCCGTTGTTGTCGGAGGGGCCGAACCAGCCGATGTTGTCCTGCGTGCTGTTGCCGCCGTAAAGATTGACGCCATCCAGTTGTGCTGGAAGTTCGGCGGTGACGTGCCCATCGCACCAGGCGACGAGGGCACGTCCGTGATCGCGGAAATGGACGCTGGCGGTGGCAGCACCGTCTAGATTGCCATTGGGATCGACAAATTGGTAGGGCTCGCAAAAAGGATATTCCTGGAGACCGTTAACTTTGGCCAAAGCGGTCGTCGTGAACATGATGGTTTGAGAGGGGCGAGGAACCCGACTGACGCAGGTAGGTTGATAGTTAAGAGGCCAGGGGGCGGTGGGCGTACCGCCGATGTAGACTTCGTTGTAGCCGTAGCCCCCCGATCCATTTTCAAAGCTGGACGACCCGGTGACCATGTTGGCGAAGAGCGGGCATTCCTTGACCCTCCCGTCCGTGCCGAGATACGGAGAGAGATAACCCTTGGCGGGGTCAAACGCCGCATCATCTCCAGCTCCAGTCGTAGTACGACCACCGTGCCACCGAATGAGATTATTCACATCCTGTGCGGGGCAATAATAGCCATCGTGCTCGGAGGTGTAGGTGAGATTTGCGGCGGCTAATTCCCGCAGGTTGCTCATTGAAGCGGCGGCGCGACCGGAAGTCAGGGCGGAGTTGAGGGCGGGAAGGGCGAGGGCGATGAGGAGGCCGATGATGGCCATGACCACCAGGAGTTCGACGAGGGTGAAGCCGCTCGTGGTTTGTGCCTGGGCGCGTTTCATGGACGTCAGGCTCTGATTGGGCGAGGGCGGAGGCATCGCGAGATGATCATGATAGCACCGAGGCCGAAAACCAGATACCAGATCATAGAGGGCTCGGGAACGGTCAGCGTGTTGAGAACGCCGATGGCGTCGAGGTCGAAGCCGCCGGAATTGAAGGGCGTTGGGTAAGGGTCGTTGATGAGGTGATTGGTGGTTCCGTAGGCGCCGTTGAAAATGGGGTTGCTGGCGTCGTCGGTGGTGTAGGTGCCCGGGCCGAGAGTGGTGTTGATATTGCCGATGACGTCGGTGACGCGGACCTGGGTGATGTCGTTGATGTTGAGCAGCGGGCTGACGCCGGCGAGGTCATCGAGATTGAAGGGGGTGCCGTAGCCGACGATTTCGGAGCCGGCGAGGTTGTAGAGGTTGGTGGGATCGAGAGTGCCGAAACCTCCGACCTGGGTGGTGGTCTGCGTGAGGGAGACGGAGGGGAAGGTGAAGAAATTGACGCCGTTGGAACTGACGGCGACGGTGGCGAGTTCGAGGAAATAGGCGTTGGGGACGCCGCTCTCGGGGAAGCCGTTTTCGTAGACGGCGAAATCGGCGCCGGGGCCGTTGGTGATGGGTTGGGCGAAGCTGAGAGTGATGGAACCGCCGTCGCCGAGGCTGACGACGTTGTTGGGATTGGTCTGGGTGGAATCGGAGGGGCCCAGGGCGTTACTGGGAGTGCCGAAGCTGGCCTTGGCTCCCGTGGGATTGGTGATGTTCACGGGGCCGGGGGCGAAGGTCACGACGCTGTTGGCCCATTCCTGGATAAAAGTGCTGGTACCGGAGATGCCGGTGCTGCCGGGCTGGTCAGCGGCGGGGGAAAAGGGGCCGGCCTTGGCGGGACCTATCGAAAAAAAAACACTGGAAGCAATCAGCGCGACGGCGGGAACCAGTCGCCGGGCCCGGCGGACATGGAAACCGATCAATCCGGCCACGCCGAGCACGAACAGGAAGAGGGTCGATGGTTCCGGAATAGCTTCAATCTGGTAGATCTGGTTTGTGTCGGATATCAGGAGATTGCCACTGTTGATCTGTAATTGCCCCAGAGTGCCGGAGGCGTCCGACAGGACCACGTTGGAAGCGCCCGTGAAGGTACCCGTCGTGGAATCGATGCCGAAGGAGTCGAGATAGGAAGGCGAGGAACCGAAGTCGGAGACGTTGAGAAGCAACTGGTTATTGTCGATCAAGAGCGAAGTCGCTCCGACGACATCCTGGGAAGTCGCCATGGAAGAATAATTGAGCCAGAGCTGCGCGTTGGAAGTCGTCAGGGGACTGGTGCCGGGGCTGAGCAGAGCGGCGGCGACCTGCGCGGCGGTCCACTTGTAGATGCTGGTGTCGAAGTCACCCGGGGCGTAGTAAAGATTTCCCACGGAGTCGAATGCGAGTGGACCGGGAGAGGCCGAGTCCTGCTCGATCGTGGCGAGGGAACCCGGCGTCAGGGTGCCGTTCGACTGGAGAGTGCTATGACTGATGACATTGGTGAAGTTGGGACTAGGCGCGCCCGTGATGTAGAGATCTCCGTTGTGCCCAAAGAGGCCGTAGTTCGCAACATTGGAGACGAGGGAGAGGCCCAACGAGCCGCCGGTCGGTCCGTAGGCGTAAATGTTTTGGTTACCGCTGAGGTCGCTGTCGTTGAAGTAAACGTAACTACCAATGGAAACCACGCTGGCTCCCGAGAAGGTCGACGAACCACCGGCGAGGATGGGAGTCGAGGAACTGGCCGCATAAAATCCGCCCAGGTTAAAACTTGGCGTCGCGGTCAGATAGTAGAGATTATTGGATGAATCCCAATCGAAGCTAACGATGTTATTGGAGTCAGCGGAAGAAAAGACGCTGGTGGCGGTGAAGCCCGAATTGGTGACGGGCTGGGCGTGGAGCGAGACCAGGGTTGCCGCGAAGGCGAGCGCCAGAAGCGCCGCGCGAGTGAGGGGAGTGAGTTTCATGCTGTCCTTCTTTCCTTTTTTGCGTCCGGCCATGGTCGCGGTTATCTTGGAGCTTCGGAACGAGGGCATAAAAAAACCTTCGCTCGTCCGCAGGGAGGAGGCGAAGGTCAGGCGGCACGGGGGCCGAAGAGACTTCACTCCCATCCTGTCTTTGGCGAGACAGTTGCCCGGGCCACACGGCACGGGACTTGATGAGCGCAAGAAAGCAGGTCTTCTGACTTCGGGGTCGTCCTACTCGCTCCGCCTTACCGCGCACCTTTGCGCAGTGGCTTCATGGAGCTTTCGTCGCCCGTTACAGCGGCGCTACCGCACAGGATTCACACCTGTTTCCCTATTCTCCCCGGCTTTTGTCCGGGGCACTTACTTGCGAGTTGTTTGTCCCGCGTGAGCGGGACGGCTTTCAAAGAACTGGGTACGGAATACGACGTTGGGACGCGGACGTCAAGAGGTTTGGTCCGGGGAAGAGGTTTCGCGCAACGGCGCAACGGACGCAACGTTATGAGGGGGAAAGTTTTGGACGGAATTAACGGAATTACGAAATTTTTTTGACAGAAGGGACATGAAGGCCGAGGAAGGGGAAGCCGATGGTTCGCACTGAGGACTGCAGAGGGTTGAAGAGGGGGAGGAGGGGAATTTTTGACAGGAAGAAAATGAAGAACACGAGAAAAGGCCGCCAAAACCGTCTTATCTGAATGCCCTTCATGGCTGTCCGCTTTTCCGTGCTTGAACATCCCCCGCGATGCTTCATGGTCGAGAATCATGTTTTCGCACCTGCGGATTCCTCTTCTGGTTCTTGGCATTGTCCTGGCGAATTTTGGCGTTCTTAAGGGAGAAGGGACGCCGCCGCTTTGCGGGATTGGGGTGGTTATTGTGGGGGATGCCAAGGCCCCCAATCCACAAGATCCTTCAACTCCAATCGTTCAAGACCATGTTATTGTCAAAAGCTTCATGCCCGACAGTCAGGCGGCGAAGGGCGGATTGCTGAAGGACGACGAAATCACCCAGGTGGATGACACGAAGGTGGCGGGGATGAAGTTTAAGGACGTTCTCAAACTGATTCGGGGCGAGGCGGGAACATCAGTGAAACTCGTGGTGGTGCGCAAGGGGCAGGCGGAGCCGCTTTCATTTACCATTGTCCGGGCGGCGATCAATATGCCGCCGGCGAAGCCAGCTCCCGAGTGAGGAGAGCCGAAATTAATCGAGGTCAGGGTAATGAAAACACTAATCATTATTCTTCCCCTAATTCCGGCAACGGCTTGCTGGTGGATTCTGTACTCTCACAACTCGGGCTGGTTTAATTCAACGGTTGTTACTCTTGCGATTTTTCTGCCAGCGGCAGCGCTTTGGATGAAAAATTCAAACTGAGCCACTACCCGAAAACGCCAAAGCTTGCCGAGGATAAGGTCATGTCTTATGCTCTGGGCATGAGCGAGCTTGTCTTTGAAGTCACGCAGGAGGCGGACGGCGGCTATTGCGCCGAATGCCTGACCGAAAGTATCGTGACCGAGGGCAATACTTGGGACGAGTTGCGGACCAACGTGCGCGAGGCGGTACGGGGCTATTACTTCGACCGGATTGAAAAGCTGGCTGTCTCGATCCGCCTGCACTTGGTGCGGGATGAAGTGCTGGCGGCGTGACAATCCCGCGCGACCTCTCCGGACGCGAGATTGTCAGGGTGCTCTGCAAGCATTGGGACTACCGCCAAGTCCATCAGGAAGGCAGCCACGTCATCTTGCAAACCGACAAGCCTTCGCATCAGCGAATTCCGATTCCCGATCACAATCCAGTTCGCATTGGCACGCTCAATGGTATTCTGCGGCTGGTAGCGGCGCACAAGGGCGTGGACAAGCAGGACGTGCTCGCCTCATTTTAGCTTGCGATAAATGGGAACAAGCGGAGGGGACGGGAAAGAAAATTTGCGCTGGGAAGCGGTTCGCGGCAGAGTTTTGCATGATGCGGAAACTTTTTTTGGTGGCGATTTTTTGTTTGTTGAATGCAGAGGGGGCGGCGCTTGCACTGGATCCTAATGCACCCAGTTGGGTGGGGATTGGAGTTGTCGTTACTGAGGTACACGATAACTTTGTAATCTCTGAAGTGTTTCCGAATGGGCCAGCGGCGAATGCGGGGATCCAAGTGAACGACAGGATTCTTGAAGTGGGCGGTACAAAGGTCGAAGGCATGAATATCGACCAAGTGCTCGGCCTCCTTCGCGGGGAACTTGGCAGCATGGTGAAGGTCACGGTGGACCGGCCCAAGGCATCGCTTCCCCTTTCCTTTTCGATCCGGAGAAAGCCCCTTCATGCCGAAACGAAACCGCCGAGTTCGTTGGATTGAGACGCGCTGGTTTTCCGTGGGCGTTCGATCAGGCGACCGGTCCGGAATGACCTTCCTTTAATTTATGTTTGCCACTCCGTTACGCCTCCAGGCCCAGATTTTTAATCTTGGGGTGCAGACGAACTTGGTCTATCGCTGGAATTTCCTTATGCGCGTGGCGGTAAGCTTCGTGCCGCTGCTGGGGTCGGTGTTTCTTTGGAGCGCGGCGTTCGCGGGGCACAAGAGTTTTGCGGGCTACACCTTTAGGAGCATGGTGGCCTATTTCATCACGCTGATCATTCTCGATACGTTGACGACGCCGAATGAGGACGATTTTCAGATTGCGGAGGACATTCGGGAGGGACAGATCAATACGCTGTTACTGAAGCCGATCGATTACCGGCTCTATCGCTTTCATCTTTATGCGGCGGCGCGGCTGGTGCATTCGGCTTTTGCGTTGGTGCCGCTGGGCATGGCGATGATCTGGCTGGGCTATTTTTATCACGGGCTGCCGTGGCTGGAGAATTTGCCGTGGGCGTTGCTGGCCACGGTGGGGGCGGCTCTGATCCAGTTTTTCTTTTGCTTCACGCTGGCGATGATCGCGTTTTGGATTCTGGATATCGGGAGTGTGACGTTTATCATTTACTCGATCGAGTTTTTGCTTGGCGGGCACATTTTTCCGGTCGATGCGTTTCCGGCGTGGTTGCAGATCGTCTGCATGCATCTGCCGTTTGCGTACGAGTACTTTTTTCCGGCGGCGATTTTGATCGGGCATGTGGGGCCGCAGGCGATGGTGACGGGGTTTCTTTGGCAGGGGGCTTGGATTGGATTTTTTTATGTGTTGAGTGGGGTTTTGTGGAAGCGAGGGTTGGGGCAGTATACGGCGGTGGGGGGGTAACTTTGGACAGTTCGGACGTCACCTCTCATGAGGTTGTTAGTAAGATGTGAATAAGAAAAAGTTCGATGATGCTTTTAACCGCCATCACAAGAGATAGAATTTGTCGATGGATGAAATGCTGCGGTATACCGACCTAGCCCACGCGATTCAGTTGGCTCGCTCCAACGATCTTAGCGACCGCGAGATCGCCCGCGCATTGACGGGCTCAATGTCTTACGAGGAGGCCCGAAAGGTGGCTCAGAGGGCAGCGCCCTTGCTGGAAATATCGATCAAAGAATTTATGGAACTGCGAAAGAATAGCTAGGCTACTTCCACCTTTGCGACGAAGCGCTCACTATAGCCTTGCTTGAGAAGCTCCGTTTTGCGTAAAGGCTTGCCACTCTTTGTGGCCTTGGCTTTAACCGCCTTGAGGAGCTGTGCTGTGGCCTGATCCAGAAGATCAGCTTCACTCTTAGTTTTGGTCAGTTTGGTGATTGGCACGTCTTTACCTTACTAACTCTTACTAAGACTTGCAAATCCGAAGCTCAAGATAACGCTTGATTTCGAAGTTATCCGAGCAATGGAGTTGCGCAGACAATGGCGTTCCCAAATGGAGTTTGGGAACGAGAGGAGAAAAACTTATTCACAACTTACTGGCATCCCAACGCATCCGAAAGCGTTGATATTCAGACGAGCGTCGCTCATTCGTGAACAACTTAGTTTTCCTCTGAAAAAAAGGTTGAGAGCGGCTTGACAGACCGTATCTCTTTATACGTGATCATGCCCGCCTCTTCTTCCGCCAACCCCAAGACCAAACGCCGCGCTTCCTCGATGGAGGAGGCGCTTTCACCGATGGCGCTTTATAGCGCGGAGGCGGAGAAGGCGGTGCTGGGGTGTATGATGGCGCAGCCGGAGGAGGTCATTGACGATGCGGTCTACACGCTGAGTAAGGAGGATTTTTTCGTGCCGGCCCACCGGGAGATTTTTGATGCGCTGCGCGAGATGCACAATTCGCAGCAGGCGATTGATGTGATGACGATTCATCAATGGCTGACGGACCGGAAGATAGCAGAGGCGGTGGGTAGCCCGGGCATTCTGGGGGAGTTGCTGGTGGGGTTTGCGACGCACCTGAATGTCGGTTCCTACATTAAGATCGTCAAAGACAAGGGGCTGCTGCGTTGCCTGCAGAGCGCATGCTCGACGATTGTGCAGGATATCGCGGACGCGCCGGACTCGGTGCCGGATGTGCTGGACCGCGCGGAGACGGCGATTTTCCGAGTGACGAACATGGGCATCACGCAGTCGACGGTTCCGGCGAGCGAGGAAATTGACAAGGCGATCGCGCTAATCGAAATTTTCCAAAGCCGCAAGGGACGGCTTCCCGGTTTGCCTACGGGTTTCCACAAGCTGGACGAGTACACGGGAGGATGGAAAGGCGGGGAAATGATCGTCTTGGCAGCACGCCCCGGCCAGGGAAAAACGGCGCTGGGTCTGACTTTCGCGAAGCATGCGCTCAGCCAGCGTTACGACGAAGCGGCCGATGCCTGGAAAAAACCGGGGTACGGCGTGGGCGTGTTCAGCCTGGAAATGACGAATGAGCAGTTGATGTTGCGTTTGCTCGCATCGCATGCCAGTGAACGGTTGCAGGCGATTCGCCAGGGACAACTGGATGATCATTCGCTCCAAAAACTGCGGATGGTGGCGGGGGACATGAAGGAATGGCCGCTTTACCTCGACGATTCCTCGTTCCTGACGATCAACCAGCTTCGGGCCAAGGCGCGGCGGATGAAGGACAGGCACAAGATCGATATGCTCGTCATCGATTATTTGCAGCTTTTGCGTTCGGAATCGGTCCAAGCGAAGGACAATCGCCAGAACGAGGTGGCGGAAATTTCGCGCGGGATCAAGGCGCTGGCGAAGGAACTGAACATCCCGATCATTATCCTGGCGCAGCTGAATCGTAAAAGTGAAGAGGGCAAGCAGGAGCCCGCGCTGCATAATCTGCGCGAATCAGGCGCGATCGAGCAGGATGCGGACGTGGTCCTTCTCCTGCACCGGCCGGATGAGAACAAGGATTCGGAGGAAGGTCAGGCCTCCGGAGGTGGCTACAAGGACATCATACCGTACAAGCTGATCATTGCGAAGCAACGTAACGGCCCGACGGACAAGCTCGATATCCTCTTTCACGCACCGTACACGCGGTTCGATGATCCAGTCCGGCATGAGACGCGGACGTGATTCGATCCGAGGCGCACAATACTTTAGGCTCCTCGTTCAATAGACCATACGAAGCGAATTCGAAATTAATATATTAAATGTCATGAACTTCGTCTTGATTTTCCAAGGAAACTCGTTTTTGATGGTGGATTGTGATCCCCAAACGTCCATCCACCGCCCGTGCGCGGCTCGTCGCCGCGCTGACAGAGGAGATATTGAAAAATGGAGACACGTCGGCATTTGCGATCGCGAGTGAGCATCAGCTTTGTCGCCGCTTTGACATCAGTCGCGTGACGGTTCGGCTTGCGTTGAGCGACTTGGAAAATCGCGGGCTCATTTATCGCAAACATGGCAAAGGCACTTTTGCCCACGGGCACTCGACACGGGTTCACCGGAACCTGGGGATCTTAATGAGATCGACACAGGCGGCGGAACATCGGCCCATCGCCGAGATGATCCGGGGCGTGCAGACGACCATGTCGTCGGTACAGGCCGCGACTCTTTTGATCAGCACGTCACCGGAGCAATGGCGGTCGGAAAAAGTGAGCACGCTGGCCGGAGTCATCGTCGTTCCACAAGACGTGACGGCCCGGGACCTTGACATCCTGAAGGACCGCAAGTTGAACTACATCCTTTTCGGGGAGTCGGAGTTGCCGGGGCCCTGCATCCAGCTGGGCCAGCGGGTAGTGGCACGGACGTTGACGGAGCAGGTGTTAAAGCATGGCCATCGGCGAATTGCGATCCTAAGCGGGTTTGACTTTTGTCTCGACGCGGCGAAGCGAATGGGGGTGCATGACGCACTTCAGGCCGCGGGAATCGATCCGACCCAAGTGCCTGAATTTTCGGCCAAGGGCCAGGAAGGCGGGATTTTTCAAGCCGCGCAGGAAGTACTCAAATTACGGCCTCGTCCCACCGCCGTGGTGGCGTTCGATGACAGTCTCGGCTCGATCCTGAGTTTTCAGGCCCGGCGGCAGGAGGGCATCGAGGTACCGGGGGATTTAAGCATCGTCAGCTTTCACGACTGGCCTTATCTCAACTATATTGAGCCGTCGTTGACCACGGTAAAATTCGAGTTTTTTAATGCGGGCCAACAGGCCGCTGACGCCTTGAACCAGGCGGCCTTGAGGGGACAGGAGGCCAGCGACCTGAGTTTTGAGCCGACTTATCGGCCGGGCCAGACTTTGGGCCCGGTGCCGTGCCTCTGAGAGAGAATCGGTTCAGTTTGTAGCGGCGGTCTATGACCGCCGATCTTTTACCAACAGATTTGTTCATTGTCGGCGGTCATAGACCGCCGCTACAGCCGATGCGAGCAAAGGCTCGTGCCGCAAGTGGTGGGGAATTTACCCCAAGAAATCAAAACTGGAGGTAGGTGGAGGTTTTCAGTCCCTGCTCGTACGATTCGAGGAGGCGCATGCCTTCGTTGGGCTTGAGGACGTCGGCCTTGATGGCGCGGTCGATCTGTTCCTTCATGCCGCGCGCGAGCATCGTGGTGTCGTACTGGACGTCGGCGAGAATTTCCCCGATGGTGCCACCCGGGATGGTTTCCTCGATGTAGAAACCGCTTTCTTCGTCGGGGTCGAGGAAGATGTGGGCTTCGTTGACACGACCGAAGAGATTGTGGAGATCGCCCATGATGTCCTGGTAGGCGCCCGTGAGGAAGATGCCGAGGTAGTAGGGCTTTCCGTTAAGGGGATGGAGCGGCAGGGTCTTGCTGATCTCACCGTCGCTGTCGATGAATTTGCTGATCTTGCCGTCGGAATCGCAGGTGATATCGACGAGCGTGGAGATGTGCTCGGGCGCTTCGTTGAGGCGATGGATCGGCGCAATGGGAAAAAGCTGACCAAGCGCCCAGTGATCGAGCAGGGACTGAAACACGGAGAAATTGCAAAGGAACTGGTCTCCCAGCGAATCCTTGAGATCGAGAATTTCCTCGGGAATGGTTTTGGCTCCGATGTAGTTTTCGACGACGCTTTCAGCGATTTCCCAGAAGAGGGTCTCGACCTGGGCCTTGGTGGCGAGGTCGAGCAGGCCGAGATCGAAGCGGGCCTGGGCGTCGTCCTTGATTTGGACGGCGTCGTGGAAGTGCTCGCGGCGGTTCTTTCGATTCAGGCTGGCCCGGAGGTCGAGGAGATCGGCCACGGGCTTGGGCGGCTTGACGCCTTCAGGCGGGACGAAGGCCTTGGCCTTGGTCTTTTCGATGACGCCGAAAATATCGACGATGAGGACGGAGTGATGGGCGACGATGGCGCGGCCGCTTTCGCTGATGAGGGTGGGGTGCGGGACTTTTTCCTCGTTGCAGACGTCGGCGACGTTATAGACGACGTCGCGGGCGTACTCGCCGAGGGTGTAGTTGACGCTGCTGTCGTAGGCGGAACGGCTGCCGTCGTAATCGACGCCGAGACCGCCGCCGACGTCGAGGTACTCGAGCGGGAAGCCGAGCTGCTTGAGCTTGGCGTAGTAGCGGGCGGCCTCGCGGACGGCGCGCTTGACGGTCTGGATATCGGGAATCTGCGAGCCGATATGGAAGTGCATGAGCTTGAGGCAATCTTCCATTTGATGGGCGCGGAGGAGGTCGGCGGCTTCCATGACCTCGCTGGTGGAGAGGCCGAACTTGGCGTTCTCGCCGCCGGAGGTCGCCCATTTGCCGGAGCTTTTCGCGAGGAGCCGGATGCGGACGCCGATGATGGGACGGACGTTGAGCTGTTGGGAGACGTCAATGATCGCCTTGAGCTCCTCAACTTTCTCGACGACCATGATGATGGTCTTGCCGAGCTTGCGGCCGAGGAGGGCCATCTGGATGTAGAGGGAGTCTTTGTAGCCGTTGCAGATGAGGAGGCATTCGGGATCGCGATGAAGAGCGAGCGCGGCGAAGAGTTCGGGCTTGCTGCCGACTTCGATGCCGAACTTGAAAGGCGCCCCGGCGTCCATGATTTCCTCGACGACTTCGCGGAGCTGGTTGACCTTGATCGGGAAGACGCCGCGGTACTGGCCTTGATATCCGGCCTCGGCGATGGCGGAGCGAAATGCTTCGTTGAGGACCTGGACGCGGTGGCGAAGGAGGTCCTGAAAACGGAGGAGAAGTGGAAAGGTGAGGCCGCGATCGCGGGCTTCCTCGACGACGGACATCATGTCGAGCGCAGGACCTTCGTCCTGGATGGGACGGACGGTCATGTTGCCCGCATCATTGACGCCAAAGTAGCCGATGCCCCAGCGGGCGATGTTATAAGTATGGAGCGCGCGGGCGACATCCCACGGTTCCGAAGCATTTGCCATTGGCTTTCTATAAATGGTGGGCGGCTAAATGCAATGAAGACGCGAAATTATTTTGTGACGGACGGGTGACAACGGGGATTGGCCACAAAGAACGCAGAGAAGATAAAGGGGAAAGATGAGCAGGATTTTAAGACTTGGCCGGTATAAAACAGGCTAGTTCTTAATCAGGTGTGCGTTGAACACACTTACGAAACCGATTAATGCCAACACGACCCCACCACAGGCGTAAAACCTTTCCCGCCTTCCCGCGCAAAAACACCAAATCAACATTGCGACTACTCCGGCCCATACATTGGGAACACGCGCCTTATTCAAATAAAACCAAGGAGTAGAATCAGGGTTATTTTGCTGGATCAGACAGTATGCGATCCAGCCGCAAATTAGCCAAAAAACCAAGTGCCACAAGAGCGTCACTTTTAAGCTAACAGGGTTACTATCGGCATTTGTTGTCCCTTTCATTTTTGTGCTCTTTGTGTTCTTTCGTGGCCAAACTTCTTAGATCGCGCAACTGCGTTGGCCTCGTTTTTCGAGGTAGCGCTGGTGGTATTCCTCGGCGCGGTAGAAGTCGGGGGCGGGGAGGATTTGGGTGACGATGGGGCGTTTGAAACGACCGGAGGCTTCGAGCTTAGCCTTGGAATTTTCGGCGGCGGTTTTTTGTGCCGGGGTGTAATAGAAAATCACGGAGCGATATTGGGTGCCGACATCGGGGCCCTGGCGGTTGGGCGTGGTGGGATCGTGTTCTTCCCAGAAGAGGTCGAGGAGTTTGTCGTAGGTGACTTCGGACGGATCGAACTCGACGTGGACGACTTCGGCGTGACCGGTTTGGCCGGAGCAGACGTCCTCATAAGTTGGATTTTTCAACTTGCCGCCCTGGTAGCCGACGGCGGTTTCGCGGACGCCGGGCACGGCGCGGAAAGCGGCTTCGACGCCCCAGAAACAACCGGCGCCGAAGGAGGCTTGCGCCAGTCCGGCTTGCACGCCCGCGTTTTCTTTTTTCGCATCGACGAATTTCAGGGAGGCGGAGTTCAGGCAGTAGCGCAGGCCCGTGGGGCGTGGACCGTCGTTGAAGACGTGGCCGAGATGGGCGTCGCAGCGGGCGCAGACGATTTCGGTGCGAGTCATGCCGTGGCTTGAGTCGGTGATGGTCTCGACGTTTTCCTTCGCGACGGGTTGGAAGAAACTGGGCCAGCCGGTGCCGGAGTCGAACTTCGCGCCGGAGGCGAAGAGGGGCAGGTCGCAGCAAATGCAGTGATAGGTGCCGTCCTTGTGATTATCGTAGAAGACGCCGCAGAAGGCCCGTTCGGTCCCCTTCCCGCGGGTGATGCGGTATTGCTCGTCGGTAAGTTGCTTCTTCCATTCCTCGTCGGATTTGATGATCTTTTGCATGCTTTAAGTCAGGGTTGTTGAGAAAACTTACATGAAAATATAAAATGCGATAGGGCCGGGTTTTAGATCGCACTATGCTCTGTTGAATCTTCATTTTTTAACAAGAAAACATGAAAGCATGAAGACATGAAACTGAATCTGAGGAGAAATCGAACTTAATCCTTCTCTTGTTTATCTGCCTTCTTCATGTATTTCCTGTTTTCATGTCTTCCTGTTAAGATGGTTTCAACAAAGCAATCGCACCATTTCTCTCTTCGATGAATCAAACCCCCAATAGCGTCACCGCAAAGATCCTGAAAATGAGCAAGGCCGGCAAAAGCGTAAAACACTTTCCCAGCAGTAAGGCTCTTTGCGCTGATCTCGGTCTGGAGCAGAAGAAGAAGGGCAAATGAAT
>Ga0206955_1213_pt1 | contig 14735 bp, 5 predicted proteins | sample Alteio_BWOrgHeat_34_FD_153247 | JGI IMG/M metagenome (GOLD analysis project Ga0206955, IMG submission 153247) | Enriched cells from forest soil in Barre Woods Harvard Forest LTER site, Petersham, Massachusetts, United States -... | ecosystem: Environmental > Terrestrial > Soil > Temperate forest > O...
CTCATCACGTACCAGCTTGCATCCGGATGCCAGACAACAGTTCCGGTTACTGTTATTACAACGCCAACAGCCATTGGTGGACCTTCCACAGTATGTGCCGGTTCTACGATCACGCTGAGTGATGCTGTGACAGGCGGAACGTGGGCGAGTGGGCTGACCACCGTTGCGACCATAGGTTCCTCAACAGGTGTCGTGACAGGTGTCTCAGCGGCCACTGCAAGTATTACCTATTCCATGGGATCCAGTTGCACCGTATCAGCCACGGTCAGTGTGAGTCCTTCACCAGCTGCCATTACAGGAACATCTTCTGTTTGCGTCGGGGCCACAACGGCTCTTAGCGATGCCTCCGGCGGTGGCACATGGTTCAGCAGCACTACTACCGTTGCTACGGTCGGATCGTCGACGGGTGTTGTTTCAGGGTTAGTATCTGGTACTGCGACTATCTCATATAAATTCGCTTCTGGCTGTATGGCCACGGTTATTGTCACAGTGAATCCGCTTCCGTCTACCATCAACGGTACCCTTACGGTCTGCGCAGGATCTGTAACTACATTAAGCGATGGCGGTGGTGGCACCTGGGCAAGTGGCAATACTACAATTGCGACAGCCAACTCAGGTACCGGTGATATTACCGGTCTTGCCGCAGGCACATCCACAATTACTTATACACTTTCTACAGGATGCACCACGACCAAGGTGGTGACCGTCAACGCGACCCCATCAGCTATAGTCGGAACTCCTTCCGTCTGCGCAGGGTTCACAACGGCCTTAACCAACCTGGTGGCCGGTGGCACATGGAGTAGTACCACTACGACCATAGCAACCGTCGGGTCATCCACAGGCCTGGTCAGTGGCGTGGCTTCTGGTACTTCAACTATTTCCTATAAGCTTGGGTCGGGCTGCAACGCCATTGTTGTGGTAACTGTCAATCCGTTGCCGGCTACCATTAGCGGGACGCTCAGTGTATGCGCGGGTTCTACGGTCACTCTTAGCGATGGCACTGCCGGAGGCTCGTGGACAAGTACCACCACAACTGTCGCTACAGCGGGTTCGTCAACAGGCGTAATTAGTGGCGTGGCTTCAGGCACTGCCACCATCAGCTATACTTTATCCACTGGTTGTGTTGCCACTAAGGTGGTCACGGTCAATCCGCTACCCGCTGCCATAACCGGCGCTGGTGCTGTCTGCGTCAGTTCATCTATTGCGTTGACTGATGCGACCGTTGGTGGCAACTGGGCAAGCAGCAGTACTACAGTGGCCACCGTAGGTTCTGCCACAGGTATTGTTAATGGCGTCGCCTCCGGTTCTGCTACTATTACATATACATTACCTACAGGCTGCATTGCAGTGACGGCTGTTACCGTCAATCCGCTGCCATCAGCAATATCAGGTGCTAACTCAGTATGCTCAGGTTTTACCACGACATTGAGTGATGGCGGAGGCGGTACTTGGGCAAGCAGCGCCACTACGATAGCAACCATTGGGTCTTCCTCCGGTGTCGTTAGCGGCGTATCTTCCGGAACGTCTGCTATCACCTATAGCCTGCTGGGCTGTATAGCTACGCAAACGATGACCGTGAACGCGTCTCCGGCTTCTGTCACCGGCACCTCTAGTGTCTGTGCCGGGTTGACAACTACACTGAGCGACGCCACAGGTAGTGGTACCTGGAGCAGTGCTGCAACAGGGGTTGCAACGATAGGCTCTTCGTCCGGTGTTGTTACCGGTGTCGCATCCGGAACGTCAACGATCAGCTATACACTTACCGCTTCGGGATGCTATGCACTGAATGTTGTAACTGTCAATCCATTACCAGCCGCTATAGCAGGTGTAGCTGCCGTTTGTACGGCTGGGTCAATAACCTTAAGCAATGCCACTTCCGGCGGCACGTGGAGCAGCAGCAATACTTCTGTTGCCACTATAGGCACAGGCAGCGGTATCGTCAGCGCCACCGGGGCCGGTACAGCAACTATAACTTATACACTGGGTACAGGTTGTCTCGGTACTGCTTCTCTTGCTGTGCTGGCTGCGCCTTCACTCTCGGGCGCTACCAACAGCGGCCCGATATGTGCTGGGGGTACACTTACCCTTACTGCGGTAGGCTCGGCTAATGTTGCCACTTATGCATGGTCTGGCCCGGTGGCAGTTAGCAGTTCAACGTCTTCTACCGCCAATGTCACTTCCGCTACTACTGCCGCATCCGGCACTTACTCCGTCACAGTTGCCAATGGCGGCGGCGCGGGTTGCTCGCATACCTACACTACTACTGCCACAGTAAATACAACCCCGGTTGCTGCACCGACCAACAACAGTCCTATATGTATTGGTGGAACTGTAACCCTTACTGCCAATCCTTCAGGTGGGGCAACAACTTATACCTGGAGTGGCGCAAACCTGTCTTCGACAACAGCACAAAATCCTACGGCCACACCAACCGTCACAGCAACGTACTCTCTTACCGTGACAAATGGTACAGGCAGCAGCGGATGTAGTCCCGTTACAGTATACACGACCTCGGTGACCGTGAACAGCGTACCAACTGCGGCACCGACAAACAGTGGTATCATCTGCAGTGGCAGCGGAGTAACGCTTTCGGCCCATCCAGGTGGCAGTACTGATACATATTTGTGGAGTGGCCCGAATTTATCATCGACCACGGCTCAGAATCCTACGGCAACACCAACTACGACAGCAACGTACTCATTGACCGTAAGCTATGGCACTGGCCACCCTGGTTGTAGTCCGGCAACGATCTACACCACTAGCGTTACGGTAAACCCTACCGGTCTTTGGCTGGGTACAGCAGACACATCGTGGGTGAACAATACCAACTGGTGCGGAGGTACGCCCGTGCTGGCTACGAATGTCCTCATCCCATCAGGTGCCACCTACTATCCGCACATTATTTCGGGTACTGACCCGGTTAACGATATAACCGTGCAGAGCGGTGCCTCACTTAAAATAACGGGTGGTAAACTGCAGATCGGTGGGGCCATCAGTAACAGTGGTACGTTCGCGGCAAGTGGTGGTGGCACGATAGAAATGGTAGGCTCGTCTGCCCAGACCATCCCATCGGGTGCTTTTACCGGCAATACACTTAATAATTTCACGATCAATAATTCGGCTGGAGTTACCCTGGCTGATACGCTGATGATCGCCGGAATACTGAAATTGACAAGTGGTAACCTGACGACCGCCGGTCACCTTGCACTGTTGTCCACAGCCACACAAACAGCGCTCATCGATGGAAGCGGCAGCGGGGATGTCTTGGGTAATGTGACCATGCAGTGTTATATGGATACTGGTTTCGGTTATAAATATATCAGCTCACCATTCCAGGTATCTAAGGTCAGTGACTTTGCTACTTCCATAAACCTGGCCGATACATTCCCTACGTTCTTCTCTTACGATGAAAGCCTTGCTTCTGCCGGCTGGATCACTGACTCTACTACTTCTGATACATTGTTGCCACTACATGGCTATGCTGGCAATTTCGGTTCATCACTTTCTTCTAAGGTTGTTTCGCTGACCGGCGTGGTGAATAATGGGACTATAACGGACACGCTCTATAATCACAACAATACCTACACCGTTGGGTTTAATCTCATGGGCAACCCTTATCCTTCACCCATAGACTGGGATGCCACCAGCGGGTGGACAAGGACGAATATTGACAATGCCGTCTATTACTTCAATGCTAGCGATACGAACCAATACACAGGTAACTACAGTTCCTATGTCAGCGGCGTATCAAGCGACGGTATTGCGAATAATATCATACCCGCCATGCAGGGGTACTTCATGCATGTATCGTCAGGAACATATCCTGTGAAGGGTGTTCTCTCCGTTACAAACAGTGTGAGGGTGAATGATCTTACCCCTTACTTCCATAAGCAAAGCAACGGGCGGGATCATTCGTTGCTCAGACTGGAAGCAGGTTTTAACGGGGTGAATGACCGCAAAGACCCGACAGTCGTGTACTACGATAATACGGCAACAGACAGCTTCGACAAAAAGCTGGATGCAGTTAAACTGCTGAACACTGACGACCGTACACCGAGTCTCTATTCACTGCTCAATGACAAGACCGCATTGTCGATAAGGGCATTGGCTGCAACCGGGGATAGTACTAAGATAATACCCCTTGGGTTGCAGACTGGACGCGACGGATGGGTCACCTTCAATACGAGCAGTATGGACAATATGCCATGGGGGATGCACGTATACTTCTATGATACGAAGACGGGCATGTCGCAGGAACTCGCTGTCAACTCCAAGTATAAAGTACAGCTTTCCAAAGGAAAATACGAAGGTCGTTTCTTCCTTATGTTCACGCTCAAAGAAAAGGCGGATATACCGGTCATCAATACGCACCTGAACGCTTATACATCAGGCGGAGACCTGTTCGTTTACCTCGTCAATGGCAAGGGCGATGTGGCAATTACAGATATGTTAGGGCAGGTTATTCATAGGGAGAAAATAGAAGGCAATGGTTATCATGAGATAGAGCTGCATGTGAGCAGCGGCATTTATATCGTCACGTTGATCTCGGATGAAGGGAAGCAGTCTAAAAAAGTATTTATCGGCAACGAATAATGTTTATGAGCACAGGTTTCGGTAATAGCAAACGGAGGGTTGTAGGGTGTTTAAGCATTTTGTTTTTGCTTTTATGCCAGGTACAGGCTCATGCGCAGGTACATCCGCCGCGCCCCATCTCGGTATATTTTAATCCGTCGCTCGGACTGCGTTTCGGCGCGATATTCCTGAGCCCATCCGGAGGTACGCTTACCATTTTATCAGACGATTCACGGTCTTCCACGGGTGGTGTACTCGAGGCAGGGCTCGGGTTTACTTATGGTGCAGCAGTGTTCGAGGTACTGGCAAACCCTGGTACCATCATTTCGATCCTCAATGGCCCGGATGCAACATTGTATGGGAGTGCCGGAGGGTCTATGACGCTGCACATAGGGGATTGTTTTCCTACCTCGCCGTTTATAACGACCGCCGCTCCCCCGTTATATACAACAGTGAAAGTAGGGGGTATACTCACAGTGGGTACACCTGTGTCGAACCCTGAAGGTTCCTACAGCGGTTCATTTTTAGTAACATTCATGCAGGAGTAAAATAAAAATCAGGAAAGTTAAATGATATACAAGCGGGCAGATGCCACCTTAAGATCCAGTGTAGAAGTAGGTCTTATTTCTTATTGGAGAAGTGCCCTCTGCATTTTACTTAGTTTGCTTTTGCCTTATATGAGTTTTGCGGGGAAGGAAGATGAATCTTCGGATGAGGAGATATCGGTCAGTGTTGAGGTCAGGGGGCTTGGCATAGCAGAGTTGCCCGCCATCGTTCATAATAAGGAAGTGCTCCTTTCTGTAAGCAGCGTTTTTGATTTCCTGAAGATAAAAAATAATCCCACCACCTCCTATGATACGATAACAGGTTTCTACATCAATCAGCAGGATCTGTTCCTTATTGACAAGGTCCACGACAAGATCTTTTTCAAAGATAAGGTCTTCGACATGAAGCCGTCTGAACTCATCCACACGGAATCCAATCTGTACATGAGCCTGGCGGCATTTAAGGCCGTATTTGATCTTGACGGTACTTTTAATTTCAGAAGGTTGCTGGTGGTACTGAGCTCAGCTGCCGAACTGCCAGCCATACGGGAAAACCGGCTGGACCTGATGCGGAAGAATATCAGCCGGCTGAAAGGTGATATGAAGGCTGATACCACGCTCAGGCGAAGCTATCCCCTGTTTCATCTTGGTGCTGCGGACTGGGCGGTGATATCAACGCAGCAGAACCTCGGGAACACTGATACAAGGTTCAACCTCGGACTGGGTGCTTTGCTTGCCGGGGGAGAGGCCAACGCTTCCCTTAACTATTACAGCAGCCAGAAGTTTGCCGAAAAGCAGCAGTACTACCAGTGGCATTTTGTCAACAACGATTTCCAGGCGCTGCGCCAGGTAGTGGCGGGTAAGATATTCACCCAGTCTATTGCAAGCCTGTACGCACCACTGGTCGGTGTGCAATTCAACAACATACCCACTATCCAGCGGCGGTCTTATGGTACCTATACGCTGAGCAACACTACGGAAGCAGGGTGGGTGGTAGAACTGTATATTAACGATGTGCTGGTAGACTATAAGAGGGCCGATGCATCGGGTTTCTATTCGTTCGAGGTGCCGCTTATCTATGGTTATTCAGTTATCAAATTGCGTTTTTACGGGCCTTATGGCGAGGAACGTACTATACAGCAGTATGTAAGCGTACCCTTTAATTTTCTGCCGCAGGGTGACTTTGAATATTCAGCCACGGCAGGTATTGTGGAAGATGGGTTTAGCAGTAAGTATGCACGCATTACGGCCAACTATGGTTTGTCAAAACACATCACCATTGGTGGTGGCTACGAATACCTCTCGTCCATTTCTTCCGGCCCCAGCATTCCATTCATCAATACGTCTTTCAGGCTGTTGAGTCACCTTATGCTTACCGGTGAGTATGATTATGGTGTTAAGTCGCGCGGTATCCTTAGTTACAGGCTTCCATCCAACATGCAGTTCGATCTAGACTATGCAAAGTACGATAAGGACCAGACCGCTATTTATTTTAAATATCTTGAAGAACGTAAAGCTGTTGTAACATTACCTATACATGGTTTTGGCGCCTCCCTTTTTTCTAGGCTTTCCGTAGACCAGATAATTTTGCCATTTTCCAAATTTACCAATGCCGAGCTGGCCTTTTCCGGGTCTACCCGCGGCTTAGGTGTGAATCTTACCTCTTACGCATCATTTACACCCAATGTCAGCCCTTATACATACAGCATTCTTTCGCTGTCGCACATGCTGTTGAAGAAGTATTTTACCACAGCCCAGATGCAATATGATTTTAAGGAGAACCGGCCAGACTTTTTAAAGCTGTCCGTAGAGCGGCATTTGCTCGGAAAGGGTTACCTCAATGTGGCGCTGCAGGAGTATTTCAACAGCAACAATGCAAATGTGCTGATAGGTATGCGTTATGATTTCTCAGTGGCAAGGGTGAATATCACAGCGCTCACGGGCAATAACAATACTTACAGCCGGGTCGAGTCGGCATCGGGAAGTTTCCTGATCGACAAAAAGACAAATTTTTTCAGCGTCAACAACCGTAGCAATGTAGGTAAGGGAGGTATAGTGGTAGTGCCTTATCTTGATATCAATTGCAACGGGGTCCGCGATACGGATGAACCTGCGGCACCTGGCCTTAAGGTGAGAGTGAATGGTGGACATACCGTCTACAACGACAAAGATTCCACGATCCGGATCTCAGAACTCGACCCTTATTCCAATTATTATATTGAGCTTGACAAAAATAGTTTTGATAACATTTCCTGGCAGATCAAAAAGCGCATTATCAAGGTCACTATTACCCCGAATAATTTTACCGAGGTCGATATCCCGGTTGCTGTAGAAGGCGAAGTTTCGGGGACGGTATCTGTAAGTGAAAAGGATAATAATAAGGATGCAAGAGGCCTTGGCCAGATCATAGTGAACGTCTACCATAAGGACTCAACACTTGCAGCCCGCATACTGACGGAAGCTGACGGATTCTTCAGCTACCTCGGTCTTGCGCCGGGCGCTTATACCGTGAGCCTCGACAGCAGCCAGCTGCGGAAGTTGCATTACATCTCTACTCCTGCGTCATTGCCTATTAAGATCGCACACACGCGGGAAGGTGATGTTGCCGATAACCTGGAGTTCATGCTCCATAGTGATCTTCCGAAAAAACCAGAGGTTCCTGCTATCGCGGCTGATACTATACAGAAGGCCAGCGAAGCTGACTCAGTTGCGGTTGAAGAACATAGCAGGGAAGGAAAGCATAAGAGGAAAAAAGACAAAAAGCACGGCAGGATAAATGCAGGAGATGATGATAGCACATCCGGTACAGGTGGTGATTTCGCTGCGCATGGTCAGCAGCAAAAGAACGATACTGTTACGAACGGCGATTACACTGTTGTGGTGAAGCACGATGCGAGAAGAGATGTGACCGAAAGGGTTCGTCCCGTTCACTCGGGGAAAGCTGCTGCACGTGCAGATAAAGCACATCAGAAGGCCGGGAATGATGCCGTCACCAGCAAAAATGGAACGCCTGTTCGGGATAAAACGTCGCCCCTCTGGAAGAAGCTTGGGGAATGGCTATATTTCGACATAGTCGACTTTATGGCGCGCATCTTTAAGTAGTACCGCTTGTCTTTCTGGTAAATTTTCATCCTGGTTTACATGCTGATGTCCTTTTATTTTTGGAAAGCTGGATGATTCCTGTCGCATTCGGGGGAGGGATAGAACAGTTGTAGATTAGCGCCCATAATATGGTTTCCGTTCGCAATTGGAGTGCAAGCAGCATGCTACCTGTTTTCATAAACGCAAAAAAGCCGGCAAGAATGCCGGCCATTTTATCCAGGTATGAAAAAAACGATCTTAGTTATAGTTTACTGTCACTGGTACACCGGTAGAGTTGGTGTAAGTGCCCGAAGCCTGTGAAGCAGCTACTGTAAGGGTAGCACCTACGGTCAGTGTCTGTGTACCACCAGAGCTCAGTGTACCTGTAGAAGATGGGCTGCTGGTGAAAGAACCAACGCTCATGGTGTTACCGCTACCGTCGCTCAGTGTTGCGCTGCTTGGCAATGTTATTGCATAAGTAAAGCTGGCCTGACCAGAAACGCTGAACTCGGCTGCTGCCACTGTTCCGGTGCTGGAAGGAAGGGTGACACCACCTGCACCACCTGTGGTACGTGAGCCAGTGTTGTCGAGTACAACAGTACCGCCTGTAGACGCAGCTACTGCGATGTTACCGAAGTCCATATCCACAGTCTTGGAGATAGCTATCGGGGTAATGATGGTTGCAGAGGCAGAAGCTGTAGCTGTAGCCTGGGCGAAAGAGATGTTAGCAGAACCGAGTACTGCTGCTGCTGCGATGATTACTTTTGTGATGTTTTTCATTTTGTTTTGTTTTTGAGTTGTTTAAGAATGTTTGTTTGATGCATACATATCCAACGACATGCCAAAAACGTAACTAATTGAAAATCAACAAGATGAAAAATTAAAAGCATCTAGAAATGTCCATTTAAAGGACGTAATTTCCGAAATTTGGAATATTCCACAAAAGAAATGGCTAAATCATCCTCCAATATATTTGTACGATCAGAAGGAATGCACAAGGGAGGCACCGCAATACCCGTCGCGGAAAGAAGGTAGTATGAGGGTATGGCCCGTAGATGAATGGAACAAAACGCGCTTGATGGCCGGATATGCCCAATAAGCAAACTGGGTGGATAAAATACCGATGCCTGCCCCGGTCACCACATCCCCCAGCCAATGATCGTCATTATATATCCGCAGGTAGCCAGTGCCGGCGGCTACAGCATAGCCCGCAATACCGATCCATATCGAGCGGTCTTTATATTCCTCCATCAGGAAGGCAGCCCCCACAAATGCATTCAGGGTATGTGATGAAGGGAAGGACAGGTCGTCTGATCCGTCCGGCCTGTATTCATGAACTGTTCGTTTAAGCACTTGGCTCACACCGTTGCCCGCCAGGCTGGCAATTCCCAATACCAGCGTTTCGTCTAACAAGCAGTTTTTCCCCGGCAGGCCTGCTATATGCAGCGCATAGACAGATAAGGCCGGCAGGGCAAAGGAAACATCATCTAAAGGGATCTTTGAGTGGCCGCCGGGTCCGTATATATCCTCCCGGGTAGTATAATTGAATTCATGTAAAGGGCCAGGGAACAGCGTTGCAACACCGTATGTAATAAATAGGACCGGAACAATGGTCTGCTTAAGTGCAAAACTGCACGGTTTTGCAATGCGCAGTGTGTTTTGTGTGTTACTATGCGCCGTGTCCCCGTCTTGGGCCGACACATAGTTGCCCGTCAATAGCGACACAATGAGGAACAAAGCGCATACACGGCTCATGCGATGTATTTTAACCCGGATAACGGGACCAATGAATACGGAAAACAGAACAGGCTACTGTTTAAGTAGCCTGCTCCGAATGATATATGTACAGTTACTGCTGCTTTACTTGGCATCAGAAGCGTCTTTGTCGTCATCACTGCCGGCTGGCTTCTCTATTTTATCAAATTCAAATATCAGGGAGAACCGGAGTGTGTTGGACAAAGGATTGCGGGTAGTTCCTGATCCCTGTGGGATCAGGTAAGATGCGTTGATCTGGAATACATTGTATTTCACACCCAGGCCGGTGGTCACATACTGGCGGTCGCCATTATCCTTATTTTCATAGAAATAGCCCGCACGGAAGGCAATAGTATTCTGGTACCAGTATTCAGCCCCCAGCGATGCGTCTATCTCCTTTACCTGGTCACCGGTAGAGAATGAGTTAATGATGCCCGGTACCACTGCTATCTGCGTATCGCCATTAGAAAGCACGGGTACAAGCAGTTTATTCAGGTCAAGTGCAAATGTTATTTTGTTATAGGCATCCACCTGCGAAGTATAGGCAGCGCCCACACCGATGTTCATTGGAATAAAATCCTTGCGGTTTGAGTTGTAGGATATTTTTGAACCAAGGTTGCTGGCCACAGCGCCAAAGCTGAAGGTCCCGCTGCGGATATCATCTATCTCTTTCTTCTTGGTGTAGTATATACCGAGGTCCGCACTGAATGCATTGCCCGGCCTGTAATCACCATTGCTGCCTACATAGCTGACGCCTGAGGCGATGGCGGAATGTATGTACCTGAGGCTTACGCCGGTAGACAAAAATTCAGATAGTTTACGGGAGTATCCCGCGTCGAACGAATATTCACGCGGCATGCCAGTGCCTATTGAATTACCTATGGCGTCCGTATAATTGATATTGCCCAATGAAAAGTAGCGCATGGATGCACTTACTGCCTGCTCCTTATTCTCGCCAAATTTAGCATAACCGGCAAGGTAGGCCAGGAAGATATCCGGAACGAGATCTTTAAGCCATGGCGTATAGGTCATTGACAGGCCATAATTCTTATCAGAAAAAGGTATTTTACCTACATTCCAGTATTGTGCATTGGCGTCCGGTGTTAAAGCTATGCCTGCGTCGCCCATAGCCCCGGAGCGGGCATCGGGGGATATTCTTAAAAATGGTACTGCGGTAGTAACAAAATTGCTCGTTCCGTTGGAGTTTGTCTGTGCGTTAACTTCCGTTGTTGTAAGCCCTGTTATCAGCGTTAAACCTATTAAGGCAAGTCGTTTTGACATTATATTATTATTGATAAATTTAAAGTTTTGCAAAAATATTTAATTTTATTCATTCAGTCAACAAAATGTTGATTTATACCCCTTAACGCACGATGACCAGCTTTTGGTATGCGGAAGATGAAAAACCTTTTTCGGTGGTGATATTCAGCCTGTAAATGTACACACCTGATGGCAATAAACTACCATGGTTGTCGGTTCCGTCCCAGGTTATTTCATCGCTGCGGCTGTTGGTGCTGGTATAGCTTTCTTTTATATTTTTCACAAGTGCACCGGCTGTATTATAGATGCCTATCTGCACATTCAGCGTTTCATCGGGATGGTTGTGCTCAAAAACGAAGTGGGTAGACTGGGTGAACGGATTAGGGTAGGTCATCAGGTTCTTTATGTCCATTACGGTGCCATCCACTACCATGAAGTCTACAGTGCCTTCTCCCATATTGTCGTTCACATCCCAAGCCCTTACAGTAATAGAGTGCTTACCGTCGGCGAGACCACTGATCGGGAAGGAGACCGTGCCATGCTTATAGGTGTTTGGCGCAGTTTCATAATAATCATTCAGCAAGTAGGGTGTTTCTACTTTCCCATCAAGTATCCCCACAAGGTCGTGCCCTACATTATTACCGGAGACATTGATGCCTGTTGAGTCAGCAAGGGCCACGAACAATGACGTGTTGCTCCCGGTGATGCCACCATTCTGGAAGAACGTATCATTGATGTAAGGCCGTACATCGGGTGGGGTAGAACTTAGCTGCGGATGAGCGGAATAACCACCGACGAACACGGTGGTATCAGTTCCTGCAGCATCTATCGTGCCGTTGTGCGCATAGCTGCTTATTTTGCCTTTTCCGTAGTAATAGTTAAGGTCTTTAGGGCTGATAAAGCTAAGAGAGAATACGCCTTTTGATACGGTCGCTTTGCCTTTGTATATTATGTTGTCCTGCAGCTTGAACGTTTCATTGGTACCCATGATAGTATTTACCGTCCGTGGTTTGTCATAAAACGATACCCATGCCTCACCGTCGAAATCGGTCATCAGGTTGTCTGAGTTGTCATGTATGCTGCCATGAAGCACGTACGCGCCCAATGCCTGCACTGTATCTGAACGCTGCAGTGTCGTACCTTCTACCACACTGTCAATGTATATCGTGTATTTAGGGAATGCCGGGGTAAGTGCCGGGTCGCCCAGGAGGCCGAACTTCCGGAAGTTGGCCAGTTCACCGGCATCATGGGAAGTCATGTAAGTAGCATTTTTACCAAGCCGGCTGGCCTCTCCGAATGAATTCCAGCTATGGTCAGGGTTGTGGGTGAACTGGGCATCGAGATATTGCTGGTTAAGCGACAGGTTATAGCTCGAGAATACCGCCTGCGTGGTAGTCAGCATAGCGATAACGCCACCTCCTTTCCTGAGCACCAGTTGCTCGGCTGCAGAAACATATTGCGGATGATCGAACTGGCCGAAATCGCAGGTAGCTGTGACCATGAATGGCAGCATATTTTTATTGGTCCAGTTGTTGTAGTCATCCTGGGTCAGTATCCGTTCTCCGGCCCATATCTGTGTATTGCCGTGACCATTATAGTTGATCATGAACACACCCTTGAATACGTCATTATCTATAGCTGCATTAGCGTTCGGACACCGCGCCCCCGCGGGAGTGGAAATAGTAGGTATCGCATCAATGTAGACCTTATCAATATTATACAGATCAGTGGTCTTCAATGTAATGCTGCGCGCCATAGATTCTGCTACATCCAGGTGTTCACCGGCCTGGTCATTATTATCGGCCACCACGGTTGCAGCTACACGCCATGGTCCCAGTGTTGCTGATTGTGTATAGCTTATTATTTTATCTACCATCGTCATGGCATCATCTGCATTCCTTGCTGGCAGCCGGCCCACGCCTATGTCCAGCGCATTTATTATTGTCACATCTTCTATATTCTCACTGTCATCCAGGAAACCATAAAAATCATCGCTGCAAAAACTGCTGAGGTCATTAAAAGATTCCGCTGATTCAAATACCGGCACAAAATTACTGTTGTTGCCGACCCGGTGTTTGTAATCGTAAGATGCACCGCCCAGCAAGATAAGATAGCTGGGCATCTGGCTTACGTCGTTACCTGCACGCTTAAAGTACATGCGGGCAAAGTCCCTTATTGCACTGAGGTCTTGTCCGCCGGATGAGAACTCATTATATATCTGCTCCGTAGTGGCCACTTTCACCCGCATATTGTCGTGTGCAGCATGGTAAGCTGACAATTTGTTGGCAGCATCAATAAAGTCAGGGTAGGTAACAATGATGCAGTCTACCTGGCCTGGTGCATGAAGGTTCTGGTTGGCCACAGTGGTAATGAATTTCGGTGTATACAATTGAGTACTCGTACTATTGACCGCTGCAAACTCGTGCAATGTGCCCGCATCCTGCGTAAATGAATAAACAGACCCGCTCAATGTACCGCTCATCATCACAGGCACTTGCGCATTGGTAACGTCCCACACTTGTGTACTGCTGCCGGCGCCCTGTAACTGATAGTTGACAATATTCCCGTCCCCGGTATTCTGCAGGTCGCGGAAGTTCATCTGGTCACCGGTCATACCAAGGCCACGGCGGCCATTGATCTCAATATAATCGAGGTATCCGACGGACGATGGGTCTGCCGGGGTAAAGCTAAGGTTCACTTTGGCAGTTTGCGAATTACAATTGCCTTTCCAAACTCCCGCCAGCAATGCCATTACATTGTCGCTGCCGCTTGGTGTAGCTGTAAGAAAAGTTTCTGCCCCTATGGTTTGCCCGTTCAGGGAAATGGATAGCTGCGAACCTGTGATGGGTGATGTATGACCGAACGCTATAGTGCAGTAAAGGTCAGAGATGGATGAGCCAAGATCGAAGTTGAAGGTCTGTGAAGTATTGCCTGCCTGGGGGTAAAAACCCTCTCCGTACCACAATTTTCCGAGCTGTGCCGGATTCTGTCCGTCTGAGTCATGTACATCATAATAGCTGTACTCCGTCGTCGTTCTATTGGCAGCTCCTGCTCCCGCCTGGTTCTGCACATGAGCACCTGCTCCCAGGTCGAACGTGATGAAATAATAGGCTGTATCTGAATAAAGGTTCTTATTATGTACGAACAAGGTGCCGGTCGTATCTAATGCCCAGGCTGTAGGGCCGACGCCATAGAATATGGCTGAGGCGCCGTTGTCTGCAACAAGGAATGAATTTTCCAACAGGTCAGAGGGGCGCGGTACCGCATTGTTCTCAGATAGCATATGCCCGCCATTCCCGAATATGCGCATATTAGCTATGCTTGCGTTGGCTGGCTTAGGCGTTAAGGTAGATATGAAATTATTGTCTATTTTATGGAACCCGGTCTTCGTGATACCTATCTTATACCAGGTGCCGGTATTCAATATCGAGGTCGTAACATCTCCCGTTGTCTTGGCTGCAGAAGGCCGTGCCGTGGTCGCCGGCTGTTCGTTCACGGTCAGCGTGAAACCGCTCACGCGGT
>Ga0206955_1215_pt1 | contig 14643 bp, 15 predicted proteins | sample Alteio_BWOrgHeat_34_FD_153247 | JGI IMG/M metagenome (GOLD analysis project Ga0206955, IMG submission 153247) | Enriched cells from forest soil in Barre Woods Harvard Forest LTER site, Petersham, Massachusetts, United States -... | ecosystem: Environmental > Terrestrial > Soil > Temperate forest >...
AACAATCCCAAAACACTCTTTATTTTAAGCCGATAATACCCGTTTGGGTAAGGTGCTTCATCTCTTTACACCCCGATGAATTAATATTGCCTGAAATTGCGTACTTTTGTGGGCTTTTTGAGAAAGGCCAATTATGTTAGAAAAATTAGAAGCCATATACCAACGCTGGAAAGATGTTGAAGCCGAATTAAGCAGCCCTGACGCCATGGCTGATATGAAACGCTTTGCCCAGTTGAATAAAGAATATAAAGATCTTGCCAAAATTGTTGACGAGTATAATATCTACCGCAACATTATGAGCAATATTGATAGCAATAAAGAAATTTTGGCGACCGAAAAGGACGAAGAATTCCGCGAGATGGCGAAAGCTGAGCTTGACGAATTGCTGGTAAAACAGGATGAGATGGAAGAAGCCATCCGCCTGATGCTGATCCCGAAAGATCCGGAAGACTCCAAAAACGCGATCATTGAGATCCGCGGCGGAACCGGTGGCGATGAAGCTGCTTTATTCGCCGGCGACCTTTACCGCATGTACATGCGCTTTTGCGAAAAACGCGGCTGGAAGACCGAACTGGTGGATTATACCGAAGGCACTTCGGGCGGCTATAAGGAGATTGTATTTAATGTAAATGCCGAAGATGCCTATGGCACTTTAAAATATGAATCGGGCGTACACCGGGTACAGCGCGTACCTGATACCGAAACACAGGGCCGTGTACATACTTCAGCAGCAACGGTTGTGGTATTGCCGGAGGTAGATGAGTTTGATATCGACCTACAGGTAAGCGATATTCGTAAGGACCTTTTTTGTGCTTCGGGACCGGGCGGACAATCGGTAAATACTACCTATTCAGCCGTGCGCTTAACCCACATTCCATCCGGTATTGTAGCTCAATGCCAGGACCAGAAATCACAGCTAAAAAATTACGATAAAGCTTTGCAGGTATTACGCTCGAGGGTTTATGAAATGGAGTTGCAAAAGCACCTGGAAATAACCTCCAAAAAACGCAAAACCATGGTATCTACCGGCGACAGATCGGCTAAAGTGCGCACCTACAACTATCCGCAGGGCCGTTTGACTGAACACCGCATAGGCTTGACCATTTATAATCTTCCAGGCGTGATGAATGGCGATATCCTCGAAATAATGGAAGCCCTTCAGTTCGCCGAAAATGCCGAAAAACTAAAAGAAGGAACTACGGCGTAAGTTTTATTTTTGTATCCGGAATTTCTCAAATAAAAAATAATAGCATTTTTATGACTATTATTTTTTATTTATACAAAACCCTCACCATCAATTATTTGGGCATATTTATGCTCATTCAGCCCGTTAATAACGCGGCTTGGGGCTCGAATTATATTTATCGAAACGCCCTTTTCATCTTATTTTCATATTAGCCCGCTACTTTCGGATTTAAAATTAGGAAACCTCTCTTTCCCCTGATTAAAGAGGTTTTAACATATTTCAAAAGGTTTATTATTTCGGATTTTTATTTGATGAGCTTATGTTAGCGATAAAAACATTATCACCCAAACCAGTAATTTTCAGGCGCACAGCACGGTTGATGGGCGATCAGTTTGAAATCAGTGTTGTTGGAAGTAACCCCGAATGGGCCGATGATCGTATTGATGATGCAATTGCTGAAATAAACCGGGTTGAAAAACTGCTCAGTACTTTTAGTGATGACAGTACTATTAATGAAATCAACCGTAACGCAGGCATCAAAGCGGTGAAGGCAGATCCTGAAATTTTCAGGTTGATTGACAGGTCGGTTCAAATATCGGACTTAACACACGGCGCGTTTGACATAACTTATTATACGCCCGATAAAGATGATTCCGACCCTGACAATACCATTGGTAAAACAACTACCAAAGCGTCATTAAGCCGTATTAATTATCAAAATGTGATACTGGATGCAATGGCTCAAACCGTTTTTTTAAAAGAAAAAGGGATGCGAATTGGGTTTGGCGCAAACTGTAAGGGTTATGCAGCCGACCGGGCCAAATACATCCTGCAAATGAATGGGGTAAGCAGCGGGGTAATTAACTCCGGCGGCGACCTGCTAACCTGGGGTGCACAGCCTGACCATGAACCATGGACAATCGCAACTGCCGATCCATCGCAAAAATCAAAGTCTTTTTCGAACATAGTTATCAGTAATATGGCTGTGGCCACTTCAGTAAATTCTGAAAAATTCACAGCGGTAATTAATCAAAAAAAGGCAAATACAATAAATGCGAAAAAAGGCTTCCCTGTTAGCGGAATAAAAAGTGTTAGCATTATTAGCCCCAGTGCCGAACTCGCCGATTCGATGGCTACTCCGGTTATGTCAATTGGGATAAACGCCGGTTTGTATTTAATAAACCAGTTAAACCAAATGGCTTGCATAATTATTGACGATCATGAACGTGTTTATTCTTCTAAAGATATAAACATTCTCAATTAACCGGTATTTTTAATATAACGGTTAGGTTGTCGTAGTTTAAGCGGTATTGACATTCTAAAATAAACCCCGGTTATATATTTCAAATCAATTAAGGGTTCATGGTGCTAAATGCATTTTTATGCTTAAAATTGCATGGTGTACCCTGGCAGCGATATTAACAGTTAAATAGTTTTTCCGTTTAATTGCATTATTTGAAAAGAATTTTACAATTTTTCTCCTCTTCAATGATAAAGTGGTTTGCATATGTTAGCATCTTATTGATATTTGCACCATCTTTTTTATCCGCCAAAATAAAAAATAGTCATTTTACCGTTATTACTTATACTTTAAGTATAAATTCGCCTTTTAAAAAGATTTTAAAAGATACTACAAATTCAAAAAACAATAAAAAACAAGAAGCAGACGATAAAAAGAAAATTAAAGAAGTTGCCAGAACAAAAAAACAACCCAAGCCTGAAAAAATTGAAACCGGAGATAATACAGCATCTTCAAAACCCAAACCAAAGCCAAAAAGACAGCGGCGGCCTGAGGGTTTAGAGAGACCGCCTGAAATACCCAGAAGAAATGGCAATTAAGACGTTCAACATACAAACTATTGAATATTAATGAAGTACCTTTTTGCAATATTTTTTATTATAATTTGCAATGCTGTAAATGCATCAGCAACAAGACTTCATTTGTTTAAAGACACCTCACATACCGTTGCAGATACCGATAGTGTTATCAGAAAACAATCCATTTCGATAGGGGTAAATTACGGCAGCGACATACAGTTTTTTGGACGTACAGGGCCGGTTAAATATCCCTATGCCAGCGGAGACGCGATATATAATTTCAAGTCTGGTTTTTTTGTTTACGGATCTGCCGTGCAGGTTTTCGGGTATACGCCGGTTGTTGATGAGGTTGACCTTGGAGCAGGTTATTTATTTAACTATTCCAAAACATTAACAGGCACCTTTAGTTATACCCGCTTCATATTTACAAAAGATGCCCCGCCCGTAATTATGTCGGCGTCTTCAAATGACATAAATTTCAAAAATTCATTCGACTGGAAATTTGCGAAATCAAGCGCTACGTTTGATTACCTGTTTGGGGATGCGAATGATTATTTTATAACCCTGAACACATCGAAACATATTGAAACCAGCTGGAGTATCTTTGATGATAAAGACTATTTGTCCTTTGATCCGGGCATCAGCATGATATTGGGAACCCAAAACTTTGTCGGCCGGTATTCATCCCTGCATCCCCAGCAATTATATTATAGTAACAGCATACCCGGGCTGGATGTTATCCCCCATTTCGATGATTACGATAACGGAAAGTTCAGGGCGTTGAACTATAGCTTTAAGCTGCCCATTTCGTACAACAGGCCACACTATACGTTCGAAGCGTCATGGAAATACTCCATCCCCGTAAATGTTGAAGGCGCCTTAAAAAACAGGCATGAAGTTTTTTTTAATTTGACCTTTTTCTATTTATTTTTCAAATAAAGCATGAACGTCCTGATCATTGAAGACGAAAAAGCCCTCGCAGAAGAACTGGAAATATTCCTGACCAACTACAACTATATCTGCGAAGTTTGTTTTGACGGGACGTCAGCCTCCGAAAAGATCGCAGTTAACCTTTATGATTTTATCCTGATAGACCTTGGCCTGCCGGATTATGATGGTCTGGATTTGTTAAAAGAAGCAAAAAAAAGTAACCCTGAAGCGATATGCATGATTTTAACGGCAAGGGCCGAAGTTTATGATCGTATAAAAGGGCTAGACCTTGGGGCAGATGACTATCTGCCAAAGCCCTTTTCGTTATTGGAGCTGTATAGCAGGATGCAGGCTATCACCCGCAGAAAATTTGGTTTAAAGCAAAACCTGGTTGACCTGGGAGGATTTTTAATAAACCTAACTGAACGTACCATCAGTTATTACAACAACGAGATCAACACGATCACCAAAAAGGAATTTGACCTGATAGCCTACCTCCTGCTTCATAAAAACCGGACTTTGACCCGGTCGCAGCTAAGTGAACATATTTGGGGAAGTGTAATTAATGATGATTACGATTCCAACTATATCGACGCCCATATTAAAAACATACGCAAGAAACTGAATGCCTTTGCCCCGCCGGACTGGCTTGAAACCGTGCGCGGTTTAGGGTACAAAATAAAGATCAATACTTAAGTATTTGAAACTCAGAACAAAACTTACACTGTTTAATACCATATCAAAACTGGTGCTTGTAACCTTGTTTGTATTGTTATTACCTGTTCTGATCCGGAATATAAATCAAAGTTTTACCGACAGCAAACTTCAGCGGCAGAAGAAAAAGGTGCTCGGCATCATCAAAACATCAGGGATAAAAAACAATTTATATGCCGCCTATTCTCCATTAAAAGATCAGTTCTACAGCCTTGATGAGGATTCGCTGGAGGAAAATCTCGATACCATCAGGAACGAAAAGCGAAAGATTGAAGGGGATACCATTGACTACCGGATATTGAGCTATAATTTTATGCTGGATAAAAAGAGTTACCTGCTCGAGATTGGCAAAAGTATTGATTCAATAGAGGAAACGACGGCGCCGCTGCAAAACATCGCCTTTGTGGTGTTGCTTGGGATGATCCTGTTAACTGTACTTGCCGATCAGTTTTATTCGGGTTACGTACTGCGGCCGCTTGGGCAAATTATTAAAACCAAACTCATCGGAAACAAGTTCCCGAACTTTGGCTCCTATAAAAAAGTAAAAACAACAACTTCCGATTTCGCCTACCTGGATATCAGCATCCATAAAATGATCGTGACGATTGAAAGCACTTTTCAAAAGGAACGTGAATTTATTTCAAACGCATCCCACGAGCTGATGACGCCGGTATCAATACTTCAATCAAAGATTGAAAATATGTTTGAGCGCGAAGATCTTGCTGACGATCTGAAAACGCGGCTGCTGGAGATGCAAAAAATATTAAACCGTTTAAAAAGCATTACCAAAACCTTGTTGTTGATTTCGCAAATTGAAAATGAGCAATTTTTAAAAGAGGATAAAATATCTCTTGCATTGCTTTTACAGGAGGTTTATGATGAAATATCAATCAGGTTGCAGGATAAGAATATAAGCTGGGAACTTTCCGTTCCGGAAAACTGGAACCTGGTTCAAGTAAATAAATTCCTGTTATTCAATTTATTTTTCAACCTGATAAATAATGCGATAAAATATAATCATGAAAATGGCGCAATAAAGATTACGGCAAACAGCGAAAACAATAATTTTGTTGTCAGCATAATTGATACTGGGATAGGTATCAGTGCGGCAGACCTGCCGTATATATTTAACCGTTTTAAAAAAATACGGCAATCACTTCAGCAGGATAGTTTCGGGTTGGGTTTACCTATAGTTCAGTCGATTGCCGGCTTTCATGCAATAAAAATTGAGGTTACGTCTGAAAAAGACAAAGGGAGTACCTTTAAACTCATTTTACCTCATTTTCTAATTGAAATTTAATGTTGCATTTGATACAACCGCCACGTATTAGTATTTAGATTTGTTTCGTGTTACAACATAAAAAAATCTTAAAAAAATTATTTTTCGGATTAAACCATTAGCACATTTTTTGTCTAATAGTTAGTGAAGAAATTTATTTAAAACAGGGTTCGTACTTAAAACAACAAAAAACAGTTAATAGTATTTTAAATAAAGCGATGAAAAGGATTTATAAATATGCTACCGGTTTGTTTTTAACCGGTTTGCTTGCGGTATTATTAGTTTCAACAGCCAGCGCCCAGCGTGGTGGTCATTTTGGTGGCGGCAGCCATTCAGGCGGAGGTTTTCACAATAGCGTTGGTGTGCGGTCAGGTGGCAATACCCGGGTTGCCGCAAATTTCCACAGTGCAATTGCTTACAGGACCGGCAGGGGTTATTTTGCCGGAGTTGGATATCATGGCGGTGCTTTTTACAGGCCCGGCTTTGGTTATTATGGATATCCCCACCTTGGTTTTTATTTAGGTATACTGCCATTTGGATACTATCCATTTTATTGGGGAGCAGGCTTGTATTATTACTACAACGGTATTTTTTATACCCCTTATGATAACGGTGGTTACCAGGTAACGGCCCCTCCTATTGGCGCAGGTGTTCCGAGCCTTCCTGAAAATGCAAACGCTATTAAGATTGATGGTGTTCAGTATTATGAAGCTGACGGCGTTTATTATAAAGAAAGTGTTGACGATAAAGGCAAAAAAATATACATTGTAGCCGGCAGGGATGGTGTTTTAAATACCGGGGATAATGTTACCGACCCTAATGCTACCGTAGCCGCTCCAAAAGTTGGCGATATTGTTAACCAGTTACCCGATGATTGCCGCAAGGTTATATTAAATGGTAAAAAGTATTTTGTATCGCCGGATGGCATCTATTACGAAAAGATAACTGACCCAAGCGGCAATACCGCTTACCGGATAGCCAGCTTGCCATCAGATGATGACAAAGGCATTTAATTGAGGTTGAAATAAAAATATTTACAGGCCTGTTGGATTACCAACAGGCTTTTTTGTCTACTTTCATACCGCCAATTTGTTTTTAAATCAGTTTCTGCATGAAAACGCTAAAAATATTGATAATACTGCTGGCTCTATCGACAGGAATTGCGAACGCACAATTTACAAAGGCCGAATTGCAGGTTAGCGGATTAAACTGTGCCTTGTGTTCAAAAACTACAGAAAGTTTATTAAAGGCGCTTCCTTTTATCCAGGATGTTAAGCCCGACCTGATGCACAATATTTATGTGATCACTTTTAAAAATGACAAGCCGGTAAACTTTGATCAGATCAGCAATATCGTGCACGAAGAAAACTTTTTTATCAGCTTTCTGAAAGCCACTTTTAATTTTGATAATGTAAAAGTTACCAATAATTACTTTAGCTTCCAGGGAACTACTTTTAAGGTAATGAATGCCGACAAACCTTTGAATGGAGAAGTTGCGTTTACGCTTGTTGATAAAGGCTTTGCCCCACGGTCAGTCACTAAAAAATACTTTGGCTCCGCTAACAATGATGATCCGGCAAAAACTGGCCGGGTATATCATGTTGCCATTTAACCCCACAAAATTCAATTAAAACCCCTTTATAGTTTCGGTAACATGCGCCAAATGGTGCTTGCTGTGCCAGGCATATAAAGCGAGGGCTTTTTTAAGCTGCAACGTATTACCTGATTCGGGGTTAATAAACGTGCGGTTCCATTCGTCTTCTGTAAAACTTTCCAGCAGGGCGGCCCAGTGCTGGTGGATGCCTTCAATTATTTTTAGTGAGGGTTCAACAGGCAAACGGTAATCAGGCAATAGCGCCCAGTCGGCCTCTTCATATGGTTTTATGATAGCATTTTCTTCAGTAAGCGCCCATTTAAAGCGCATCAGGGAATTCATATGGCTATCGGCAACGTGATGTACTACCTGCCGTAAAGTCCAGCCTCCCAAACGGTATGGTGTATCCAGTTGTTTTTCGTTCAGGGCCATAATGGCATGACGCAGCCTTCCCGGAAATTCTTTAATAATAGTGATCCAGGTACGGATATCTTCCTGCGTGTACGATACCGGCGGTTTAAATTTACCGGTAGGATATTTGAGTTGTTCGTCGGTCATTGGTCTTAAAAAAAAATTAAATTAAGTATAATTTTAATTCGCAGCAAGGTTTTGCCTTAATTTAGCGTTTGTATGAGATTATTTGATACCCGGATGATAAAAAAGCTAATCCTTATATTACTCATTTCTTACTTCCCTTCCGTTTATGCTCAAACCATTAAAACCGATGTGCTGGTAATTGGCGGCAGTGCAAGCGGGGTTGCGGCGGCTATACAATGCGCGAGAAGTAAGGTAAAAACGGTATTGGCGGCGCATAGTATCCGGGTAAATGTTATTGGCGACAAACCTGCAGTTTTTAAAAACCAGAGCGTCCCGTCAGGCATCTGGAGCGAATTCTACAAAAATGCACTTCATCTGAATAAGACAGCGGGGATAGACACAGTTTTCGATGCACCGATCACTTTTGAAAAAAGCGTGACCGAAACCCTTTTTCAAAAGATGACGGATACTGTTAAAAACCTTACTGTCGATATAAATACATCCTTCACTACTATAAAAAAAGATGGCGACTATTGGGATGTACATTTCCTACGTGATGGGAAAGATTTAGAAATTAAAGCCAGGGTGGTAATAGATGCAACTGAAACCGCGACAATAGCAGAAAAGGCGGGCGCAAAAATCGGATCTCCATTTAACCCTCGACTGATTAATTACGGGGCATTAACATACCGGACATCTGTAGCTGTAGGTAATGTGTGGCCAGGCCCACAGCCGGCCGCCAATTCAATTTATTGGTATTGGAGTTTCCCGATTAATGCATTGCTGGCTAATGGCACTGATAACCTGCTGGTAACAGAAGGAATATTGCCAGCGGAAAAGGATATTGAATATTTACCGGTACAAATGGAGTTAGGTCAGGGGGCAGGTGCTGTAGCAGCCTATTGCGCTTTCTTTAAAACGACTACTAAAAACCTGAAAGTAAGAATCATACAAGGCGAGCTTTTAGATTTTAAAGTTTACCTGCTGCCGTTTGTTGATATTGCGCAAAAGGACCGCGACTGGCGGGCTATCCAACAGGTAGGCGCAACAGGCCTGTTAAAAGGCGAAAACGAGAAAAGCGGGCTTGTGTTTATGGTGGACGAGCCGGTTATAACAGCCGAAATAAAGCCCGTTTTAACCGAGATTTATACCCGTGCCTTTTTATGGTTCAATAAGGAGAAGCCCGGCGAAAAATTTACCGTTGGTAACACGCTGTCACTCATCAGCGATTATACACTAACAGATCCGCTGGTTTTAAACGCCAGGATAAAAAGCGACTGGAAAACCCGCTATAAGTTTACGCTGGATTTTGATATGAACCGCCCGGTCACGCGCAGAGAATTTGCTGTGTTGATCAACCGGTATCTAAACCCTTTTGCCAGGACAGTGGACTTGAATGGAAGATTAATAAATTGAGAAATACCGGCGTATCAGTTGTGAAATACCGGGCTAAAATTAAGGGCTTCGCTCGTAAACTCCGGCTGTTGATAAACTATTTGCAGTTTTACCGATTTGCCTATAATTTGTTCAGCCGGCAATTGCAGGTTTTCCAAAGCCTCCATTACGGGTGCAGGGTCAAAGCTGAAACTAACGCTCCTGGCCTGCTTATCAATTGCGGTGTAAATGGTGAAAAGTTCGTACTCAAGAATCTTTTCAAGATATCGCACTCTTAGATCTTTTAACACAATATAAACGGCAAATTGCTCAGCCAAAATAACCGGCAATAATTCGGGGGCGGTAGTGTCAAAAAAATCAACTACGTATTGGTTAAAACGCTCCTCCCCTACAGAAAGCCTTAACAAGCGGGTGGTAAGTTTCATTATCGAAATCAAAACAGAGCCCCTGAAATTAAAAACGAGGTCTTTAATTATTGCTATACCCCCATCTTTAAGCAACTCTTTTGAAAGTTTGCTTTCCTGGCTTCTTCCTAAAATAAGGCCGCCCAATGTGTTTTCCCATTCGTTTACGCTGATGCTTTCATCAAAATTTTGAGAAAAGCACGGTATGGACTGTGTTTCGCGTTTTTTATAATGATTGCCTCTTTTTTCCCAAATACGCTGCATTTTTGTTAGCTGACCGGTAATCTCGCTTCCGGGTAGTTTATTAAGAGCGTCCGGCTCAATTTCAAACATCAATGCTTTCAGGTTGGGTAAACGGCAAACCACATTTTCAAGAATTTCAAATAATTCCGCATCCGAAACGCCGCTGTGTGCATCCAGGTAATAATCTTTATAATACATGCCGCCGCCCACATGCAGTTCAATAACTCTTTCAAACGGGATAAATTCAAGAAAATCCTTCACGCTTTGCCTGCCGTTTCTTTGATTGGTGAGGATGTTGTGGAGGTCCAGCAGAATATGGCAATCAGCCTCTTCCGCCACCTTACGCACAAATAAACCATCGGGCATTTCATTTTTACGGGGCTGCAGGTAGTTTACGCCGGTTTCAAAAGCAAATGGCCGGTTCATTTCCGACCGGTAATTCCTGATGTTAGCTACAGCAACTTTTACGCCTTCGTTTGACTGAATGGGCGGGAGCAGGAAGCCCGCGTTGATTATCCCGCCTGCCTCTTTAATATAATTAAAGCTAAGGTGTTCACTTACCCATTGCGGATGCAGCTCTTCCGCCTGTTTTCTCAGGGTATTGAAATGCATATCAGGCGGTAAAAATGTTCCGCCTACCGGGTAGCCAACACCGTGGAATAATTTGGGCCGGTTATAGGTCCTCAGGAAATCGGTTACACCCGCATCATATTTAAATGCATTGCATCCGTCATCTTTATCGTACCAAAAAGTTTGCGGTTCTATCTCAACCACATCGATCAGCGACGAATGCAATGCAAGAAAATCTTCGAGTCCCTGGAAATAAACAAGCCCTACGCCAAGTTCATTCATCGGTTCAAAAAATTAGCTTAATGATTCAATACTCACTTCATTGTTTTCAGCAACGCGTGCAGTAATCATTTGAACTTCTTCACCAAAGGTGAACCTGAAACCGGAATAACAACGCGGACACCCTACTTCGCGCAAAATAGCAGCGGTAATGGCGTTGGTTTGCTCAAGTGTCAGATTTGAAGGTACTGACACATGAATAGGAGTTTCTTTTGAGAATTTTTTTGAGGTTCCCATAAAATAGATATTATAAAATAAATGCCTACTCTGTTCACCCTTTTCGGCTTCCGGGTGTAGTTATAAGCGCCCTGCTTATATGGATAAAGGTAGATGGGTTAAGAAACGCAGACAAGCGAAAAAACCCCTGATTTATATGCTTTTATTACGGTTTTGACATGCGTAGAACTACGCAGACTGACGTTTTTTTACCTTGATTTTATTGCAGGAACACTTAACTCCCTATTGAAACTTTAAGATCATTATCAACCGAGGCATTGGCGTTTATTAAATCGCCGCCATCAATAAAATGGAATTTAAACCCGGTATAGCTGTCCGGGTATCCCAAAATATGTAACAATTCATTGGTTACACTCCGCGTTTGCTCAAAGTTTAATTTTGAAGCTGTAGATACATAAATATTTGTTTCACTTGCAAAACTTCCGTCTGTTGCCATGATATTAAAAATTACTGCATGGCCAACTTGTAGGTTGACCTCCGGTTTTCATTATAGAGCGCCCTGCTCATAGGGTAAAGGTACAAGGCATGATAAACCCGTAAAAGAGGGGAAATACCTGATCTTTTAAGTATTAATACGAATAGTTATTGAGTAAATTTACTGAGGTAAGCCTCAGGCAAGGGAATTCAGGCGTGCTTCAAAACGGCGTAGATATGCTCATCCAAAACAACTTCATTTTTAATGATGTTATTTTTTAAAACGCCTTCTTTGGTAAAACCAGCTTTTTCCAATGCACGCATTGATTTCGGATTATTACTCAAAACACCGGCTTGTACGCGTATCAGGCCGAGGTTTTCAAAAGCGTAACCAGTGATAAGTTTTATGGCCTGTGGCATAATGCCTTTGCCCCATAGGGTTTCGCTTATCCAATAACCCAGCAAGGCTGTTTTCCGGTAGACATCTTCCCGTATTTCAAGGCCGATAACGCCAACGGCCTTGCCGTCGACATCAATAACAAAATTAACCTGCGGATTTTGCACAAGCATCATATCAACCCAACCTATGGCTGCTTCCATGGTATAGGGGTGTGGAAACCTATCCATCAGAAAAGAATAAATATTGGGGTTATCCGCATGTTTTTGAATCGACTCAGCATCATCCTCTTTCCATCCGCGAAGTTTAAACCCTTGTCCTTGTAATTCCATATTGTAACAAAACAGTTGCTAAAATTAGCAATGATTATTGAAACTGTTATCTTGCGTATTAATGATTATTGAAACTGTTATCTTGCGTATTATTGAGTTGATTGGTTGATTAAGTTGGATTAGGTTGATTGAGTTAATTGGCGTTAACAATATTTACTTTTTCTGCTTTTTTTGAACGAATTAGCTATTGACTGACCTCAACATGAAAAAACTTTTTACCCTCTTATTATTAGCGGCTTCCATTGCTGCGTCCGCACAAAAGCTGGATACTTTAACCATTGAAAAGATAATGCGCGACCCCAAATGGATCGGCGTTTCGCCGTCAGCTATTCATTGGGCCGATGACAGCAAGAAGATCTATTTTAACTGGAACCCCAATAATTCCGAACGCGATGAATTGTTTTCGATAACGCCATCAGCTATAACGCCGGTTAAAATAAGCATTGATGAAAAAAGAGTAATGCCATCCGAATATGGTGTATGGAACAAAAAACATACGTTGAAGCTGTTTGAAAAAAACGGCGACATTTTTTTGGAGGAACCTCAGTCTGGCAAAGTCTCTCAGTTAACCAACACTACTGAACGGGAATATGACCCTTCTTTTAATGGTGATGAAAGCAAAGCATTATTTATGAACGGAGATAATTTGTACTCCTTTAAATTAAACAGCGGGGAACTGGTACAGCTAACCAATTTTAGCCATTCGGCCGCGCCGGCAACTGCAGGCGGCAAAAGGGGGTCAAAAGGAAACAAAACACAGGCAGCAGGCAACGAGCAGGAAGCCTGGCTTAAAAACCAACAGCTCGAATTATTCGATATTATAAAAGTAAATGATAAGGACCGGAAACTGGATTCAATTGAAAACAAGGAACTGGAACCAAAAAAGCTGAAAGAAATCACTATAGATGATAAGTCGGTGGGTGATGTTGAGCAAAGTCCTGATGGTCGTTTTATTACCTACCGCCTTACCAAACGCCCAACCGATGCCAAACGGACCATCGTGCCCGATTATGTTACTGCATCTGGCTTTACTGAAGATATTAACAACCGGACCAAAGTAGGTGCGCCGCAGTCAACTTCTGAGTCATTTATTTTTGATACGCAACGTGATTCGGTGTATAAGATCGTTACCTCAACAATTCCAGGCATAAAAGACCTGCCTGATTATGTAAAAGATTACCCAAAAGAGCTTGCTGAATGGACAAAGCTTAATGAAGACAGAAAAGTAATTGTTGAAGGCCCCTACTGGAGCGAAGATGGCAAAAATGCGGTTGTGGTAGCAAGGGCACAGGATAATAAGGACAAATGGATAATGAAACTCGATCCATCTACCGGTAATTTAACCCTGCTCGACCGTGAACATAATGATGCCTGGGTGGGCGGTCCCGGCGCTTATAATTTTGGCTTTACGGATAATGTTCATTTCTATTTTGAAAGTGAAGCAAGCGGCTATGCCCATGTTTATTTGGTTGACGTAACCGGTGGAACAAAAAAACAACTCACCAGCGGCAAATGGGAAGTACAAACCCTGCAACTATCCAACGATAAAAAGACCTTTTATTTTACCGCCAATATGGAGCATCCCGGGATCACCAATTTTTACCGCATCCCGGTTGCCGGCGGCGAGCCGGTTAAGATCACTTCCATGAAAGGGATAAGCGAAGTAACGCTTTCACCCGATGAAAAATGGCTGGCTATCCGTTACTCCTACACCAATAAACCCTGGGAACTATATATGCAGCCCAATAAACCGGGCGCAGCGGCAGTACAGGTTACCCATTCCACTACGCCCGAGTATAATTCGTACGCGTGGCGCGACCCGGAGATCATCACCTTTAAAAACCGGTACGGCAGCGATGTTTACGCACATCTATATCTGCCTAAAAAAGCTGACCCGGCTAAACCTGCCGTGGTTTTTGTACACGGCGCTGGCTACCTGCAAAATGTTGAATATGGCTGGAGCTATTATTTCCGCGAATACATGTTCAATAATATGCTGGCTGATAATGGTTATACGGTGCTGGATATGGATTATTCGGGCAGCGCGGGCTATGGCCGCGACTGGCGTACTGCTATCTACCGCCATATGGGCGGCAAAGACCTGAGCGACCAGGTGGATGGTGTAAAAATGCTGGTTGATAAATACGGTGTTAACCCCAAACATGTGGGTTTATATGGCGGTTCCTACGGCGGTTTTATGACCCTGATGGCCATGTTTACCGAGCCGGATGTATTTACCAGCGGCGCGGCCATCCGCTCAGTAACTGATTGGGCGCATTATAACCACGGCTACACCAATGACATTTTAAATGAG
>Ga0206955_1216_pt1 | contig 14561 bp, 13 predicted proteins | sample Alteio_BWOrgHeat_34_FD_153247 | JGI IMG/M metagenome (GOLD analysis project Ga0206955, IMG submission 153247) | Enriched cells from forest soil in Barre Woods Harvard Forest LTER site, Petersham, Massachusetts, United States -... | ecosystem: Environmental > Terrestrial > Soil > Temperate forest >...
ATTACAAACAGTGTTGCCGCCTATAATATTCAGCAGGCGGCGTTTATTTTAAAAAACAGTTTTTACTACTTCCCGGACGACACTGTACACCTGATTGGCATTGATACGGTTTACAACGAAGAGACCCGGTACCTGGCTATCAAATACAAAAATCATTATTTTGTGGGGGCCGATAATGGCATATTTTCGCTGATGTTTGATACTGAGCCTGAGGAAATATTTGAATTAAATATTATGCAGGACCTTAAATTTCTGCACTTCCCGCTGGCCGATATTTTTGTAAAAGCCGCCTGCCACCTGGCCGATAATGGTAAGCTTTCGGAAATTGGCCTGCGGGTAGAAGAGATCGAGAAAAAAATGAACCTGCAGCCGGTTGTCGAAAAAAACCTGATAAAAGGTGCGGTCATCTATATTGATTCCTTCCAGAATGTAATTACCAATATTACCAAAGACTTTTTTACATCCGTCCAGCAGGGCCGCCGCTTTTTACTTTCATTTAAACGTAACGAAACGATCAACCACCTCAGCTGGCATTATAACGAAGTGCCGGAAGGCGAAAAACTGTGCCTGTTCGGGATCAGCGACCACCTCGAGATCGCTATTAACAAGGGAAATGCAAGCGGTTTGCTCGGGCTGAACCTTGGCGATACCATAGTTATTGATTTCCACGATCAATAAGCAATCAATGGCTTAATCCCTTTAGCAGGAACGCTGATTTCTGCCAAATAATGGCCAGTAAAACCAATGCCGGTTTATCGTGTTAATAAACCATTACATAGCATGAGAAAATTCGCCCTTTTTATCCTTTTTGTTTTATTGGCGGCTGGCGTTTTTGCACAACAAAAAAGCGATTCGATTGCCTACCAGTTGCAGCGTGCTAAAATAAACAGCATGCTGGCGCAAAGAGTTGAAAAATTTGGACAATACAGCCAGAGTTTAGAACTGCACACGGGCATTTTTGGACTTCAGACGAAAAAGGACATCCGTCGTTCGAATGATATTTTAATGGATATCGTTAAAACAGACGATGATATTTATAAACAGCTAAAGATCTTGCTTGATTTCAGGGCTTTTCAGCAAACACAGGTGCAGGCACATTCAAATGATGTGGAAGAAAACACAATAGGCTATATGACCGTCATCAACAAGCTGAGGAACCAGGTTACCCAACTTAAAGCTGAATCTCAAAAACAGGAACAGGAGGAAGAAAAAACAATTCGCGCGTTTATTATAGCATTGGCTGTAATGCTGGTATTACTTTTATTCCTGTTAACACGCCCCCGAAAAGTAAAAGCTTAGTTTAAACTAGCTAAAACAGAAAAACTACTGACAAGATTTTGTCAGTGACAAAATCTTGTCAGTAGTTAAATTCCTAATTATCAGATGTGTAGCGCCGTGCAGCAGGGTGTAGCATGTGTAGCGCTACATACAAGTATTCTTTTAATAATTGCGCTGAATTGTTTTCAGTTTCTAAGATTTAAAATGTTTATGACTATGAATCGTCCTATCTTTATAACAAAAGAAATTTAATACGATTCAATGGCGAGAGGACGACTAAACAGCAGCAATAAACCTGAAGCTGAACTACCCAAAGCAAAATTAAACAAGGAAACCTTAAATAAGGTAAAACGCCTGTTAGCTTATATCAAGCCCTACAGGGGTATGTTTATAGCCGCTTTAGGATTTTTATTTTTATCCAGTTTGGTTGGCTTAGCTTTCCCATCCTTTATCGGGGCATTGATTGATACTGCAGGGGTAAAACATATTAGCAATGGAATTTTACCTGGAACAATCGAGGGCATTTTAACTTTAGCATTGGTTGTATTGTTTTGCCAGGCGATTGTTTCTTTTTTCCGGATACTTTGGTTTGTTAATGTGGCTGAAAGATCATTGGCCGATATCCGCAGGGATACTTATTTTAAGCTAATCACCCTGCCCATGAATTTTTTCTCAAACCGCAGGGTTGGTGAATTAAACAGCCGCATTTCGGCCGATCTTTCGCAAATCCAGGATACATTGACCACTACCATTGCCGAAATGATCAGGCAAGCCGTATTGATGATAGGCGGGGTGGTATTTATGGCGGTCATCTCTGTAAAACTGGCTATTGCCTTGCTGATACTGGTACCGCCTTTGATTGTTTTCGCTATATTTTTTGGCCGTTTTATCCGCAAAATATCCAAACAGGCACAAGACAAACTGGCCGATTCAAATACCATTATTGAAGAAACATTACAGGGCATAGCTAATGTTAAAGCATTTGTAAATGAAGCTTTTGAAGCCGGCAGATACGGCAAAAATATCAGGGAGGTTGCAGATATTGCCATCAAAGGGGCTAAATACCGGGGTATATTTGTATCGTTTGTTGTTTTTTTCCTGTTTGGCGCCATTGTGTCGATAGTAGGTTATGGTTGTATCCTGGTAAGTCATCATGAATTAAAAGTGGGCGAATTATTTAAGTTTGCCTTGTATGCCTCCTATGTCGGCAGCGCCATGGGCAGCTTCCCCGATCTTTATGCCAACGTGCAAAAAGCGGTTGGCGCCAGCGAACGTGTGCTGGAAATACTGGAGGAAAAAGGCGAAGAAGTTTCTATCCGTGAAATAGATAACATAATCAAACAAAAAATTGAAGGCAACCTTGCTTTCCATAACGTAGTTTTTGCTTATCCGTCCCGCCCTGAAATCACCGTATTAAATGAAATCTCCTTTAAAGCAGATGCCGGGCAAAAAGTTGCCATTGTTGGCCCGAGCGGGTCGGGCAAATCAACCATGGCGGCGTTGATATTGCAATTTTATCATCCGCAAAGCGGGATTATTTCTTTTGACGGCAAATCCTCTGATCAATATTCGCTCACCGATATCCGCAACCAAGTAGCTATTGTGCCGCAGGATGTGATGCTTTTTGGCGGATCGATACTGGAAAACATTGCCTATGGTAAATTAAGCGCCACCAAAGAAGAGATCATCCAGGCCGCCCAAAGGGCCAACGCGCACCAGTTTATTGATACTTTCCCCGAAGGATATGATACCATTGTTGGTGAGCGCGGCGTAAAATTATCTGGCGGACAACGTCAGCGGATCGCAATTGCCCGTGCATTGCTCAAAAATCCATCCATCCTGATCCTTGACGAAGCCACATCGTCACTCGACTCTGAATCGGAGCGTTTGGTACAGGAGGCATTGGAAGAACTAATGAAAGACCGCACTTCTATTATCATCGCCCACCGCCTTTCCACTATCCGCGAAGCGGATAAGATCATCGTACTTGAAAAAGGAAAGATCATTGAATCAGGCAATCATGCAGAACTGATCAGTAATGAATCAGGCTTGTACCGGTATTTAAGCGGGCTGCAGTTTGAGATTGGGTAATTGTCCGAACACGATTTTTAAGATTGGAACGATTAACAAGATGTAAGTTGTATAAATCTTATAAATCCAGAAATCGGGTTTATAGCGGTATTTGAGCAGGCTACAGTTTGAGATAGGGTAAGTTTATTCGGAGACAATTTTTAAGATTGTAACGATTAACGGGATGTGAGTTGTGCTAATCTTATAAATCTTTAAAATCCGGAAATCGTGTTCAGACAATAACTCTTAATATATCTTCCCGTATAAATGCCCATATTTATACCTATGATATTCCGCCTGAAAACCACTTTCATCATTTCAGCCATTGTATTCCTGTGCAATTGCAATCATGAAACCTCTGATGCTGATAGTATTGCCGTTAAAAATATAACTGCAGGCGTAAAACCTGATACCAACCATATCGACCCTATAAATCAACCACAGTTAAATTATGCAAGGCCGGGAAGCCCCGTTCCGTTAAAAAACATGTTTGGCATAAATGCCTATGAATGGAATTTCGAGGAAAACCCGGGCAGCCCGAATGATCGGAAACATATTTATGAAGATAATATGGCCTTGATAAAAACTTTCAGCGCAGTGCGGCATTACCTCAACTGGGACAGGATGGAAAGCGGCAACAAAGGCGATTATACCTTTAACCCGGTTTTTAGCGGCAACTGGACCTATGATGTTATTTACGAAAGGTGCAAGCAGGATGGCATTTTAGTTTTGGCCGACTTGAAAAATATACCCGACTGGATGATCAACACCTACCCTGCCAGCTCGAGGGATAATGACAATGCGCCTGTACCCTATGGTAAAAGCCTGGATGATCCGGCATCCTATATCGACCAGGCAAAAATGGCTTTTCAATTTGCCGCACGGTATGGCTACAATAAAACTGTCGACAAATCGCAGGTTAAGGTAGTTACTAAAAAGCGCTGGAACGATGATGTCCCTAATCAACCCAACATTGGTATGGGCCTCATCAAATACATCGAATGTGGCAACGAGCGCGACCGCTGGTGGGGCGGCGATGAAACCCATCAAACTGCCGAACAATATGCTGCTAATATGTCGGCTTTTTATGATGGCAATATGGGCAAACTGGGGCCGAATGCAGGGGTAAAAACCGCTGACCCAAGTATGCAGGTGGTAATGGGTGGTTTGGCTTCTGCCGACATTAAATATGTGCAAAGAATGATCAATTGGTGCAAAATTCACCGGGGATACAAAAAAGACGGCAGTATTAACCTTTGTTTTGATGTGATCAATTATCACCTGTACTCCAATAATGGCGATGTGAGGACACATAAACGCGCTACTACAGGTATAGCGCCCGAATTATCAAACGATGGCAGTATCGCCAATGATTTTGTAAAACTGGCCAATAGTCTGCCCCAGCACCCGGAAGTTTGGCTGACCGAAACAGGCTATGATATTAACCAGGAAAGTTACCAGAAGGCAGAATCCATCGGCAGTAAAACGGTATTGCAGGATCAGGCCGACTGGATACTGAGAACATCACTTTTATATATCCGTTACGGCATAAAACGCGTATTTTATTATCAGCTTTTTGACGATCATGCAGGGGGCACCACCCAATACGCCACGTCTGGTCTCAACGAGGGCATAAAAAGGCGCCCTGCCGCTGATTTTATACTACAAACCACCAAACTAATGGGTAATTACAACTATATTAAAACCATTAGTAAGGACCCACTGGTTGACCAATACACCCTGGGTAACAAAACCATGTACGTACTCACGATCCCCGACGAAACCGGCAGAAAAGGAACTTATATCCTCGACCTTGGAAAGTCCAAAACCGCCAATATTTACCACCCAAAAACGGGTGCTGATTTAATGGATAAAAGCCAGGTAAACACCATTAACGGTAAAATGAAAATTGAGGTTACGGAAACGCCGGTGTTTGTGGAGGGGGTTTTAAAATAAACGAATTCAGATAGGTTTTGCCTTAATTGTTTTCAATATCCATTCCTATGATTATATTCGGAGATCAGTAACCTTGTTAATTTAAAAATGGGAAACCCAATGCCGCCAGCTCCGCCACCCATCATACGGTGTGATGCTTGTTTTAAGGAAATAGAAAACGAAGATGTTTTTTGTGGCCATTGTGGCTATCCGTTAAAAGGAACAAAGGTTGAACAAAGCTCCTTTATCTCAAAACAAAATAAGGTAGATTATTACAAGGCTGAGATAAAGAAAAAAGTTGAAAACAGAATCGACAAAGGGGCAACAACACTTTTTTGTTTAGCCGGGCTTTTCATTTTGGCCGCCATCATTGGTTTTTTCAAATTGCAGGATAACCCCCAGGTGTTAGCTTTTGTAATCCCCTACCTGTTTTTAGGCATCATATTTTTATTATTGGGTGAATACAGTAAGAAAAAGCCATTGGTTTGCTTTGTTTCAGGCTTATGTTTGTATATCATCGCCGAACTATATGATATTGTGGAGAACCCGCAAGCCAGCCTGCTGGGTATAATAACAATAATAATCATTATCGTTTTTCTTGTACTGGGCATTAAGTCGGCCGTTGAAATAGAACAAATCAAAAAAGAAAACAATATATCCTGATCCTTTGCTACCTGTAGACGATGAACTTCCGGATAAAAAGTCGTGTATCCAATGCGGTAAGTTGATCCAGCAGAACAGGGATTTCTGCAATCAATGCGGCGCCAGGCAATCTGTACAAAATTCAACCAAGCCTGTAAACAGCTGGGGGCTGCTTCAGCAAGCCGGTCTTTTTTTTGGGATAGATATCGTTGTTTGTGCTTTAGCCCAATTTGTCGACGCCCTGAAGACATTTTCATTTTTCCTTTTTTCCGACATCATAATGGCCATCAGCGCCGTTTTGTTTTTTTGTATAAACTGGAAAGAAAACAAAATCCTTTTGACCTGGCACAACTTTTCATGGCAAAAATTAGCCGCTTATGGCGCAATAGCCATTGCCGGGCAAGTGTTGGTACATTATTCGGTCGATTGGCTCAACCTTGTCGTTTATTCAAAGGATGAAGATTATGTTCAACATTTAAACGGGAGCTTTTTAGGTGCATTTTTTGTGGTATTCTTTACTGCTGTTATGCCCGCCATCTTTGAAGAGCTGGGTTACCGGGGATATCTTTTACAAACTTTGTTAAAGATTGCTGATAAAGAGCAGGCCATTTACATCACCTCCTTCCTGTTTGCTTTTATCCACATGAGTTTTATCTCGCTTTTTTGGTTGATCCCATTCGCGCTTTTTTTAGGCTTTGTGCGGATAAAAGAAAACACCTTATGGTACGGCGTATTTTTTCACTTTTGTTTTAATTTAACGGCCTGCATATTTCAGCTGCTCTAAATTCATTTTTTCTGTATTTCTGAGACGATTTCCGCATGATTTTGCAATTTTCGTTATAATCCAGGCAACAAATCAGTGTAATCACAATTACTAATCGGTGAAATCCCCTTAAAATGCTATTTTTGCGGTTCAATGGAACACATTCGTAATTTTTGTATCATAGCGCATATCGACCACGGCAAAAGTACCCTTGCCGACAGGTTGCTTGAATATACCCATACCATTACTCAGCGTGAGTCGCAAGCCCAGTTGCTTGATGACATGGACCTGGAACGCGAACGCGGCATCACCATAAAAAGCCATGCCATACAAATGGATTATGAGCTCGATGGCCAGAAATATATTTTAAACCTGATAGACACACCAGGACACGTTGATTTCTCGTATGAAGTTTCGCGATCCATAGCCGCCTGCGAAGGTGCGTTGCTGATTGTTGATGCGGCACAGGGAATTCAGGCGCAAACTATATCAAACCTGTACCTGGCTTTGGAGAATGACCTGGAAATCATCCCCGTCCTTAATAAAATGGACCTTCCCGGCGCAATGCCTGAAGAAGTCAAAGACCAGATCGTTGAGTTGATTGGCTGTAAAAGGGAAGAAATACTTGCCGCATCCGGTAAAACCGGCATGGGTGTACACGAAATATTAGAGGCTATTGTTAAACGTGTGCCCGCTCCTGTCGGCGATCCAAAGGCACCCTTGCAGGCTTTGATATTTGACTCTGTTTTCAATTCTTTCAGGGGCATTGTGGCTTACTTTAAGGTGGTTAATGGTGAGATCCGCAAAGGTGATAAAGTAAAATTCTTCGCTACGGAGAAACAATATAATGCAGACGAGGTAGGTACCTTAAAATTAAAGCAATCGCCCCGCGATGTGATCAAAACCGGGGATGTGGGTTATATTATATCAGGGATCAAGGAAGCGCGGGAAGTAAAAGTTGGGGATACTATCACTCATGTGGAACGCCCCTGCGAACAAGGCATCCAGGGCTTTGAAGAAGTAAAACCGATGGTATTTGCCGGGATCTACCCGGTTGATACCGAAGATTACGAGGAACTGCGTGATTCGATGGGTAAGTTGCAGTTGAATGATGCAGCCCTGGTTTTTGAACCGGAATCATCAGCAGCTCTGGGATTTGGTTTCCGATGTGGTTTCCTGGGAATGCTCCACATGGAGATCATCCAGGAGCGTCTTGAACGTGAGTTCGATATGACGGTGATCACTACGGTGCCCAACGTATCTTACATCGCTTATACAACCAAAGGCGAGCCGATCACCGTAAATAACCCGTCAGACCTGCCCGACCCAAGCAAGATAGACTATGTGGAGGAGCCTTATATAAAGGCCACTATCATCACCAAGTCGGAATTTGTAGGACCTGTAATGTCGCTTTGTATCCAGAAACGTGGTTTTATTAAAAACCAGTCGTATTTAACTTCGGACAGGGTTGAGCTGATATTTGAAATGCCGATGGGCGAAATCGTTTTTGATTTTTATGATAAGCTGAAAACCATTTCCAAAGGCTACGCTTCATTTGATTACCACCAGATCGGTTATCGGAGGTCGGATTTGGTGCGCCTGGATATCCGCTTAAATGCCGAGCCGGTTGATGCCTTGTCATCCCTGATCTTCCGCGGAAACTCTTACGATTTCGGCAAAAAGATCTGCGAAAAATTAAAGGAACTATTGCCGCGCCAGCAATTTGAAATTATTATACAGGCATCAATCGGTGCCAAGATCATCGCCCGTGAAACCGTTAAGGCCTTGCGTAAAGATGTTACGGCGAAATGTTACGGTGGGGATATATCGCGTAAGCGAAAACTGCTTGAAAAGCAGAAAAAAGGCAAAAAACGCATGAGGCAAGTGGGGAACGTGGAAATACCGCAGAGTGCGTTTATGGCGGTGTTGAAACTGGACTAAGCCCCCCAGCCCCCTAAAGGGGGAGCTTTTGATTAGCATAATTGAGGAGCAGTGTTAAAATATTGAATTATTATTCCCCCTTTAGGGGGTTAGGGGGCTACAAATGCGATTATTAGACGGAAAATACGTATCGGAAAAAGTTAAGGTTGAAATAGCGGCTGAAGCCGCTAAAATACTGGAAAGAACAGGCCGCAAACCTCATTTAGTGGCTGTGTTGGTTGGCCATGATGGCGGCAGCGAAACTTATGTGGCCAGCAAAATGAAGAATTGCGAAGCGGTTGGCTTTAAATCCTCGTTGGTGCGTTATGAAAGTGATGTTACCGAAGAAGAACTGCTAAACAAAGTGGCCGAACTGAACGCTGATGCAGATATTGATGGCATCATTGTTCAATTGCCCTTGCCAAAACATATCGATCCGGAAAAAGTAACCGAAAAAATAGATCACCGGAAAGACGTGGACGGCTTCCACCCTATTAACCTGGGCCGGATGCAGCGCAATCTGCCTTCCTTTATCCCTGCAACACCCTACGGCATCACCCTGATGCTAAAAGAATATAATATTGAAACCTCAGGCAAGCATTGTGTAGTAGTGGGCCGTAGTAATATTGTTGGTTCGCCGATGAGCATTTTAATGGCGCGCAATACCTACCCCGGCAATTGTACGGTTACGGTTTGCCATAGCCGCACCCCTAATATTAAAAAATTCACGCTGGATGCAGACATATTGATCGTTGCCATCGGTAAAAAGAATTTTATTACTGCCGACATGGTAAAAGAGGGTGTTGTGGTTATCGACGTCGGCATGAACCGCGAAACATCAACCCTAACCAAATCAGGCTATAAATTGTATGGCGATGTTGATTTTGAAGGCGTATCCCCAAAAGCATCATGGATTACCCCGGTACCGGGCGGCGTAGGTTTGATGACGATAATTGGGTTGTTGAAAAACACCCTGGCTTCCGCTAATAAAGAGGTTTACGTTTAAATTGATCGTGGTGGTTAAGTGAGGGTTGATATCTCGCCCAACCAATGACTTAATGACCCAATGACTTAATGACTTTTCAACTATTCACCAAGTCCGCTGGTACCCTGTAATTCGCACTTTCGTCGTTCCAGGCCATAGAGGTGATGCGCCATAAGTCGTCCACCTGGATGAACTGGATATAGTTGATTCCTCTCGGCAGGTTGTCGATTTCGTGATAGGCAAAGCTATATTCGTAAACGCTTACCCGCTGGGCCACCCGGCCAAAGATCTCGGTTTTTGAATAAAGTTCCCGTTGCATAAATTGCGTCAACTGGCCGTCTTCAATAGAATCTTCTATCGATCGTATGAATGAATCCACAGTATAGGTAATCGGTTTACCAAAACTCAGATTAAATAATGCGCCATCTTCAAAAAACAGGTCCCTCACGGTATCCAGATCAGGCATTTCGCTATCCATAAAGCTTAAGCTTTCGTAAAAATCTTCAGTTATATAATCTATTGCGCGGGTATTCATGTATTTAATGCTTGTTTTAACCTATCCCAAAAGGAAAGGATGCCAATATAAATAAATTGGCCTTCAATTTTAACAGGATAAGTATTTATATAGTCATTTTGCCCTTCACTGCCCTTGCCTGATTGCAAATCGAAGGAATAACGATGGATAGGGCAAACCAATTTCCCGTTGTTGCACCAACCCAGGCTCAGATCGCCGCCTGCATGAGGGCACCGGACCGACAAGGCAAATATTTCGCCTTCATACCCCACCAAACAAATACTTTTGTTCCCCGCTTTAATTTTTTTGATGAAAGGCTGATCTGTATGTTCGATACCGGGTATTTTGTACCATTTCATTTTATTATTTCGGATGTGTTTTGATTTCGGATGTCGGATGTTCGATTTCGAATTTAATTAAGATAAGCCAAATCTCAATCTGTCATTCGAACCCATTCGTGTAATTCGTGCCAATTCAATTCGTGTCCATTCGAACCCATTCGTGTAATTAGTGTCCCTAAAAATCGATCTTTAAATTCATCAGCGATGGGTTTTTCATCACTTCATCCATATTGGTTACCAGGGTTACACGTTTGCGGTCGGCGGAGACAATGGCCCTGGGATTACTTACTTTTTTTACAGGTGCAGCAAAATTTAACACCAATTTATAAGGTGTTTCAATAAGCATAGCTTTCGCCATGGCAAAGGCAGATTGGGTTTTCTTTAAAAACGTATTAAATTTCGCTTTATCAATTACCCTGTAAAACTTGTGCGGGCTTATTTCATACGAGTAGTAATCTTCGCCGGCAACCAGTTGCTGGGCATCAAACCCGGTATTGTTTTTAGTTTTGGTTGCAGCCTTAAGCTGGCCATCGAGCGATATTTTCGAAAGATGCTTCAGATAATACTCCAGGTCGGCGGCATTTTTTGCGGTGTGATTGATCCCTACCCTCATGATACTTTTCTTAAGATCCATTTTAACCGAAAGGTTACTGCTTTTTGCCATGTTGGCTTCGTCAAAAGTCATTTTTTGCTGCGTAGTATCCGGAAGCGCGGAAAAAAAATTAAGTGTCGTATCTTTTACGAGCGAAAATTGAGGGGTTTGCTTTATAGAATCGGACATCAGATTCATTAATACCGAAACCGCGCGGCCCATGTCAAAATTATACTGGACGTTGCATGATCCGTCAGTTTTAAAATCGTAGCGTTCCTCAATGTCGAAGCAGGAAGAAAGGCAGAGCAATACGAAAAATAGCAGGGGGTAGTATATTTTTTTCATAAAGCAAATTTTAAGTAATAATAAGAAAAAAAGCTGAAAGCAAAAAGGAGAATTTAGTCCGAAAGTCGGAAAAGTCAGTAAAGTCCGAAAGACAAAGCCCCTACCATTGGTAACGCAATTGTAACGAAACTGCCTTTTGCCTTTATACTTTCGCCTTTTACCTTAAAAAAGGGTAATTTTGCCCATTAATATGGCACATGTAATACCGGAAGATGGCACACAACTTCCTTTAATGGAAGAGTTTTATACGATACAGGGAGAGGGATTTCATACCGGCAAAGCTGCTTATTTTATCCGCCTTGGCGGCTGCGATGTGGGCTGTCACTGGTGCGATGTAAAGGAAAGCTGGGATGCCGAGCTGCATGCGCTCACCTATGCCGACCAGATTATTGAAAACGCTTCCAAACACCCCTCAAAGGCCGTTGTTGTTACCGGCGGCGAGCCGTTGATCTATAACCTGGATTATTTAACTGCCGGCCTCCAGGGAAAAGGAATCAAAACCTTTATTGAAACCTCCGGAGCCTACCCCCTTTCGGGCCATTGGGACTGGATCTGTTTATCACCCAAAAAATTCAAAGCACCAACAAAAAACGTAGCCAAACATGCAGATGAACTTAAAGTGATCGTTTTCAACAAGTCGGATTTTGCTTTTGCAGAAGAGAATGCCAAACTGGTTTCGCCTGGCTGCAAACTGTATTTACAGCCCGAATGGTCGAAGGCGAAAGAAATGACACCGCTGATTGTTGACTACGTAATGACTAACCCTCAATGGGAAATATCCCTGCAGACGCATAAGTATTTGAATATCCCTTAGGTTGGTTGATTAGGTTGATTGAGTTAAAGAATGTTATAAGTAAACGGAATTGTTATAAAACTATACAATGACTAATGACCACTGACTAATGACTTCTCCATGATTCATTTATTTAATGTAACTTAGAGATCAAAATACCGTATCAAAAGGAATGAGGTTTTTAACCATTACATTACTGATCTTTATTTTATCCGTTTTTTCGTCGTTTGCACAGGAAAGACAATATAGCACAACCAACAAGGAAGCGATAAAGGACTATGCCCTGGCTGGCCAAAGCCTTGATGAAAACTTATATAACGATGCCCTGGAGTTATTGCAAAAAGCATTGCAGGCCGACAATAATTTCGTAGAAGCCCATGCGCAACTGGCCGATTTGTACCGGCTGATGAGGAAACATGCTGAAGCCGTTGTGGAGTATCACAAGATTATAGCTTTAAACCCCGAATTTAACCGTTCCGTTTATCTGAAGGCTGGTGACGAGGAGATTAGTATAGCCCGATATGAAGATGCCCTGCACCATTTGGAAAAATATTTAACCTACCAGAATCTAACAACACAAAATGAAGCGTTTGCAAAAAAATTGCTGGCCGATTGCAAATTCAGTATAGAAGCAACTCAGCATCCCGTACCGTTTAAGCCCGTAAACATGGGCCCCGAGATCAATACCGCTGATGATGAATACATGCCTGTAGCAACAGCCGATGAAAGCATGCTGATATTTACGCGTAAAATTAACAACAACGAAGATTTTTACAAAAGTGTTAAAGTAGACGGGAAATGGCAAACTGCCACCTACCTGAGCGATCAGATCAATACACCGCAGTATAACGAAGGAGCGCAATCCATCACCCAGGACGGTAAATTTCTGTTTTTTACAGGCTGCAACCGCCCGGATGGCCTTGGGCACTGCGATATTTATATAGCACAAAAAAAAGGCGACGACTGGGGTAAACCTTTTGACCTAAGTCCCCCTGTTAATACCCCTGGCTGGGAAGCACAGCCATCAATCAGCGCTGATGGGAAAACCCTATTTTTTGTTAGTAACCGCAAGGGAGGTTATGGAGGATATGATATCTGGAAATCAACCTTAACGGATAAAGGTTGGGGCGAACCTGAGAACCTCGGCCCCAATATCAATACCGCTTATAATGAACAATCGCCCTTTATACACCCCGATGACAGCACCCTTTACTTTTCATCAGATGGTTGGCCGGGTTTGGGTGGAAGAGATCTTTTTGTCAGCCGCCTTGGCAAGGACGGTGTATGGCAAAAGCCGGTGAACATGGGCTACCCTATTAATACCAGCGGCGACGAAAATGGCTTGACCTTAACAGCCGAAGGTACCCACGCGTTTTTTTCATCAAACAACCTGGATGGTTTTGGCGGATATGATATTTACACTTTCGAACTGCCCGAAAACCTGAGGCCGCACCTCGTAACGTATGTAAAAGGGAAAGTAAACGACGCCAAAGACCTCCACCCGCTGGAAGCTGACGTTGAAATTATCGACCTGCAAAAGAACGAACCCGTCTACGAGGATAATAGCGATGCCGCGAATGGGTCGTTTTTAGCAACCTTAAAATCGGGCAAAAACTACGGCTTAAATATCTCCAAAAGCGGTTACCTGTTTTATTCCCAAAACTTTTCATTGGTAAGTCATCAAGACAAAAACCCCTATAACATCGCCGTTTTATTGGAGCCTATCGAAGTAGGTAATAAAGTGATACTAAATAATATCTTCTTTGATACCAATAGCTTTGAGTTGAAAACGGAATCGCTTGCTGAGTTGGACAAATTAGTCGACTTTATGTCTCTAAATCCAACTTTAAAAATTGAAATTTCGGGGCATACCGATAATGTGGGCAACGACCAGGCCAACCAGGTACTATCAGAAAACAGGGCAAAATCGGTTTATCAATACCTGGTGAGCAATAAAGTTGACGCTGGCCGCCTTGTTTACAAAGGCTATGGCGAAACGCAACCCATCGCCCCCAATACCACTGATGAAGGCCGCCAAAAAAACCGCAGGACTGAGTTTAAGATTATTTCGAAATAGTCCGAAAAGTCCGAAAGATGCATTTCGGGTTTATCTTTGTAATTAAAAGAAATGAAATTCTCATCATTAACCTTATTATTCATTTGCATTGTTTCATGCTCCCCGGTTTATAAAACGATGAACGCGGGCAAACCATGGCAAAACCAGATGCAACGGATACCGGGAAGGATTGAGTGCAAATACTACAACCTGGGTGGCGAAGGCGTTGCTTATCATGATTCGGACAGCGTTAATAATGGAAGCGGGAGGCTTAACCCTGCAAACGGCACTTTCCTGAATGAATTCAGGATGAATGAAGGCGTTGAT
>Ga0206955_1217_pt1 | contig 14548 bp, 14 predicted proteins | sample Alteio_BWOrgHeat_34_FD_153247 | JGI IMG/M metagenome (GOLD analysis project Ga0206955, IMG submission 153247) | Enriched cells from forest soil in Barre Woods Harvard Forest LTER site, Petersham, Massachusetts, United States -... | ecosystem: Environmental > Terrestrial > Soil > Temperate forest >...
GTATCCATGCCATTTCGCTTTAAATTGTTCCAGGTATTCAAAAACGATAACCGCTATTTGCCTGGTCTCAGCATTTGTAAAACCATTCAGATAAGCGATCTTCGATTTGGGTTCCAGCCATATTTTTCCTTCAGCATCTCCTTTCTCAACGTGTATGTGCGCAGGTTCATTCCCCTCCTCTGAATAAAAAAAGAACCTGAACCCATCTTTGTTCAATACAGTTGGCATCAGCCGAATCTAATATATTTTTACAAAAATAGGTATTTATAGCAACATGCTATGGAATTCTGTTTTACTACGATGAATAGCATAGCGTCTCCGGGAAGTCAGGAAAATTCTGAGTTTTTGACAAACCTATTCAGTTAATGCGTAGGCGTCTGCTTTGACGTGCCCGCTCTTTTGGCCTTGCGGGTATGATAAATATGGTGACCTGTCCGGTACCCAAGAAATACAATAACCACCAGTACTGCTGTTAACGACCAGATGCCCATAAGATGTAGTTTAAGACTGTTTTATTTACTAATTGGTTATAATAACCGGGCCATTAAACAAAGAGTGCCTGTACCAATGGAAGTACAGGCACTTTCTGAAAACTATTTCAACACGCGAAGTTGTCAGGTATTCTAATTATCCAAGCTTCTTCTTCAGTCCCTCATTCAGCGCATCCAGGAACTCCTCTGTGTAGAGGTAATGCTCACCATGCTTCACTTTATTGCCGTGCACACACACTGCCAGGTCTTTGGTCATCTTGCCGCTCTCCACAGTTTCTATACATACTGCCTCCAGTGCATGTGAGAAATTGATGAGCTCCTGGTTGTTGTCCAGCTTGCCCCTGAATGCCAGTCCGCGGGTCCATGCAAAGATGGAAGCGATGGGATTGGTAGAGGTAGGGTTGCCTTTCTGGTGTTCCCGGTAATGGCGGGTCACGGTGCCGTGTGCCGCTTCTGCCTCCATGGTATTGCCATCAGGTGTTATCAGCACAGAGGTCATAAGGCCGAGGGAGCCGAAGCCCTGGGCCACCGTATCGCTCTGTACATCGCCATCGTAGTTCTTACACGCCCATACAAAGTTGCCGTGCCATTTAAGTGCGCTCGCCACCATGTCGTCTATCAGGCGGTGCTCATACTCTATGCCTGCAGTATCAAATGCTGCCTTGAATTCCTTCTGATAGATGTCTTCAAAGATATCCTTGAAACGGCCGTCGTATTTTTTCAGGATGGTATTCTTGGTGCTGAGGTACAGCGGCCATTTTTTCGACAGTGCCATATTGAAGCAGGCCCGCGCAAAGCCCATTATAGACTCATCGGTATTATACATTGCCAGTGCAACACCATCGCCTTTAAAGTTGTATACTTCATGTTCTATGGTCTTGCCGTCCTCTCCTTCAAATTTAATAGTAAGCTTTCCCTTACCCTTCACTACGAAATCGGTAGCGCGGTACTGATCGCCAAAGGCATGGCGACCAATACAGATGGGAGCCGTCCAGTTAGGTACCAGGCGGGGTATATTGTTCATCACTATGGGCTCGCGGAATACGGTGCCATCCAGTATATTGCGGATAGTGCCGTTCGGGCTCTTCCACATCTGTTTCAGGTTAAACTCCGTTACGCGGGCCTCGTCTGGTGTAATGGTAGCGCACTTGATACCCACACCATATTGCCTGATGGCATTGGCGGAATCAATAGTTACCTGGTCGTTGGTCGCATCGCGGTGCTCTACGCCAAGGTCATAGTATTTAATATCAATATCAAGATATGGGAGTATCAGTTTTTCCTTGATATACTTCCATATGATCCGGGTCATTTCGTCTCCGTCAAGTTCTACAACGGGATTTGCTACTTTAATTTTTGCCATGCTTTTTCTGATTTTATATGTAATGATTATTGTTTCAGATTGAGATACCCAAATGTAATACGTTTGAGTGATTTATTAAAAGCAGCTCATCAAACAGTATTTTATCATCATTCCCTGCCCCTTGAACTGCGGAGCATTGTTACCTTTGCGATGTGGTTCTGTCCTCGCTATTTATTGTTGCCATAATTGTTCAGTGTACCTATGTACTGTACTTTTTCACGCGTATATTATGGTTACCCAGCGGGCAGGAACTATCGCCGGAAGACCGGGAATCGGTAAGCGTTATCATCTGCGCACGCAATGAAGCGGCCAACCTGGTAAAGAACCTGCCCGCAGTACTGGCGCAGCATTACCGCGGCAAGGACGGGAAACCATTATTCGAGGTAGTGGTAGTGAACGATGGCTCGACCGATGATACGGCTACTATACTACAGCAACTGGAGGCACAGCATAACCATCTCAAAGTTGTAACGATACCGCAGGATGCCGACCGGACACTGCCCGGCAAAAAGTATGCACTGAGTGTGGGTCTGAGCCATGCAGCGCACGACCAGCTGCTGCTGACGGACGCCGACTGCAAGCCTGCGAGCAGCAACTGGCTGGCGCTGATGACCGCGCCACTCGGGAAAGGGAAAGAAATAGTGGCCGGATACGGTGGCTACGAAAAGACTCCCGGATTGCTCAATGCCTTCATAAGATGGGAAACTGTACATACGTTCCTGCAATACTGTACCTACGCTATGACAGGCAGGCCCTATATGGCAGTGGGCCGCAACCTGGCATGCACCAGGAAGGCATTGATGCTGGCGCAACAGAACCCGGCATGGAGCGCCCTGCCATCGGGCGATGATGACCTGCTGGTGAACATTGCAGGCAATGGTCACAACACCACAGTTGTCGGCAACCCGGAAGCATTCACCTATTCTGAGGCAAAAGCAACTATGCAGGACTGGGTACAACAGAAACAGCGGCATCTTTCCACAGGCAAGTACTACAGGCACAGCACCCAGCTGCTGCTCGGGCTGTACGCGGTATCGCATGCACTGGTATGGTTCTGTTTTTTTGCACTGGTGGCGGCGGGTGGCGGAAAGGCAGTAATATTGCCGATGGCGGTGCGGTCCCTGCTTTGCTGGCTATCATTGTTTGCTGCCGGCCGCAAGTTAAACGAACAAAAAAGTGGGTGGTCGATCCCATTTTTCGATCTTGCATGGATGGTATATAACTTTGCATTCCTGCCATACATAACCTGGAAAAACAAACAACATTGGAAATAGTCTTAAAATACTTCTCCGATTTTACACCGGAACAACTAGCACAGTTAGAAAAACTGGAAGCAGTCTATAAAGAATGGAACGAGAAGATAAATGTCATCTCCCGGAAGGACATAGATGCGCTATATGAAAAACATGTACTGCACTCACTGGCCATAGCTGTGCTATGCAACTTCGACAAGGGCGCACAGGTCATTGATATCGGTACCGGTGGCGGCTTTCCGGGCATTCCGCTGGCTATCTTCTTCCCCGAGGTGGAATTCCTGCTCACTGACAGTATAGGCAAGAAAATAAAGGTAGTGCAGGAGGTAATAAATGCAGCCGGGATGACCAATGTGACCGCCATCCACAGCCGTGCGGAGGAAATAAAAGGCCGGAAATTTGATTACGCTGTTTCTCGGGCGGTGGCACCACTCGCCGACCTGTGGCGGTGGATCAACCCACTGCTGCGTGTGGGACAAAAAAGCGACGAACTGCCCAATGGGCTCATATGCCTGAAGGGCGGCGACCTGAGGGAAGAGATCGAAGGATCGGGCGTGAAAAAGATCACACAGGCGTGGAGTGTGCACAATATATTCCAGGAGCCCGCGTTTGAAGATAAGTATGTAGTATATGTACCCAAACTGATCTGATAATTATTTTTTTCTGATCGATTTGTTCTGTATTTTTACTATATATACTAATATATACCCACATCATTCCTAAACTATAACGCTATGCATGTAAAAAAGAGTATCGCGATACTGATGATCCTTTCGCTTGTCCTTGTGGTGTATTCCTGCAAGAAAAATAATGACAAGCTGAATGGCACAGTTTACCTCGACCTGCCAGCCACACCTTACAACTACGCAGGGACAGCATTCATGGCGCCTCCGCAGGTAAACCAGAAAGCAACGCTGGGACGGGTACTTTTTTATGACACGCATCTGTCGCTGAACAATGCTATCTCCTGCGGTAGTTGCCACAAACAGGCGGAAGGGTTCGCTGATAATGTGGCGCTTAGCGTAGGTTATGAAGGCCGGCTTACCAAAAGGAATTCCAAGAGTATCTCGAACATTACAGGAGATGAACTTGACTTCAGGTCTATAGACACTGGCTTCCTACCCTTATTTTGGGATGGACGGGAAGATGCGCTCATGGGCCTGGTATCACGCCCTATAACCAACCATGTGGAAATGGGCGTCAGCGACTTCAGCGTATTGCCGGCAAAGCTTTCGGGCCTGTCTTATTATTCTTCGCTGTTCAGTAGTGCCTACGGAGACCCGTCGATCACTACCGACAGGATATCAGAATGTGTTGCTATCTTCCTGGCCTCTATTCAGTCACACTCCACCCGTTTCGATGCATTTTTGCAGGGATTCAATCCAGGTACCGGACAGAGTTCGTCAACTGTTTACTCGCCGCAGGAACTGCAGGGCTATAACCTGTTCACGACCAAGTATCATTGTGAGAACTGTCATCATATCGTTTCTAATTCCTACACTACCATTGACTTCAAAGACATAGGATTGGATAAGAATTACACCGACATGGGCCGTGGCACCATCACAGGGAACCCTGCAGATAACGGCAAATTCAAGGTGCCAAGCCTGCGCAACGTAGCGCTTACCGCCCCTTATATGCACGATGGCCGGTATAAGACACTTGGAGAAGTGATAGACCATTATAGTAAAAATATACAGCCCAGTACCAACCTCGATATACAACTGAGGGACAGCACCACGGGGCATGCAATGAGTATGAACATCGCTGACAACGAAAAAGACGCGATCATCGCATTCCTCAATACGTTTACCGATTACCAATTGGTGACCGACCCGAAATTTTCTAACCCCTTTAAAGTAAAAAATTAATGAAGAAGATCACACTCGGCACACTGCTCCTTATCGGTTGCAGTCACTTTTCCATGGCGCAGACTGAGACGATGCCTCCGTCAGAAAAAAAAGAAAAAATGGTTGACCAGTTCATTGGGGTGCAGGTCAACGACCTGCTCCGCCAGGTGTTCAATTTCAACGGTTCCACCTCCCCGTTAAATACTAACCCATACCTGCTGACCTACTCTATCAATTCAAGGACAAAGGGATGGGGATTAAGAGCTGGTATCGGCTATAATTATAGTTCCACCTCCAGCAACGATGGCATAACGTCTGTTACCAACAATTTAAATGACCTGAGTGCACGTGTAGGTATAGAGAAAGCCTGCGAACTGTCGGGCAAATGGACTGCAGGTTTTGGATTGGACCTGGTGTATACCAGCAATGACGACCATACCGTGAGTACGGTGAGTTCCAATATCACACCTGGTATCACGCCCTTTACAGGCAATGATGTGACCGATACTAAAACAACCTCCCACTCCATGGGTGGCGGGCCACAGGGTTGGGTAAGGTATAGCATCAGCAAAAGGATACTGATAGGCACGGAGAGCAGCTTTTATTATACTACCGGCGACCAGCAACAGACCATTACAATAGACGGATTCACCACCTCCAGTCCGAGCAGTAACGGGACGAAGCACGGGACATTTAACACCCCGATAGCTGTGTTTCTGCATGTGAAATTTTAATATAACCAGCTTTTTCAAAGAGGAACAGCAAGCTACGGCCTGCTGTTTTTCTTTTATATGAAACGTAAGAAACAATTCTTATTTTTGCGCCCTCGATCAAAATACAACTAACGAACTCACATGGGTAGGATATTTGAAGTACGGAAATCATCAATGTTTGCGCGGTACGACCGCATGGCCAAGCAATTCAGCCGTGTAGGCAAGGAAATTGCCATTGCCGTGAAGAAAGGTGGCCCCGAACCTGCCACCAATCCTATGCTTCGCCGGGTGATGCAGAATGCTAAATCCTTCAACATGCCGAAGGACCGCATCGAAGCAGCCATAAAGAACGCAATGGGTAAGGATACCAGCAACTATGACGAGGTGCTGTATGAAGGATATGCCCCTCATGGTATCGCACTGCTGGTGGTTACAGCTACAGATAACACTACACGTACCGTGGCCAACGTCCGTTCGCACTTCAACAAAGGCGGCGGCACGCCGGGCAACAGTGGCTCTGTGAGCTTCCTGTTCAAGCATCTCGGTATGTTCAAGCTGAAGCCTGAAGGCCTTAATATGGACGACCTGGAGCTGGAACTGATAGACTTTGGGCTGGAAGAAGTGGGTGAGGACAGTGAGGGTAATATTATCATCCGTTGCGGTTTCACAGACTTCGGGAATATGCAGAAGGCGCTGGAAGAAAAGAAAATAACTATCATTTCGTCGGAACTGGAATGGATACCATCCAGTACGCTCGAAGTATCAGAAGAACAATCGGAAGAGGTGTTCAAGCTGATAGAACGGCTGGAAGGCGATGATGATGTGCAGCATGTGTTTCATAATATGGCGTAAGTAACAACGGCGCCCACATTACAATTCCTCTACGGGAAAGCGACTTTTTTGATAGTTTACTGCAAAAAAACGCTTTCCCGTTAAATTTATACAATGAAAGCTACACATTCTTTGCCATTGCTGATAGGCAGGAAACCTGTGCTGGAAGCGCTGGAGGCAGGTACCACAATAGAAAAGATCTTTTTATTGCGCACTGCCACGGGGCCGGAGATCAACATGATCAAGCAGCGGGCGAGGGAATACAACATACCGATAAGCCAGGTTCCGTTGGAAAAGCTGGACTATATGACCAAATCTCAGCACCAGGGCATTGTGGCATGGACATCGCTGTTGCAGTATACAGATCTGCAGGCCGGCATCTCTTATGTGGTGGAAAAAGGAGAAATACCTTTGTTCCTGTTGCTGGATGGCATTACCGATGTAAGGAATGTAGGCGCAATAGCGCGCAGCGCGCTTTGCTGCGGGGCGCAGGGCATCATCCTGCCCACATCCCATGCGGCATCCCTCACCGAAGACGCTATAAAAACATCGGCCGGGGCGCTACGCAAGATCCTGCTGCTGCGCACCCCTTCTGTGCCGCAGGCCATGGACATACTGAAATTGAACGGTATACAGGTGCTGGGCACTCAGATGAAGGGAAGCGTCCCAGTATTCGAAAGCGACCTTACGATACCATCCGTAGTTGTGATGGGCGCGGAAGATACAGGCATCAGCAAAGACGTTCTGAAACGGGCCGACCAGCTGATCCGGATACCGATGGTGAATAATTTTGATTCGCTGAATGTATCTGTGGCAGCCGGAATGATACTCTACGAGGCAGTGCGCCAGCGGTCGGGAGCGGCGACAAAATGATATCGCCAGTTGACAAAGTGATACTTACCTCTTAACTTCGTTGTGTTAACACCCGTGCCATGATATTCAAAGGAAAAACTGCATTTATTACCGGGGCCAGCAGAGGTATCGGAGAGGCTATTGCGTTGCGCCTTGCCGGCGAAGGGGCCAACATTGTTATCGTAGCAAAGTCGGAGAAAGAGGATAACCGCCTGGGCGGTACGATCCACTCCGTGGCACTGAAAGTGAACGAGGCGGGCGGCAAAGGATTGGCGGTGAAATGCGATATCCGGGATGAAGAACAAATACTGGCCGCCGTGCAGCGCGCAGTAAGTATCTTCGGAGGTATAGACATACTGGTAAATAATGCGTCTGCCATATCGCTCTCCAATACGGAGCAGACAGAGACCAAGAGGTTTGATCTGATACATGATATTAACGTGCGGGGAACATTTTTAGTGACCAAACACTGTGTCCCTTTCCTGCGCAAAGCAGCAAATCCACACATTCTTACATTATCGCCCCCCATAGACATGGACCCCAAATGGATAGCACCGTATGTTGGCTATACCATCAGTAAGTATAACATGAGTATGATGACGCTGGGCTGGGCTGCTGAATTTAAGAACTACGGCATAGCTGCCAATTCGCTATGGCCCGTAACAACTATAGCCACCGCGGCTGTGAAGAACCTGCTGGGCGGTGATATGCTGATGAACAGGAGCAGGAAACCGGCGATACTGGCAGACTGCGCCCACTACATACTGCAGCAGCCATCGCGGGAGTGCACAGGCAATCTGTTCGTCGATGAAAATGTGCTTAAGGCCGCCGGCATCACCGACCTGGATCAGTATGCAGTAAATCCCGGCGGACCATTGCAGAAGGATCTGTACGTTAGTTAGTTAATTCTTTTTTGCCGTTCTTTAATACTCATCCTCTTGTCATCTGTACTCTCCATACAACACATTTCTAAGTCTTACGGCCCCATACAGGCGCTCAGAGACGTATCATTCGATGTTCCGGAAGGTTCTGTATTCGGTGTGCTGGGGCCCAACGGCAGTGGCAAGACCACGCTGCTGGGTATATTGCTGGATGTGCTGCTGGCCAACTCAGGCACCTATAGCTGGTTTGGGGGAATGGACCCTGCCAGGGCCAGGCGGGATATAGGCGCCCTGCTGGAAACACCCAACTTCTATCACTACCTTTCTGCATTCAACAACCTGGAAATAACGGCAGCTATAAAGCAAAAGGGAACAGACGACCGTAACCGCGTACTGCAGCAGGTAGGCCTGTTTGAGCGCAGAGATAGCAGCTTCCAGACCTTTTCGCTGGGCATGAAACAACGCCTGGCCATTGGCGCTGCCTTACTGGGTGGTCCAAAAGTGCTGGTGCTGGATGAACCGACCAACGGGCTGGACCCCGCAGGCATCGCAGAGATACGCGACCTGATACGCAAGCTTAGCAACGAAGGCATCACTGTAATTATTGCCAGTCATCTGCTCGATGAGATAGAAAAGGTGTGTACCCACGTAGCTATCCTGAAAACGGGCAAACTGCTGTTGCACGGCCCCGTAGACGAAGTACTGAGAAGCGAGGACCAGGTGGAAGTAAGGGCAGCAGACATGACACTGCTGCAGCAATCGTTGCAGGCCATGCCGGGCATCCGGAAAATGAGACTGGCCGACGCTACCCTGCAACTTACCTGCGATGCATCTGTAATGCCTGAGCACATCAATGAGTTTTGCGCGGGCAAAGGCATTACATTATCCCACTTGCTGTTGAAAAAGAAGAGCCTGGAAACCAAATTCATGGAGCTGACCAATTGAACTATATGAACAAACTGATAGCGATAGAATGGCTCAAAATAAAGAGGTACCGAACATTCTGGGTACTGACGGGGCTTTTCCTGTTACTGCTGCCATTATGGAATGTTGAGGTCGCCAATGGTTTCCTTAAAATTGGCGGCGCTGGCAAAAACAGCATGAATTTCCTGAGCACCGCTTATTCATTTCCGCAGGTGTGGGGTAACCTCGGTTTCTGGGGCAGTATTTTCATCATGTTCATTTCCATACTGGTCATCATTATCACCACAAATGAATATACTTTCAGGACCAACCGGCAGAATGTAATAGACGGGTGGACAAAGATGCAGTTCCTGCAAGGCAAGGCGATGCTCGTCGTCATCTTCAGCCTGGCCGCCACCTGCTACCTCTTTTTACTGGGCATGGTGTTTGGCGCGGTGAATTCGGGTTCCCTCAGCAGCCTCTTCAGTGAATTCAACCAGGTCATTTATTTTTTCCTGCTTTCGCTCGACTACCTGGGCTTCGCATTGTTCCTCTCCGTGTGGATAAGGAAGAGCGGCCTGGCTATCGGTCTCTTTCTTTTGTATTCCATGATCATCGAGAATATTCTGAAAGGCATCATCAATCATTACAGTGACAAACCCTTTGGAAACCTGCTGCCATTGCAGGCAAGCGATGAACTGCTCCCCTTCCCGCTGATGCAAATGGCAAAAAACCTGATGTCAGGCGGCGCCACCCTTTCATTGACCACTTATGCCGTTGCTACACTGGGCTGGTGTGGCCTTTACTACTTCGGTAGCAGGCAGCTATTGCTCAGGAATGATTGGTAAACACGACTAAACAAGTACCAACACCCATCGTAACAAACCCCAAAACACTGATTTTAACACATATCCGGGCACAGGTGCTATTATTATTTCTGAATGTTGCTTAAATTTGCACGATGCTTACAGGGAAAGAACTTATTCTGGCAACAAAACCATTTGCAAAAGAGGTCCGGTGGAAGAGCTGGTATTATACACTGACCACTTTTGTTTTGTTGCTGGCTTCCATATTTGGCTCCATATACGTCCCTAATATTTTTTTAAGGATAGTGTGCAGCTTTTTTACCGCTATGCTGTTGTCAAGGTTTTTTATCATATTCCATGATTATCAGCACCATACCATTTTACGTGGCTCCATTCCTGCGAATTTCATATTCACATTGTTCGGGATCTATATGATAACGCCTCCTAATATCTGGAAGCGCTCGCACGACCATCACCATAACCACAATGCCAAACTCTTTAGCGCCAGCATTGGTTCCTTTCCTATTATGACCAAACAGAAATTCCTGGAGGCCACCAAGGCCGAACGGTTTGAATACCTTGCTGTGAGACATCCTGTTAATATGTTCTTTGCCTATTTCACCACATTCACATATGGTATGTGCCTGCAGTCGTTCTTCAGCAACCCGCGCAGGCACTGGGACTCGCTTGCTGTGCTCATTTTGCACTATTCCATAGGTGCGTTCCTGTTCATTCATTTTGGCTGGCTTACTTTTTTACTTGCCTTTTTCTTCCCGTTCTTTTTGTCACAGATGCTTGGGTCATATCTCTTCTATGCACAGCACAATTTCCCCGGCGTTACCTTCAAGAAAAATGTGGAGTGGAGCTATACGCATGCGGCGCTGGAATCTTCGAGCTACATGGAGCTCAATCCATTCATGCAGTGGGTTACGGCTAACATAGGCTTTCACCACATACATCATCTTAATTCCAAAATACCGTTCTACCGCCTGCCCGAGGCGATGGCTGCGATACCAGAGCTGCAGGAGGCCAAAGTGACCACCCTGATGCCGTCCGACATAGCTGCCTGCCTGAAACTGAAAGTGTGGGATGCAGACCAGAACAGGATGATCAGCTTTAAAGAAATGGAAATGGCATAGCTGTATCTGTGTTCCCTATACCGGTCTTTCTGTAGGGTCATGGACAAACGAATATTACTGCACAGCAGCTGCAGGCCCACATTGTACTTTTAACAAAACAACAGTAACTAAATATCCAGTCACAGACGTAAAACGGCCAAAATCCCGGCCAAAAAGCGTACGTTTGCGCCGTTAAAAACACCAGTATGCAGAACCTCCAGATGGTGGACCTGAAGCGTCAGTACCATAAGATAAAAACCGAAATTGATGCTGCAATTCTAAATGTTGTGGAAAGCACCGCATTTATTAACGGGCCCGATGTAAATCACTTTGCCACCGAACTGGCTACATACCTGGGAGTAAAGCATGTGATACCTTGCGCGAACGGCACCGATGCCCTGCAGATATCCCTGATGGCGCTGGGTCTGAAACCCGGCGACGAGGTCATCACGCCTTCTTATACTTATATAGCCACGGTGGAGGTAGTTGCTCTGCTGCGTCTTACCCCGGTGTTTGTGGACGTGGATGCTGATACATTCACTATGAATATAGACAGTGTACGGAAAGCAATTACCCCTAAGACAAAAGCCATCATACCAGTGCACCTTTACGGCCAGTGCGCCCATATGGAGCCATTGCTGGCGCTGGCTGGTGAGCACAAAATACCCGTTGTTGAAGACAATGCTCAGGCCATAGGAGGCACCTATACTTTTACTGACGGCCGCACCGTGAGAACAGGCAGTATGGGTACTATTGGCTGCACATCGTTCTTCCCGTCCAAGAACCTGGGCGCATATGGCGACGGTGGCGCAATGTTCACCAACGATGACGCCCTTGCCCAAACGCTGAAGATGATAGCCAACCATGGCCAGAACAAAAAATACTATCATGAAATGGTAGGCTGCAACAGCCGTCTTGATAGTATGCAGGCTGCTATACTCCGCATCAAGTTGCGTCACCTCGACGAATACTGTACCGCGCGCAGAGTGGCGGCCGACTTCTATGACGCTGCCTTTAAAAACAATCCAAAGATCATCACACCCTACCGTGCACCTTATTCTTACCACGTTTTTCACCAGTATACGCTGCAACTCAAGAACGTCGACCGCGACATGGTGAGCCAGAAGCTGGCAGAAAGGAACATACCTTCCATGATCTATTACCCCGTGCCATCGCACAAGCAGAACATGCTGAAAGAGTATAATACGGCGACCAACTATCTGCCAGTAACGGATATGCTGCAGGATTGCGTAATATCGCTGCCTATTCACACAGAGCTTACAGAAGAGGAATTGTCATTCATTACCAGCAACGTTCTTGAAATAATCGGATAAAACAGACAACATGAAGGTTACGACCACTCCTATTGACGGACTACTGATAATAGAGCCAAAGGTGCATACCGACGACCGCGGTTATTTCTTTGAAAGTTATAACAAGCTGGGGCTGGAAGCAGCAGGTAACTGTACTACAGTGTTTTTGCAGGATAACCAGGCCCGGTCCATAAAAAATGTGCTGCGTGGCCTTCATTACCAGAATCTGCCTATACCGCAGGCTAAGCTGATAAGGGTTCTGGAAGGCAGTATTTGGGATGTGGCGCTGGATATACGCAATGGCAGTAAGACCTTTATGCAGTGGTATGGCATAGAACTGTCTGCCGAAAATAAACTTCAGTTCCTTATCCCGCATGGCTTTGCCCATGGCTATGCTGTACTTACGGATACTGCCGAGGTATTCTACAAATGTGACAACTACTACAGCAAACCAAATGAAGGTGGCATCTACTTCAACGACCCCACACTGGGCATAGATTGGAAGATAAACCTGGCGGATGCCATCATTTCCGAGAAAGACCAGAAGCAGCCTTTATTTAAAGATGCCGTGATCTCGTTTGAGTAAGGGTTAGCTTTTCATATTCAGGAACTGTAACGGCAGGTCAATATCGGATGTTTTGCAAAGCTGGATAACGGCCTGCAGATCATCTATTTTCTTGGCGGTAACTCTTATTATATCATCCATTATGGCAGCCTGTACCTTCAGCCCGCTGTCCTTTATGATCTTTACTATTTTCTTTGCATAGTCTTTGTCAATGCCATTTTTGATAGCTATGGTCTTGCGCACATACTTGCCGGAAGCCGTTGCTTCTTTGCTCATGTCAAAGCTATTCGCTTCTATACCTTGCCGCATGGACCGCGTGAGCAGTACATCTTCCAGCTGTTTCAGCTTCATATCGCTTTCCACCTCTATGGCTATCGTCATGTCCTTTTTATTGAGATCGAACGTGACATGAGTGCCCTTGAAATCAAAACGGTTGTCGATCTCCTTTTTGGCAATATTCACTGCATTGTCAAGTGTCTGCAGGTCTACTTTGCTGGCAATATCGAAAGATGGCATAGCGATTGAAATTATTAGGTGAGCAATAAAAAAACAAAGCTATAAAAAACCGGGGACTACAGAAATAGCTGCGCCTGGACAAGACAACTAAACTTTCGCACAGTCCTGTTGCTTCTTATAGGAGGCTATCACATCCCGGTACAAAGCCTCGTACAATGGGATGATATGCTGTTTCTCGAACTTACGGGCCTGCTCTATAGCGTTCTTCTTGAACAGCTGTAGTCTTTCCTCGTCTTCCAGTATATAAATAGCATGGGCGGACATGGATTCAATATCGCCAACATTGCTCATAAAGCCGGTCACATTGTCAATATTTATCTCTGGCAACCCACCCGCATTGGTAGATATCAGCGGCACGCTGCAGGCCATGGCTTCCAGCGCCGAAAGACCAAAGCTCTCTGTTTCCGAAGGCAGTAAGAACAGGTCGGCAGTGCTCAGTATCTCGCTTATCTGCTCCTGCTTGCCCAGGAAACGTACGTCGTTGTATATCCCCAGCGACCTTGCCAGTTCCTCTACTTTTTGTCGCTCAGGTCCGTCGCCTATCATCAGCAGCTTGGCCGGTATTGCCTTTCTTACTTTATCAAATATCTTTACAACGTCCGGCACACGCTTCACTCCGCGGAAGTTGGATACATGCACCAGTATTCGCTCGCCTTCAGGCGCCAGCATCTGCTTGAAGTGGTCTTTATCTGTCTGGTAAAAACGCTTTACGTCCACGAAGTTGGGGATGACATGAATATCCTTTTCTATCGCAAACGATTGCAGAGTATCCTGTTTCAGACTCTCGGAGACCGCAGTTATTGCATCCGATTCATTGATGGAAAATGTAACGACCGGTGCATAAGTGGGGTCCCTGCCCACCAGTGTAATGTCCGTGCCATGCAGCGTGGTGATAAAGGGAATATCCCTGCCTGTCTTCTTCAGTATCTGCCGCGCAAAATAGGCAGCAGACGCGTGCGGGATAGCATAGTGCAGGTGCAATACGTCCAGGTTCTGGTTGACGATCACATTCACCATTGCGCTTGCAAGCGCCGTCTCGTAAGGCGGAAAATCAAACAATGGGTAGGTCGGCACCTTTACCTCGTGAAAATAG
>Ga0206955_1218_pt1 | contig 14422 bp, 10 predicted proteins | sample Alteio_BWOrgHeat_34_FD_153247 | JGI IMG/M metagenome (GOLD analysis project Ga0206955, IMG submission 153247) | Enriched cells from forest soil in Barre Woods Harvard Forest LTER site, Petersham, Massachusetts, United States -... | ecosystem: Environmental > Terrestrial > Soil > Temperate forest >...
AAGGTCATGGTGGGATATCAGGGGTGGTTTCGGACGCCGAATGATCCCTACGACGAAGGTTGGATTCATTGGGGCGACATGAATCGGGGCCATTTCACCACGGACATGTGGCCGGATATTTCGGCGTATCCCGAGGAGGCCCTGGACAAGGCGGGCGACGTCCAAACACTCAGCGGCAAACCGGGTTATCTCTTTTCTTCCGCGTGGCCCGAGGTCGTGAAGGCGCATTTCTCCTGGATGCGCGAAAACAAAATCGACGGCGCGTTCGTGCAGCGTTTTCTGGGAGATATGTATAGCTCAAGTGGGCGTCCGGATTGGGTCCTCAGTAATGTACGCGCAGCGGCCAATCAGGAGGGGCGAATCTGGGCGGTTGAATACGATGTTAGCGGCGCGAGCGACGCGAAAGTGCTCGAAACGTTGAAAAAGGACTGGATGTGGATGGTGGACGATTTCGGAATCAAAAAAGATCCCAGCTATGCGCGGGAAGGGGGAAAGCCGGTGGTTTTCATCTGGGGTTTGCCCTTTCCTGATCGGCACTTTACTCCCGAAACGGCGAATGCGGTCGTCGACTTTTTCAAGAACGATCCCACCTATGGCGGTAACTACGTTATCGGCGGAATCCCAGGGAACTGGCGCAAGTCGGAGCCGGCCTGGCAGGAACATTTCAAGAAATACGATGGTGTCCTGGCGTGGATGTCGAAAAACTACGCGGAAGACATAACCGATTTCAAAGCGATGGGGCTCGACTACTATCCTCACGTCAATCCCGGTTTTTCCTGGGCGAATCTTAAGCATCTTCCCACGGGCGCGACTGAGCAGTTCACTCCCCGCGATGGAGGACGCTACTACGAGAACCTATTTTCCAAGGCCGCCCAAGCCGGTGCGGATCGGCTCTTTGTCGGCATGTTCGATGAATATGACGAAGGCACGGCCATTATGCCGATGAGTGACGATCCGCCCCCCACGCCGAAGGAACCTGGGGCCGTCGTCAAATTTTTCGCTAATCCTAATCAGCAGGAGCACGCCGAAATCGTCCACAAGCCGCAGGTGCAGCAGACATTCACCGATATGCCTCCGATCAATAAAGTTCCTGCGGAGAATTATTTGATGCGATGGGAAGGGCAGATCATACCGCCCGCCGATGGCACTTACACTCTGGAAATAGAAGGTGCTCTAGGCGATACATCGACCCTTTGGCTTGAGGGCAAGCAAGTCCTTAAGATCGACCAGTTTGATGCCGGGCCAGCTAAAACCGCATCCATGGACATGACGGCGGGGCAAGTGGTCATTTACCGGATCGATTACCTGCACAGGACTGCGCCCGGCACAATACGCTTCGTCTGGCAAGGCCCTTCCATTGACCGGCAAGAGATCCCTGCTTCAGCTCTCATTGATGCTTGGGGGCGATTCCTCACCAATGAGGGGCATCCGTCCGATTGGTACCTGAAGCTCACCTCGGAAGCAAAAGACATGATTACCGGCCAACGTTCCCCAACGGATATCACGGTTAAATGAGTGCCAAAGAGTTGATCATTATGAGCCAACCCCTTGAAAATCCACACGCGGCTAACGACGGAGAACATAATAAGGGTTTGGAGAAGGCGCTAAAAGGCAGCGTCAAGCACGGCTTTGGTTTTATTTCTTTGATCGCTCTGGGCTTGTTGCTCTCCCTCCGGGTTGAAAGCGTGGCTGACGATGGAAGCCGTCCGCCCACGTTTTGTAATCCGCTCGATCTTCCCTACAGGTTCCAGCTCAAGCCCCCCGTTCGTCGCGAAGCGGCTGACCCCACGATGGTGGTCTACAAAAATGAATACTGGCTTTTTCCTTCCAAGAGCGGGGGCTATTGGCACTCACCCGACTGCCTCCACTGGACCTACGTGCCTTCGACTTCCTTACCCATTGAAACATACGCACCAACCGTTGAAATTGTGGCTGGTCGCATGCTTTGGACTGCCGGTCACCAGGGCATCTGGACCAACGATGACCCGATAAAGGATACTTGGATTAAAGTGGCGAATGTCGAAATTCCCGACGATCCCGATTTATTTTTAGCCAAGGATGGACGTCTGTTTATTTATGGCGGTTGTTCCGACAAAAATCCAACAACCGGCGTTGAGCTCGACGTTCATACCCTGCAACCGATCGGAAAACCCGTGGACTGCGTGGTGAGCGACACGGCGACCCGGGGCTGGGAGACGCTGAAAGGCAGCGGGAAAAGGCCCTATATCGAAGGTTCATGGATGACCGAGCACGACGGCATGTTTTATCTGCAATATGCCGCGCCGGGCACGGAAGTGGACGATTATGGCGATGGAGTTTTTACCGCGAGGGATCCCTTGGGTCCCTTTACCTTCGCGCCTTATAGCCCGTTTTCCTTTAAACCGACCGGTTTTGTCCGCGGTGCCGGACATAGCAGCACGTTTAAGGACTTGTCGGGCAACTACTGGCATGTTTCGACCATGCCCATTTCTGTTCGAAATATTTTCGAGCGTCGACTAGGCCTTTTCCCCGCCGGTTTTACCTCGGACGGTCAACTCTATTGCAATACCTATCTGGGCGACTATCCGCAATATCCTCCCGGCACCAAAATTGATCCGCAACATCCGACGCCGGGTTGGATGCTGCTTTCCTACCGCAAAACGGCAGAAGCCTCCTCGACCTTGGATGGACATTCGGTTGAAGACGCGTTTGACGAAAATATCCACCAATGGTGGAGCGCCAAGACCGGCGACAAAGGCGAGTGGCTTAAAGTTGATTTGGGCAAACCTTGCCAGATCGAGGCTATTCAAACCAATTTCATGGATCAGGATGCCCAAGCCTTCGGTATGTTGAAAGGGGAGGCCTATCAGTACCTCATCGAGGTTTCCGACGACGGAACCAATTGGACCGGTTGTATCGATAAGAGCCAAAATCAGGTCGATTCCCCGCATGATTATGTGCAGTTGCCCGCGCCGGTGAAGGCTCGTTATGTGCGATTGACCAATGTGCATTGTCCTGCGGGGGCCAAACTTTCCGTGAGCGGATTTCGGATTTTCGGTAATGGATTGGGAACTCCTCCCGCCATGGTGGAAGGCGTAAAAGCTCTCCGATCCGCCACGGACCCACGGCAGGCCACGGTTTCCTGGTCGCCGGTTAAAGACGCCGATTTTTATGTTGTTCGTTACGGCATCGCCCCCGATAAACTTTTCAGCAATTATCAGATATACCAGGCAACCGAGATGACCCTTAACGCCCTCAACGTGAGCGTTTCTTATGCGGTTACAGTCGACGCCGTCAATGACAGCGGCGTTACCCAGGGAACCCGAACGGTTCCCATTCCCTGATCGCCCGTGAGGAACAGTCGCCGGTAGAGCCATGGAACGGGTTCACCTCAATTTTTTGATGCGGTCTGCGCAATAAAATCGACCACCGGCTGCGGGTCGGTGGGCGCAAGCGGATAGTGTCCCACGCCATCTTTCAGGATCACCGTGATCTGGCCGCCGTATCCCTTGTAGCGTTGCTCGACCACGGCGGAGTTATCCTTCAGCAGAGGATCGAGGCTGCCGCAGACGTGAAGAACGGGAATACCCGCCTTGGCCAGCGGTTCCAAATTATCGAGTGGCGAAAGTTTTGGGAACATGATGCTGCGCATGAGCGGATTTTCGGCATAGATGCAGGAAACCTTGTCCGGATTGGTAATGGCCCATGCATAGGCCTCCCCCGCTCCCATGCCGGCGCCCTCCAATGCAGGTTTCTTGGAAAATCCGTTATCGGTCAGAAGCTTGTAGGTGTCGTCCCATTCTTTTTGGACTGGCCCTGACCCCGTGTCGATCGGGGCGGCCACGATGTAGAAGCCTTTGGCCAGCAGGGCAAGATCGACTGCGGAGGGATCGGCGCGATCGATACGGTCGGCGCGAAATACCCACGGGTTTCCGGTGGCGGGAGTCTTCGGCGCGACGATGGTGATGCCGGTCAACTGCCAGTCATTGCCAAACTTGGCGTCATAGCGGTCGTAACACGCGGTGAATGCGGGACCGCGGCAGGTGATGTAGGCGTCGTCCTGTGGAAAATAAGAATAGGAATTTTCGAAGCTATAGTAATGAGACTTGACGAGCGTCAGGCCGGGAACCGTGAAGGGGGTACGGGTATCGGGCTGGACGCTCTGTTCGATAAAATCTGCGATCGGCTTAGGATCGGGAAGGCTGTGCGGATGATGCGGGTAACCTTCCTTGATCATCACCGAGATGCGCCCGCCCAACTGATGATAGACGTCCTCGACCGGCAAAGTATGATGGTAGAAGAGATAATCGAAACTACCGCAAACATGGAACACGGGCACATCGTTTTTGGCCAATAGGTCGACTTTCGCGAAATCCTCCGGATAAAGCGCCGGATTGTCGGCATAGACGCAGGAAACCTCGTCGGGATGGGCGGTAGCCCATTTGTAGGCGTTGACTCCGCCCTTGCTCATTCCCACGAAGGACGGTTTTTTGGAGAGGCCATGTTTTTCGGTGAGGAAGGTGTACCAGGCGTCCCACTGTTTTCCCGGGTCGGGCGCGACGTAGGCAATGAAGAAGCCGCGGTTGAGCAGCTCAACTTCGACTTGCGGCTGGTGGTCCCAGTAGCAGCCGCGCCATGACCAGGGGTTGCCCGCTGCGGCATGCTTCGGCACGACGATGATGCAGCGGCGCTTTCCCGGAGTATCCCCCTGGATGCCGTTGCCCTCGCTCGCTGGAGCCGCGTAAGGTTCGATCGCCAGCGTCTGCTCATCCATCGTGAAATCGTATCGGTCGAATCCGTGCCAAGTGGTTTTTGGGCCGTCAAAATTTGTGGAAACGTCCTGTGCCAGTACGTCTTTCGGGCTGGAAAAAAACGCGGCGGCAAAGAGTGCGGTGAAAAGGAGGGCGGAAGGTCTGTGGCGCACAGAAAGGGGACGCTAACTTTGATCCGGAAGAAACACAAGCAAAAATGAAACGTTTAACTTATGTGTTGACCCGCAGCCATTATGTCTCATAAATTTCGATGGATGAAAACTCCCGCCTTCCAAGCGAGCGCAGCTCTTCCGAAGCAGGGCATGTTTGTTACCGCCGATGGGAAGAATGTCTTCTTCACTTTTGCTCTCGTCAGCTCCCTGTTCTTCCTCTGGGGGTTCTGCAACGGGATGATTGATGTCATGGACAAGCATTTCCAGGAAGAATTGCACTTGAGCCTTTCGCAGTCGGCCTGGGTCCAATTCGCCCACTATCTTGGTTATTTCCTGATGGCGCTTCCCGCAGGCTGGATCGCGATGAAGCTCGGCTACAAAGGCGGCATCATGGCAGGACTTGGGATGGTCGCAATGGGTGGGTTTTGGTTTATCGCGGCCACCCACATTGCCGCGTTTTGGGCATTTTTGCTGGGCGTCTGCATCATCGCCGCTGGTCTGACATTTTTGGAGACCGTGGCCAATCCTTACACGACGGTTTTGGGTGATCCGCATTACGCGGCGACACGGATCAATCTTGCGCAATCCTGCAATGGTATCGGCTGGATTTTCGGTCCCATCGCCGGGGGCATGTTCTTCTATTCGAAAAATGCCGCGGGGGAAAGCACGGGCAGTCAAACGCTCTATATCCCGTATGTCGCCGTGGCCATTGTCGTCCTCGTTCTGGCCGTTATTTTCTACTTTGCCTACATCCCCGATCTCATGGTCGAGGATGACTATCATCTGGATGATTCCAGTCCCGGTTCTTCACCTTCCATCTGGGCGCATCCGCACTTTGTCATGGCCATTGCCGCGCAGTTTTTTTACGTGGCCGCGCAAGCGGGTATCTTCAGCTTTTTTATCAATTACATGACTTCTCAGACGCCGCCGATTCCCGGTTCCTGGGCCTCGGGAGTCCTGACAAGTTGGTTTGAGCCCAACAAGGAGGGCGTCCTGGTTCTCAGTAACAGCGGCGCGGCGGACCTCGCATCCCTCGGCTTTATCTGCTTTCTACTGGGGCGCGTGAGCGGCGCTGCGCTTCTCAGGAAATATGCCGCACATCGCGTTCTCGGTTTGTACGCCGTTATCAATGTGGTTCTCGCGTTGCTGGTTGTGTGCAAGCTCGGATGGCTTTCCGTGGGGTGTGTGTTTCTCAGCTACTTCTTCATGTCCATCATGTTCCCAACGATTTTTGCCTTGGGCATTTTCGGTCTTGGCGCTCGCGCGAAGCAGGCGTCGGCTTTCATTGTCATGGCCATCATGGGAGGCGCCATTTTACCGAAGTTAATGGGGTATGTGGCCGATACCTACGATATGTCGCGCAGCTTTATTGTCCCGATGGCCTGCTTTGCTTTTGTGGCGTTTTACGCATTGGCTTGGCCGAAACTCGCCCGATCAGAGGGGATGCGCTCCCTTGACATGACCCACAGGCATTAGGGATCGGTGTTGGGCCGGCGTGGCGAGGCTAACCTCTCCCCACGCCGTACCTTCAAACACAGACCATTCGAGGATAGGCGGCATTATATCTCACGACTTTTTTGCATTATCGCTTGCATTACTTGGAATAAGTGTTATAGATGGAGTACGGTATGATTAAACGAATAATCACTTCGGGGTTGGTTGCTGAATTTCGTGCATTAACGACGCGGGAGGGCAAGACCCCGCGCAGACAGACTGAAGGCGGTTTTACTCTCGTCGAAATGTTGGTCGTGATCTCCATTGCGGGAATTCTTGCGGTTCTCAGCATACCCGCTGTCCAAGGTCTCCAACAGGCCGGTGGTTTTGATAAATCGGTCTACGCGATGTCGGATTCGCTTAACTTCGCCCGTGCTTACGCCATGGCGCAGCATACCTACGTCTATGTCGGATTGACGGAGGTGAATCGCACTCAAAATCCGGGGGCAACTCCGCAGGTAGCCGGCATCGGCAAGGTGATTTTATCCGTGGTTGCCACCACGGATGGGCTCAGCGATACCAGTTCGTGGAGTACGACCGGAGCCAACCTTGCGCAGATTCGTCAGAATCAAATCCTCGATTCGTTTCACATCGCGTCCACGGCTTTTCCGACGACCACGACGGGAGCCATGGCCCGACCGGCGAACGTCACGACCACTCCCGTGGTGCTACCCGCCGCCAGCGCACCCACGACACCCTTTTCCCTCCCTCTGGGATCCACCAGCGGCAGTGGCAAATATAATTTCAACACGACCAATTCGGAGGTGCTTTGCTTTAATCCTCAAGGGGGAGTGCTGCTTAACGGAAGCACTTTTCAATGGCTTGAGGTCGATGTACAACCCGCGATGGGGACGACCACGCCTGCCGTTCCCACCAACGTGAATCAAGGCAATCAGGCGGCTTTGGTTATCGATGGGTTGACCGGTTCTGTCATAGTCTACCGACCATGAAGAAAAGCTCCAAAATAGTGAGCGGCTTTTCCCTGGTAGAGGTGGCGGTGGCCTTGGCCGTTGCTTCCTTCACCTTGATTACCCTGCTGGCCCTGTTGCCGGTGGGGATTCACAGTTATCGCGATGCCGATGCCCAAAGCGCGATGGTGAATCTGGCCACCATGATCGTGCGCGATCTCGGGGCGACTCCGAGCAGCGGCACCTCCCCGCGGTTTGGCTTTTCGATTCCCCCCGCAGGTGGAACTTCCAGCGGCGTGACTCCGCAGACTGTCTATGTGGATGCCTCCGAGATGCCGGCGGGGACATATCCATATCCAGGGACGGCCCCCACCGCGAAGTCCATTTATCGAATCAGTGTCTTCTTTTTCCCACCGGCTACCGCAGGACAAACGATGTCCACCGTTGCCCGTGTCCTGATTACTTTCCCCGCAAACGCCGATCCGCAACCTAAAATGGCGCCCACGACTTACTCCAATATGTTCGAGACCATGGTCTCGCTTAACCGGAATTAATTGGTGAAAGCGCGCACGGCTTTCTCCTCTCGCTTGTCATTTACATTGATTGAAATGGTGACAGCCATTGCCGTCTTGTCCCTTTTGATGATTCTGGTTTTTAGCATCCTCTCATCCACCTTGAAGGTATCCGATTCGACGAGCAGAGGGGCCGATAGTGGCAGTGAGGCAAAGCTGGTTTTGGATCGTATCGGGGCAGACATTTCCGCAATGGTGATTCGGCCCGATGTGGATCAGCTTTATTACAGTGGAACCGCCAGTTCTGCCGAAAACGACAAGATGTTTTTCTACAGCCAGGTAACGGGTTATTTCCCTTCTGACTCTGCTAGCGCTGCTTATTATGCGACCTATCAAAGTCCGGCAACCTTGGTGGGATATCGGATCAATACAACCGACAACCCCTCTGGGCTTCCCGTGCTGGAACGCCTCGCCCGGGGACTGACGGTGGGCCCCGATAATAACCCCAATGGCGTAGGCACTTCCCCCCTGCAATACCTTACTTTTGCAGCGCGGACTTCAGCGACAAATTATCCAACAGCCACGGGCGGTTCGATAACAAACCAATGGGGGAACGATCAAGGCCAGCTTTTTCCGGATGTTGGCAGCGCGGCGAAAAATTACGATGACGGCACGTCGTCCTATTATGACACCGTCGGAAGCCAGGTGTTCCGGTTTAAGGTCTGTTTTCAGCTCCAGAACGGGAGTTATTCGCTCTACCCTGGGTATACCAATTGTGCTCCCGTCTACCCTGCGAGCATAACCAATACCGTTGCCATCGTCGTGGCCATCGCAGCGATAGATTCCAAGAGCCGCAAGCTCATTCCCACCGCCAGTTGGGCCAAGATGATTGCGGCCTTGCCGGACCCGACCTCTCAAAATCTGGCCACCAATGGTTTGATGGAGGGTCTTTGGAACAATGCGTTGAATCAGCCCACCTTTGCCTCGACCGCAGGTATCCCCGCGATCGCCGCCTCTTACATCAAAGTCTATCAGCGTTACTACTATCTTAACGTGCCCAAGGCCCAGTGAATAGATCTCTCCCCTCTTCCGGGTATATCTAATTGACTGGCTGGACAAAAAATTGGAGCGTGGGACGCACGCGATGAAAGGGCTCACCAACTTGTAACCAAGCATTTCGGAGTAGCTCCAGCAACCAAGCATCCGACCTGTTTGCCGATCTGCTGATACCCACCTCTCCAATCTCCATGCCTGAACTCGCCCCTCAATTACTCATGGCCCTCATGGACACCATTCCAGATCGGATCTTCTTCAAGGATCGCGAGGGACGTTTCCTTTCCGTCAATCGGGCCTTGAGGGAAGCGCACCATTTGCCCAGCGAAGAAGCCATGAAGGGACTCACCGACTTCGATTTTTTTGCCCATGAGCACGCCCGGAATGCTTATGCGGACGAGCGGCAGATTCTGGCCACGGGCATGCCCATGGTTGCCAAGTTGGAACGGGAAACCTTACCCGATGGCAGCATTACCTGGGTCTCCACCAGCAAGGTGCCGCTTCGAGACGGGGACGGTGGAATCATCGGCATCTGCGGCATCTCTCGCAATGTCACCGAAGAGCATCGCAAGTCGGAACTACTCGCCGAACATACCCAGACGCTCATCGACAAGCAGGAGCAGTTGGACCAGGAACTCGCGCTGGCCCGGGAAGTTCAACAGGCCTTGCTCCCTCAAAGTTACCCGGCATTTCCGCATGGCGCGACTGAGGCGGAGAGTGCCCTGCGTTTCGCTCATCGTTACCTGCCGGAGGACCGCGTGGGCGGAGATTTCTTCACGATTTTTCAAGTCTCTGACAAGGAGGCCGGTGTCCTCATTTGCGATGTCATGGGCCATGGCGTCCACGCCGCTTTGGTGACCGCCGCGCAGAGGGTAATTGTGGAAGAAATCCATCATCTGGCCAGCGATCCAGGCGCATTTCTCGGTGAGCTTAATCGTCGGGTGCATCATTTCTTCGCCCCACTGCCAACATCCATATTCGTCACGGCCCTCTATCTGGTGATCGACACAGTCACCGGGGGTGTCCGGTTCGCCAATGCCAGCCATCCACAACCGCTCCACGTCTGTCGGAAGCAGCACAGCGTGCGTACCATGGGTGATCCCTCGCAGCATTATCCATATGCCCTCGGTGTGGCAACAGATTCGGTCTATCTGACCGAGGAAGATTTGGTCGAACCGGGGGATCTTCTCCTCCTTTACACTGATGGACTTTGCGATCTCGGTGAAGGTAAGGACCTGATGCCGGACGATCCCCGCTTCCTCTCCCTGGTACAGAATTGCTCCCGCCAGCACGGTGAGGCCTTTCTCGATGCCCTCCTGACCCAAGCTCGGCAACTTTCCGGACAAGAAAAATTCCTCGATGACGTCTGCCTCGTCGGCATCGAAATTCAGCGTCGCTATTTTAACGGATAGGGCACAACTTTTCCATGAATGCTTTCCGCGTTTCACCTCTGTTTCTGGCCTTGTTTTTCGGTTTGATACTATCTCAAGCAGTTGGCGCTTCCGACAACGGATTGGCTTCGGAACCTCTGCGGGGGTGGAGCAGTTGGAGCTGCCTCATGCGCAATATCTCCGAGGAAAATATCAAGGCTGAAGCCGATGTGGTGGCAGCTCAACTTAAAAATTCGGGGTACATTTACATCAACGTCGATGACGGGTGGCAGGGAGGGTATGACGAGAACGGGCGGCCTTTGGCCAGCAAACAGAAATTCCCCAGCGGGATGAAGGCCCTGGCCGATTATATCCACGCAAAAGGATTAAAATTCGGCATCTATTTGACACCGGGATTGAATAAGGATGTCTGGAAAAGCAACGCGCGTATCTTGGGCACTTCCGAGACAGTTCAACAAATAGCGGACGAAAATGTGCCCGGCAACACCCAGGGCAGCGCCTGGCACATCGATTACTCCAAGCCAGGTTCGGTTGAATATATACAAAGCTGCGCAGATCGATTGGCTTCATGGGACGTGGACTACATCAAAATGGATTTCGTCGGGCCGGCCCCTACGGGGCCAAGTGGGAAGGCCGATAACCGCGAAGACATTCAACAATGGGCGACTGCGTTGAAAAAGACGGGACGCCCAATTTATCTGGAGCTTTCCGCTTCTTTAAACTTTGAAAATGCCGCTTTTTGGAAGCAATATAGTAACGGGTGGAGAATCGACGGAGACGTTGAAAGCCATGACACCAATACTCTGACCAAGTGGCAAAATATCCTGAGTCGCTTTCAGGATGCGCCTAAATGGGCACCGTTCGCCGGACCGGGAGGTTGGAATGATCTGGATTCTATCGATATTGGCAACGGAGCCAGGGACGGATTGACGCCGGATGAACGGAAGTCCGTCATGTCGCTCTGGTGTATCAACTGCTCACCACTTCTCCTGGGCGCGGATCTCACCCAACTGGATGGCGACGATCTGGCTCTACTCACGAATCCGGAGGTGCTGGCCGTGCAGGCCGCGGGCCAGGTAGCCACCCCCCTTTCTCAAAGTACGCATCAGCAGGTCTGGCGCGCCAAAAATAGCGATGGCAGTTTTATCGTGGCTCTTTTCAATTTGGATCCGAGTCCAGCGCCGATGGCGATTGCGTGGAGCGACCTGGCCATCCACGGTTCTGCCTCTGTTCACGATTTATGGAGTCACAGCGATTTGGGACGTTTTGATACGAAATATGCGGATGTTGTTCCCCCGCATGGAGTGATTCTCCTGCGGGTGTCACCCGTGCCGTAACTGACATGTCATCTCCGCATAAATTCTGAGCGCTTCTATCCTGGTTTTCTCACTAAACCACGCCAAATGGCTTAGCGAGTTTTCTTACCACGCTCCATTATTCCCTTCGCTCGCGGAGTGGCCGCCTTGGCCTCGGTTAACAGACTCACCCATTCATCCGGCGGTTTGTTCTTATTGAGCATCTTCTTAAATTCCGCATAGGCATCCGTCTTACTGCCATATGTGCGGAGCGTCTCCTCGTCGTTCACCCAGGCCAGAACGATAACTTTCTCCACACTCGAATAACGAAAGAAGAGCCGGTACCGGCCTTGAAAGAACTTTCCCCGCTGCCAGTGTCGGTAGTCTGGTCCTAATGTGTTGCCTTGTCGGAAGGCAGGGTCCGCCGGATTTTGCGGAATGACTTCCAAGGCCATTTTCAAAATAGCTGCCAGAACTTTCGTTTTTTTCTTTTCTCGATAACCGGTTGGATCTTCGACTTGGAAACGCTCGACTTCCAAGACGAGTTCTTCCATCTGTTCCACGAAGACCGGATGGGTGAAGATTTTCCAGTCATTGACCTCCAACACTGGTACTGCATCCGTAGTGGGCGGAGAGGATTTGGGCCTCGATTTCATCCGGGCGTTGGGTAACCGTAGACCCCCGGTTTAATCCTGACCGGTCAGCGGTGCGTTCAGATCGACATCAATGCCCGCCACCAGCGAACGGGCTCGGGAGAGCAAGGAGGAAGGAAAGGGAACAATTCGCTCGGGACGCTTCATCATGTCTTTGTCCAGGAGATCGAGAAAAGGTCGCAAGGTCCGATCGCCTCGATTGTCCGGCTTTTTCTTTTCGATGGGGACCATAATAATGGTGCCCTTGGAATACTTGAACATGACGCGGCTGCCACCGTGGAGCCGCAGGTACTTTCGGATCGGCGCCGGGATGGTAAGTTGATTCTGAGCAGTCAGCTTGGCTTTGGCTTCGAGGACGGCTGGCATAACTCTAAGGTAATGCGAATCCATTACCCCGCAAGCCAATTCTAGGGACCGGCCCTAGTACTTCACGAAGTCTCCGACAATCCGCCATTCTTAGGAAAAAGTGAATTCTTTCCATGGGATGCGGTTCATCGAAATTCGTGCCGGAAAGTTCACGATTTACTTACGTCCAGAATATGTGGGTAACCGCGCAGAAAACCTTCTATGCAGAGGTGCGGTCATGTATCTCAAAAAGATAACTTCCCTGGCGAGCGACACCTGAGCGACACCTCCGCTAGGAATTATTTTCGAACGATCTGAATTGCAGCGAACTAGAATCGGTTTGTAAACGGCTGAAAGTCAGCGTGCTAACATGGGTCAAGAAGAAAATGCTTGAAATCTTTGCCATAAAACACAGGGTGCTTCATTACTTTCAGGTACTAGTGGAGCAATCCATGGAGGTTCGAGTCCTCTCGAGCGCACTCTCTTTTCCTCGGCCCTTCCGGGCATACCAATCATCACCAAACAAACGGTTGATACGATGAAGACGATTCTTTTCTGTGATTCATTTACTCTTCTCTGTGGCGTTTTCTGTGACTGTTAAGGCTTGCAAATCTTGACGAAAGCGACGGAATACGGCGGCAGCGCAAGTTGCACCTCCGCTTTCGCCGCATCTAGAGTCGTGGCTTGCGTTCTTTCAAAATCATGGGTCGCGTCCACCGTGCGGACCTCAACACTCGCTGGGCCTTTCCATGGCAACGGAGCGAATGAAACGACTTGCGAAACCTCCGTGCCGGAGAAGTTACTGACCAGTACGCCAACGCTTGCCCCATCGGTGGCAACGCCGGCACATGCCGTAACGGGCCCTTCCTCTTCCCAGCCTGCGCACGCCACACGTAGAGGCGTTTTCAGCAGTTCGTTGAAGGCCACAAACGCGTAGAAGGTTTTACTCGGCACCCCGAAATTATCAAACATGCTCCAATGCGACAGGTCTGCCGCATAATAATTAGCCACGTCCAAGGCAGTGTTCTGCAAGAGCATGAGTGCCGAGGCGCAGAAAGCCGCGCTCTCGGTTCCCACCATCCGCTCATATTGAGCACGCACCGTATGATAAAGCTTGGAATTTTTCGGTCGCAAATCCTTCCATTCGACATTCAAATAATGCCATTCGTTGAGATGCATCTCTGCATTTGGGAAACCAGATTGGTTCAGAATCCCGCGCACATCGCGCGCGGCATGTAATAGCTTTTGCGGCGTATTATCATACATATGCCAGCTAAAGAAATCCAATGGGAGGTGGTGATCGCGCACAAAAGCGAGGAAGTGCTTAACCAATGGCCCTTGATAAAACGTCACGACCGGCCCTCCAACTTTCAGCGATGAGTCCAAGGCCTTGATCCCCTTGGCCGCTGCCGCATATAAGGCGAAATACTGCTCATCAGTACCAGACCACATCTCAGGTCGCACATCCGGCTCATTCCATATTTCCCAGTATTTGATGCCGTACTTGAATCCATCGGCCCATCCCTGGTTATAATGCCGGATCACGTTAATGCAGATCTTGACCCACTTATCATAGTTGGCGGGTGGATGAACGTGGTACTTGCGCGCTGTGTGCTCGATGCTGGTTCCGAGGCGGTAAATGATCTGGGCGGGAAGAGCGACGATGCTTGCGAGAAAATCATCGGTGCGCCCAAAGTGGTAGTTTGCCGGATCGTCGGCATCGGCATGAAAATTCGGAAATATCTGGGGAATGTCGACGACATCCGGGCTCGGGTAATGGCAGTCGTGAAGACGGGCATGCGGAAATCCGGCTTGCCGATAGAAATCAGTGAGATCGAAGAAAGGATCATCGTTCTGCGGACCGTTAT
>Ga0206955_1220_pt1 | contig 14307 bp, 11 predicted proteins | sample Alteio_BWOrgHeat_34_FD_153247 | JGI IMG/M metagenome (GOLD analysis project Ga0206955, IMG submission 153247) | Enriched cells from forest soil in Barre Woods Harvard Forest LTER site, Petersham, Massachusetts, United States -... | ecosystem: Environmental > Terrestrial > Soil > Temperate forest >...
TCTTCCGGTGTAACTGGGGTGGATGTTTCAATTAAGGGAAGATCGTACATATTAGCCCAGATGTCTTTATCGCTCCTTCTGTTCATCAGCAAGCTATCACCGTCCGTTATCAAAAAATAATTAAGATAACGTTCGCGCACCTTTAACTTATTTAGTTTTACAGGCAGTGTATTAACGGCATTATTTAAAAAGGCATAACAACCCTCCCTAACCGGGCAAATGCCGCATGCCGGGTTTTTAGGTTTGCAAAGCGTTGCCCCAAATTCCATCATGGCCTGGTTGTGGAGGCCCGGATGTTGCTTGTTGAGCAAATCATTAGCGGCTAATTGGAATATTTTTACGCCTTTCGGACTGTTTATGGGTTCGCTGATGCCAAAATATCTTGCCAAAGCCCGGTAAACGTTGCCATCAACAACCGCTTTGGCCTCATTGGAGGAAAAAGATGCAATGGCGGAGGCCGTATATTCGCCTATACCCTTTAATTTTATTAACTGATCGTACGATTTTGGGAAAATGCCGCCATATTCCTCCTGTACCATCCTTGCAGTTTTCAACATGTTGCGCCCGCGCGAATAATAGCCCAGGCCCTGCCATAGTTTTAAAATGTCATCCTCGCTTGCCGCTGCAAAACTTGCTACATCAGGATACTTTTCGAGGAAACGATAAAAATATGGGAGCCCCTGTTCAACACGCGTTTGCTGCAGGATAATTTCGGAAAGCCATATCACATAAGCATCATGCGTATCGCGCCATGGCAGGGGGCGTTTATTGTTTTGATACCATAGTACCAGGTCGTCATTAAAAAATATACGACTGAAGTGGTGGCTGAAAACTTTACCCTGCTGGGGCGTAAAACTGATTTTGAAAACGAAAACAGCCAGGGAAAACTCTCCGTAAGGGCAGGAGAAAGTTTCAGCGGCAATAGCGGATTATCTGACGACCAGTCCTATTAACTAAATTGCAATATGTTTGAGACGCTGGCCAGCATTGGTTGGCGTTTTTTGTTTATCACGGCGATTGAGTCGAAAATTCAATTATTTCATGATTTTGCACTTGTCATAATTGCTGATTACCGGGCATTTCCAAAAAAATCTCCCATAAGTAAGGGTAAAGCATTTCTGGGTTGTCATAATCGAAACACGATTAACACCATCACCTGAAACAAGCTTTACCATGTACAAATTCTTTTTCAAACTGCATTTATACGCGGCAATTGTCATTTGCCCCATCTTGCTGATCTTTGCCATCACCGGAAGTTTAATGGCTTTTGAACCCGAAATTGACCATTTAGTCCACGCCAGGCTTTCCTACGTGGAGCCAGGGGTAAAAGCGCTTTCATTAGCAGCTATTGGCGATAAAGTCCATGCTGCTTTTCCGAAAGACACTATCGCTTCGTATAACCTGGCAACTTCGCCGGATATATCCTACCTGGTATATACAAATATGCGGGCCGTTTATATTGACGAATACACCGGGAAAATCCCCGGCACTATGACCAAGCCTGATTTTTGGGAAAACACCCAGCAGAATATTCACCAATTGCACCTGAGACTCGCATTCAGGGATAAGAATGATATCGGTAAATCAATAATGACCTGGGCGGGTGTGATTTTATTGATCATTTTACCCAGCGGTCTTATTTTGTGGTGGAAGCAAAAACGCGTGTCTATCCGTTGGAAGGAAAAACCAAGATTAGTTTGGTTTGATATACACAGCCTCATCGGCATTGGTGCATTTACAATCCTGATGATATCCGCTTTTACCGGAGTGATGATCGGCTTCGAAAATAAAGTTACTCCAATGTTTTACCAGCTAACGGGAAGTAAACCTACTCCGATGCCTGATATAAAAATCACACTACAGCCAAATACTAAACTGATATCACCAGACAGCGCCCTGCAAATTGCCCGCCGCACATTACCGGGGGCGGCGCCATTCAATATTAATGTTGCCGGGCTTTCCGATACTTACGATATACGATGCCGGTACGCAGAGGACCGCACACCGGGCGGGCGAAGCAGGGTGATACTTGACCCCTACAGCGGCAAAGTTTTGTATGCGGAGGGCTCAAGAACTGCCCCGGCGGGCAGGAAGATAACGGTTATTAACAGGGCCATACATACCGGCGATATTTTCGGCATGTTTTCAAAGATCATTATGTCGCTTACAAGCCTGGCTTTAGGTTTCCAGGTGATCAGCGGGCTGCGGATGTGGTGGCTGAGAAAATGGAAAAAGAAGGCGGAGACAAAAGTAGCGGGTTAAAAAATATAATTCGGCGTAAGGGTAAAGAGCTCCCGGGTTGTCCTAATAAAAAATCATAAAAACATGAAAAAGTTAATCAAGTACATCATCACAACGGTAACATCAGGTATTTTCTGTTTTACTGTCTATGCTCAATCCGGAACTGCTACAGACCCAACGAAAAACCCGGGGCCGGTAGATCTTGGTAAACACCCCGAAGTAATGGCAAAGGTGAATGAAAATTTAAGAACCGGGAAGATCGCTTATCGTCCGACAGGTGAAAATTCAGACACAACACTCGATTTGAGCAAACACCCTGAATTGGTAAAGGCGCTCATTAATAACCCCGCTAATTGGCCTATTATCCTCAAAGCATACGATAAGAGTGCTGCCGCATCAACTGACCTGGGAAGAAAAAGACAAGTGATAAGAGACATTATTGCATACCTGGTAAGAGAACATATCGTAAAAGACAGGGCAGATATAACATCCTTCCTGCTTACCGACGATGAATTTATTGTAAACGGTCAAAAATTAACTGAAGAACGCAATGAATTTTTAAAGGACAAGTACATCCCTGAACCTGGTTATAAAATATATTATGGTAACGAACCAATGAGTGGCAAAGGGTTTTTCCAGCGGACGGACAATCTTTAACCGGTTGAAGTATATTTGAGTGAGCAAATTTAAACCTGCATAGTGGAGCTAAGCGAACGGCATTTGATTGACCTGGTAACAGAAGGCAGCGAAATGGCATTTGAAAGGTTTTTTAAAACATATTTCAAAAGCCTGCATGCGTATGCCTTTGTTACCCTGCAGGACGAGCTAATGGCGGAGGAAATAGTTCAGCAGGTGTTCTATAAAATATGGGAAAAGAAAGAGCAGTTTAAAGTACATACTTCAGTAAAAGCTTTTTTATACAAGGCGGTGCATAATGAATGTTTGAATTACCTGAAGCATCAAAAACATAAGGTTAGTCATCAAAACTATGTGCTTTATGCAAACAGGAACCAGGTAAGCAATGAAAATGCGGCCATGCGGGTTGAAGTTAGTGAACTTGAGGCCCGGCTGCGAAAAGCGATGAATGAACTGCCAGAACAATGCCGGACTATATTTTATATGAGCCGGTTTGATGAGTTAAAGTACAGGGAAATAGCCAGCCAATTGGGCCTCTCGGTAAAAACGGTTGAGGCCCAGATGGGGAAAGCATTAAAAGTATTGCGTAAAAAGCTGGTTGATTTTTTGCCCATATTACTATGGTTGCTACTTAAATTAAGATAGTTGGTGTGAAAGCGGATAAACAACATATAGACAACGACGAACTGCTGGTGAAGTACCTTGCAGGTGAAGCCAGTGCCGGTGAACAGGTACTGGCCGAAACCTGGATTGCAGCCAGCCTCCACAATAGGGAATATTTTGAGCATTTTAAGTTTCTTTGGGATGAAAGCCAAAAACTGGCCCACGTGAGTAATATCAACGAGGACTTGGCCTGGAATCGTTTCAGGGAACGAATAAAAAAAGAGTATAGCGAAACAACAAAACCAAAATCGAATTTTCAATGGATCAAAGTGGCTGCTATTATCCTGCTTGTTTCCGCCGTAGCATTATTTGGCCCTTATTTTTTTACACACCATAATGATATCCGATACACATCAACAGCCGTTAACAAGCCCGCGGATAACCTGGTGAGAACCGCTACTGCCGATAATACACGAATAGATACTTTATCCGATGGATCGGTAATAACGCTCAATAAATATTCAAGTCTTAATTATCCACCGGCTTTTCCCGGATCCAGCCGGAATGTTGAATTAACAGGAGAGGCATTCTTCAACATAAAACATGATCCGGACAAACCTTTTGTAATAAAGGCGAATAATGTTTTAGTAACTGTCCTTGGCACGTCCTTTAACGTAAAAGCCGTTGGCGATAAAACCGAGGTAATTGTTGAAACGGGCATTGTAAGTGTAAAAAAACAAACGCACATTGTTTCCTTATATCCGGGAGAAAAGCTCACGGTTTACAAAACGGATACCACGCTTAGAAAGGAACTTAATAAAGACACGCTGTACCGGGCCTATCGTTACAAAAACCGCGTTCATGCCTTTAAAAACAGGACATTGGCCAAAAAAGATACCCCATTTGACATAAACAAACACCCGGATTTACTGAAGCAGATCCTTAAAGACCCACGCAAATGGCCGCAGTTGCTCAAAAACTACTCTTCACAAAGCGAAAATATTGAAGTTCGAAAAGCGGTGATTAGAAGTGTGCTTGATGAATTGGCTAAGGAAAATATTGCCGCAAAAGGAACCGTAAGATCTTTCAGGCTTAACGAAAATGAATTTATCATCAATGATAAAAGGCAATCCGATGCCGTTCAACAACGGTTTAAAGATCTGTTCATAAAAGAGCCAGGATATACTGTTTATTTTGGAAACGCACCCAGGAACGGCAGGGGAGTTTTTTTGAGTCCGGATAGCTTATAAACAAAAAATGAATGATGAAGCATTAAAAATCTTCATCATTCAAAATTCGTTATTCAATACTCATCATTCAAGGCTTATCTTCCTCCCGGAGGGCAATGTTCTCTTAAATATCTTGTATACAATGTACGCAGGTAAGTTGTGGTCCCCGGGCCTTCATATATGCCATGCGAGCGGTTAGGGAACGACATCAAATCAAACTGCCTGTTATATTTCACCAGTTCGTTGATCAGCATTTCAGCATTCTTATAGTGTACGTTGTCATCGCCGGTACCGTGGATGTACAGCAAATTACCTTTAAGGTTTTTTGCGTAGGTAATGGGGGATCCTTTTATAAATACCTGGCGGCTTGCGTCATCAATCGGCACCCCCATATAGCGTTCCTGGTAAATATTATCATAGGTAAGCTCCCAGCCCACAGCGGCAATGGCGATACCTGTTTTATAAATTTCGGGATGCTGAAACATCAGGTTTAAAGTACATGACCCGCCGCCGCTCCAGCCCCAAACTGCTACCCGGGTTGAATCTATAAAAGGCCATTTCAGGATCTCTTTGGCGCCCATAGCCTGGTCCTGGATATTTACCAGGCCGATGTTTTTGTAGATAGATTTACGCCAGTCGGCGCCTTTTGGCGCAGGGGTGCCGCGGTTATCCAATGATACATAAATATAACCGTCATCAGCCATATTGCCGGTGTAAAGGAAATTGCGCCCGCTACCCCACGAGTCGGTAACAGTTGCACCAGCAGGTTCGCTGTAAACATAAAACACCACGGGGTATTTTTTTGTGGAATCGAACTTGGTTGGTTTTACCATCCAGCCATCCATTTCAATACCGTCAACCGTTTTTATTTTAAAGAACTCCGGTTTATTCTTAGCGGCCTGGTTCAGTTTTATGATTTTACCGCTGATGTGTTTGTTATCCGGAAGGCTTACTACCTCACTGGTATGCGGTGTGTAAATGTTCGAGAAGGAGTGCAATGCGATCTTACCGTTTGGCGAAATTTCATATTCATGCGTTCCGGGTTGGTCTGCCGGGCTAACCCTTTCGGCATTGCCGCCTTTTATTTTGATGCGGTATAAATATTTTTGGGTGGCATTATCAGGCGAAGCCATAAAATAAATATAGCCACCTGCATCATCAATCAGGGTCAGGTCGATCACATCATAATTGCCTTTGGTGATCAGTGTTTCTTTTCCATCCAAATCAATTTTGTACATATGCCGCCATCCATCTTTTTCACTCAGCCATAAAAAACTCTTTCCTTTACTCAGCCAGTTCCAGCCTATCGGATCGCGGCCATCACCTGCATCAATCCATGCCTTTGCCTGCTCATCATGCACCAAAATAGCGGTGCCATCTGAGGCATTTACCAAAAATAGCTTGCTGTCGTTTTGCTCACGGTTTAATTGTTGCAGGATAAGCTGGTTGGAATTTTTTGCCCATTCCATACGCGGGATATAATGCTGTATGGCATCGCCCGGTACATTCATCCAGGTGGTTTTGGCTGTACTCACATCAACAACCCCTAATTTGCACGAGCTTGGGTCCTCACCTGCCACCGGGTATTCCACCGGCACTACGTAAGGATAAATGGAATCCGTGGTATTCAGCATCTCATAGTTTTTGATCTTGCTGGCGTCTATCTGCCAGTAGGCTATCGCCTTACTATCCGGCGACCAGCGAAAACCGTCGCGGCAATCAAATTCTTCTTCATACACCCAGTCAAAAGTTCCGTTGATGAGTTTTTTGGTGCCATCGGCTGTTAATTGCTTTTCGCTGCCGGTAGCCAGGTCCTGCATATAAACATTATGCTCACTTACGTAAGCGGCTTTTGTACCATCGGGGGATAGTTTTGCAAACATCAGCGATGAAGATGGACGGGCCGTACCCAGTTGTTTTAAAGTTTTGGCCGCAAGGTCATACACCCAATAGTCGCCGCGGGTATTGTAGCGCCATACCCTTTTGCTGTTGGTAAAAATCAATATTTTTTGCCCGTCGTCCGAGATAAAAAAGTTTTCTACCCTAAGTGGCGATTTACCGGCGGGGGTGATCATTTCTTTGGTTAGAAGAACGGTCTTCTTCGCGCTGTCGCGGGTATCCAGTTCAACCAGCTGGTCGCCATCCATCTTGTAATATTGGTAACCATCAGTAGCCCAATGCGTTTTTGCAAATTGCGCTTTCAGGGTTGATCGCGAAAGCAGCAGCACCAAAAATAGCAGGCAGCTACCTGCCAGGCGGTAAAATTTAATATTCATCAATTTTAGTTTTTATGTTGTTCAATAAATAATCGCTTTATAAATTTTGCGTTAAATTAGTACTTTAAAGATTCAAATAAATCACGAATGTCACGAATTTATCCGAATTACACGAATTGGGCCGTTGCTGTTAATCCCACGAAAAATACCGGGTGCTGGTCTTAACAAAAAAAGAAATTAAGATTGATGAAATTCCTATAAATTCGTAGCCATTGTTCCCGGTAAAATAAACCTCCTTTTAATGAGAAAACTACTTTTCGCTTTTATCATATTCCTCAGTTGTACAACATTTTGCTTCGCACAAAAGGTTGACAGGAGTAAATTTATTAAAGACAGCCTCGAATATTATATCAACCGCGCACTCACCAACTGGCGCATTCCCGGCGCGGCGGTTTGTATTGTTAAGGACAATAAGGTTGTTTGGATGAAAGGTTATGGGATCAAAGAATTGGGCCAGGCCGATAAAGTAGACATCAATACATTGTTTATGATCGGCAGCAATACCAAAGCTTTTACGGCTACCTCCCTTGCAATCCTGCAAACACAAAACAAACTCTCGCTGGACGATAAAGTAACCAAATACCTGCCGCAATTTAAGCTGGATAACGCCCCTGCCGGTCAAATGGCTACCGTCAGAGACTTATTGTGCCACCGGCTGGGTTTTCAAACCTTCCAGGGTGATTTTACTTTTTATAATACTAACCTTACCCGCGAGCAGATCATCGAAAAATTGGGCGAAGAAAAAGCTACCTACCCTTTCCGCACCAAATGGGGTTATACCAATGCCGCTTTTTTAACCGCCGGGCAGATTATTCCGGTGGTGACCGGTAAACAATGGGAGGATTTTGTGAGGGAAAATATTTTTGCGCCGCTGGGGATGATCAATACTTTAGCGCTTAGCGCCGATATGCCCAAATCATTAGACCGGACCGTTCCGCATACGCTGATTGACGGGCGGCTATCGCCCATCCCTTTTTGCCAGATAGACGGGCTTGCGCCCGCGGGCGGTATCAGCTCCTCCATCAACGATATGAGCAAATGGGTGCTTGCCCTGCTGAACGACGGCAAGGTTGGCGCCAGGCAGGTGATCCCGCTGGCGGCCATAAAAGCTACACGCGAACCCCAGGACATTGTGGGCAGTGTAACCCATGCTGATGGTGAAGAGAGCTATGAACTTTACGGTTTGGGATGGTTTTTACAGGATTATGCCGACCATCACCTGGTGATGCACGATGGCGGGGTGAATGGTTACCTGTCATCCGTTACCCTTGTGCCTAAGGAGCATTTAGGGATCATCATTTTAACCAATACCGACCAAAACGATTTATTTGAAGCCCTGCGATGGGAAATTATGGACGCCTATTTTAAAATGCCGTTCAGGAATTACAGCGAAACGTACCTCGAAAAATTTAAAGCCGGCACTGCAGTTGAAGAAGCAAACGACAAAAAACTGAAAGATACGGTTGCGTTAAACCACCCAACCACATTGCCAATCACTGCCTATACCGGCAAGTATGTGAACGCGCTTTATGGGAGCCTGGTTATTACGCAAGGTGAGGGCAATGACCTGGAAATGCGTTTTGAGCACCATACACACATGTTTGCCCATTTACAGCCTTTGGGTGGCAACCGTTTTTATGTAACCTTTAGCGACCCCACCTTTGGTAAAGCTGTTTTCCCGTTTTATGTTCAAAACGGCACGGTGACGGGTGTTAAGGTTAAGGTGGCTGATTTTGTGGAGTATAATCCGTACGAGTTCAGGAAAGTTCAGTAGAAGGGGATTTCGGAATTCGGATGTTCGATTTCGGATTTAATTTTAATTAAAATATAAATTATGGAATGGTATAATTATGTAGCTTGCTTTTTTGCGGGAGCCTTCCTGGCCAACGCGGTGCCGCATTATATTTATGGCATATGCGGAGATAAGTTCCCGACACCTTTTGCAAAACCACCCGGAAAAGGGCTGTCATCGCCAATGACAAATGTGCTGTGGGGGCTTTTAAATCTCGTTATTGGTTTTGTTTTGCTGAGAGCCGGAAAGGTACGGCAGGACCCAAACACCACGTGGCCTTTAATTTTTGCAGGCATAGCACTGATGAGTGTTATGCTGAGCAATAATTTTCAGAAAAAGGACAAGGAGTAGGAACGACATCGCTCAATCATTTTCCGGGAGGCTGGGATTTTCCATCTTAACTTTCCCCTTTCTTTTATGCTCGATAAAATTAACAATAAGCCTGCTGCCACTCAGCATAAAAATACTAATCAGCAATTTAACAAATTCCATAATTAGATTGCTGGCCCGTGGATATTGCTTAAAATGAATATAATCCTTAATCACTTCATAGTAACCATATAATTCCTTCAAAAACAAAGGTAAACTGTCAACGAGCAAGATAATACCGGAAAGCAAAATGGCAATTGTCAATATTGTTGACCGATGAATATTAAATTCTATTTTTTCTTCTTTAATGCTTTTATCCAGTTTAAGTACGTCGATAAGCCAATTCGTCCTGAACAGAAAAGCGATGATCAGGAACAAATAAATACTAATTGAAAAAAACAAGAATCCAAACGCCTGCCAGTTTTCACCCAACTGCTGGTTAAACGCCATAAAGATAAATGACAACAATTGTGTAAGCGGATAGTAAATCTGTATTACCAGGTAAATGCCGAAAATTTTTAAGATGATTGTCCAGAGCGTTCTTGGTGACATGATAAGTAATTATTTGGTTTGGATAAATGTATTGGTTTGAGATTGATTTCGCAAACCGGACAGTTATTGTATTTTTAAAGGAATGCACCTCTAAGTGATAACATGAAACGCCCAAACAGGTGCAATTAACGCCCATAACCGACGAGCAGGTAACCAGCCCCGATAAAACCTCATTTACAGTCGATTAAACCACACAACATTCCAGTAAATCAGCAAATTACCATTTCATCGGTTAATATCGACGGCTTTATCTATTAGTATAAAGCCCTGGTCTATTGCATTTTTTTTGCGGCGAAAAAGGTTGTTGTTTTGGACATTGAAAATAACAAACACACAAACACACTAAAATATTAAGACAATGAAAACAACAATTTTAACCATCGCCATCGCAGTTTCAACACTGTTCGGAATCAGCCAAAGCACATATGCTGCGACCGGCAGCACACAACAAGTAACTCAATTATCAGACGTAAGCAACATCAGCGAAATTGAAGTACACGGTAATGTTCAGGTTTATTTATCAGAGGGCGCCACCAACCAGGTAAAAGTCTACAACAATTATTATTCGGAAAATGCATTGGTACAGGATGAGAACGGTGTTTTACGCATCACCTCATACAGCCCCGAAAAACTGGTAGTTTGGGTTACCGCTAACCAATTGGCCAAACTATCAGCCTATGATAACGCTGAAATAAAATCATTCGGTAAACTTTCAACTATCGACCTGGATGTAAAATTATTCAACAAGGCCTCCGCGAAACTGGACATGGATGCTTTTACAGCAAGCATCAGTTTAGATGATCTCGCAAAGGCTAACCTGACTGGTAAAATCACCAACGGAACCATTCAATTTACACCGGCTTCAACTTTAAATACTAACGGTTTGGATGCCGCTCATTTGGTAAAAACTGTAAAACTCCACAGGTTTGGCCACCCGCACCCTACAGAATTTGCTTCTTTATAATAACCTGGTTTGTAATATCTCATCGGTTAAAAACGCCTCCCTGGTTAAAATCAGGGGGGCGTTTTTGTTAGTAATGGCTCATAAGTTACACCGCCTTATTACACATTAAAAAAAACAGAGACTAATGAACATTAAGGTTAATGGGTCTAACGATTGAAACTCCCATATGACGATCGTGTTAACTAATTGAAAACATGTACGTTAACAACTCCCCTCTTGAGAGGGGGTGCGCTGGCATGAGTTGTGGCGGGGGTGTGTTAGCCGGTATGTTCATTAACACACCCCTCCACCCCTCTCAAGAGGGGAACCGCACAGGCCATGCTTTAAAATTCGCCTTTCCCATCATTTTGCAAATTGTTAAACACATTAACCCAATATTAAATAGTATAAATCATTCCGCCGTTGCGGTCAGTTTACTTTATTTTTGCGGTTAAACATTTATATTTACAATTGTCCCTGCTAAATTTTGCCGGTCAACCTATACATATGAGCATCTCTATTAAAAAAACACTGTTCAAAACCCTAAAAATTACGGTTATAACCGTAGCAACATTGCTTTTGCTGTTGTTTGCTTTACCTTACTTATTTCCGCAAACGGTAAGCAATAAGATAAAGCAATGGGCTAATGGCAGTATTAATGGCCAGCTGGCATTTTCAAGCACCCGGTTATCTTTTTTTAAACATTTCCCGAGCCTGACCCTAACATTAAATGATTTTTTACTGAAAGGCAGTGCCCCATTTCAAAATGATACGCTGATCGCTGCAAAAGATGTTTCCTTTGGGATCGACGTCAGTTCAGTTTTTCAAGATAAGATCACCATTGATAAAATATTCCTGAGCGATGCTTTTATCAATATACAGGCCGATACCGCCGGAAAGGTGAACTATAATGTTTATAAATCTAAAAATGCCACGTCCAAATCGCAGGCAGATACCAGCAGCGCCTCATTGGGGATAAACGAGATCATTATTGAAAACAGCCGTTTTATTTATAACGACCGCTCCATACCGGTACAATTTAATGCCAGGGGTGTTAATTATACCGGAAGCGGCGATTTGAGTAAAGATGTTTTCGACCTGCATACCCATACGCAAATGGCTTCGGTCGACTTTTTTTATGATAACAAAGCTTATGTACTTTCAAAAAAGATAGATGCCGACCTGGTCACCAGCATCAACACCAAATCATTGGCTTTTGAATTCCGGAAAAACGACCTTGTGGTTAATAAACTGCCGGTAAATTTTATTGGTAAATTTGCCTTTTTGAAAAGCGGGTACCTTATGGATTTTAAAGTAAACTCCCATGAAAGCAATCTGCACGACGTGGTTACGGCACTTCCGCCCGAATATTTAAAATGGCTTGATCAAACTGACGTACGCGGAACAGGAAGCATAGCGTTACAACTGGCGGGCAGATATAACGCTGCGGATAGTACCTTACCCGACCTGAGTATGAAAGTAAATATCCGGAACGGATACATCAACAATAAAAAGTCGCCTGTACCCGTCAGCAACCTGTACCTCAATTTTGAAACAAGGGTTCCCGGCCTTGACCCGGACAGCCTGCAGTTAAACCTTGATTCCCTTTATTTTAATATGGGCAAGGATTATTTTGGATCGGTATTAAGGATCAAAGGGGTTAAAAAACCGCAGATCTACGCCAAGGTCAACACGGAGATAGACCTTGAAAAATGGAGCAATGCATTTGGGGTAAAGCCGTACGAGTTAAAGGGCAGGTATTCGTTGCATATGCTGGCTAATGGTAAGTATACTACCGGTATAAAACGCAGCGGGATCCATAAGGTGGATACCGTTATTACCAGTATCCCGCAATTTACGATTAAATCATCCCTGAGTAACGGCAATATAAAATATGCCGGAGTGCCGGAAGCTGTTAAAAACATCAGCTTTAATATGAATGCCACCTGCAAGGATAATGACTACCGGCATGCCACTTTTGAAATAGAGAACCTGAATGCCAATGTGCTGGAAAATTACGTAAAAGGCTATTTTAAAATGAGTATGGCGCCGGGGTTCCCGATGGATGGCGTCTTACAGGCGAAATTTAATATGGCCGACATTAAAAAGGTATATCCTGTTGATGGCCTCGTGCTATCAGGCAACCTGCTTGCCAATTTGCAAACAAAGGGGAAATACATCCCGGCAAAACGTATTTTCCCACAAACCAGGGCTAACATTACTTTGCAGGATGGATCTATTCAAACCAAATACTACCCGCACCCTATTCAGAATATCCAGGTAAACGCCAATATCACCAACAGCACGGCTTCCATGCAGGGCCTGAGGGTGGTTTTGAAACCGGTATCATTGGTTTTTGAGGACAAGCCTTTTTCCGTTACCGCCGATCTGAAAAACTTTAACAACCTGGAATATAACATCAACTCGCATGGTACTTTGGATATCGGTAAAATTTACCAGGTATTTGCGGTTAAAGATTATAATGTAAAAGGGTTTATTACCACCAACCTGTCGCTCAAAGGCAAACAAAGCGATGCCATGGCGGGCAATTATGCCAAATTGAATAACAGCGGATCAATGCAGGTGAAAGATATTGCGCTCACGTCAGACCTGTTCCCAAAACCGTTCATTATTAAAGACGGTAATTTTAGCTTTAACCAGGATAAAATGAATTTTGATGCTTTTACAGCTACTTATGGTAAATCGGTTATTATTTTAAACGGCGCGCTTACCAATGTCTTTGGGTATGCAAGCAATTCAAAAGATACCTTAAGAGGGAGTTTTAATTTCTCCAGCAGCAGCATTACCGCTGATGATTTTATGGCATTTTCAAGCCCTTCGCCAAATGTAAGCGGCAAGCCAAAAAATTCACCATCAGGGGTTATTATGGTGCCTGGTAATCTGAACCTGAATTTTAGCGCTGATGTAAAAAAAGTGAAATACAACGGGCTGGAGCTAAATGATGTTAAGGGACAAATGGCTGTTAACAATGGCAGTATTGTTTTAAAACAGGCGGGCTTTAATTTAATTGGCGCACCGGTTACCATGGATGCCACCTATACCAGCCTCAACCCTAAAAAAGCCACCTTTGATTACCACCTGGTTGCAAAAGATTTTGATATCAGGAAGGCCTATGACCAGATCAAACTTTTCCGCGATATGGCAACATCAGCAAAAAGCGCGTCGGGCCAGGTATCGCTGGTCTATAAATTAAGCGGGAGGTTAAACGCCAATATGCAGCCGGTTTATCCATCCATAAAAGGCGGCGGCGTGCTTTCTGTTAAAAAGATTAAATTGCATGGCTTTAAACTATTCTCGGCAGTGGACAGTAAAACCGACCATCACGGGCTGGATACCGGCGATATGTCGAAAGTGAATATTGAAACTACCATTGCCAACAATATCATCACCATTAAACAAACCAAAATAAAAATGGCAGGCTTCAGGTTAAAGTTTGACGGGCAGGTAAGTTTTGATAATGCCCTTAACCTGCATTTCAGGTTGGGTTTGCCGCCGTTTGGCATCTTTGGTATCCCGATGACCATTACCGGTACGCAAGCAAAACCAAATATTCATTTGGGCAAGGCTAAAAAGGAAGATGAACTGAAAGAAACGGATGATACGGATACAGGGAATTAACAGGTTGCCCCCCTGGTAATATTAACC
>Ga0206955_1222_pt1 | contig 14209 bp, 12 predicted proteins | sample Alteio_BWOrgHeat_34_FD_153247 | JGI IMG/M metagenome (GOLD analysis project Ga0206955, IMG submission 153247) | Enriched cells from forest soil in Barre Woods Harvard Forest LTER site, Petersham, Massachusetts, United States -... | ecosystem: Environmental > Terrestrial > Soil > Temperate forest >...
CGGATTGGTGAGTTCGCTGGCGAGCAAGTTTGGGTTGCCGCCGATGGTTACGGGAGCAATTGCTGCAACTATTCCAGGCTTAATTCAGAAATTCATACAGACAAGAAATCAAAACCAGGCCCAAGGGAATTCGCCTGTTGGTCAGGCCTGAAAATTTATGCCTGCGAAGACGGCTGCTTTTTTTTCTGCTGCTATCGATCTCAAAACAGCCTCAGTCCGATCGTTGACGGGGAAATCATCAAAGCTTGCTTTCATCCTCAATAAGTATTTCAAAAATCGGTTGCTGATGACCCGGCTTACCGCCGCCTATATCGTAGCCTTTGCTGAGATGAAAGGTTTGCTCGGCCGTTTTGTCTAACAGCTCGCGCCAATGCAGGTATTGGCCCGCCTCAGGATTACGAGAAAGTGCAGTAAGCAATGCACGGGTGAAGTAATAAGTGAATAAACTTCCAATTTTCGGATCGCTGATGGAAAACTGTCCGCGCTTAGCTGAAGATATGATAATAGAAATCGTATGATGTGCGTCCGTAAACAATCTCTTTGTCATTTTCTTATTCACAGGCGGCATCAGGTCTGCAGTAATATCCATTTCCACATGACTTTCCTTACCTCGTTTATAAGGGACATTGCTGTTGCAACAGTCGCCTATGACAATATTGACCCGGCCACCCTGCATCCGCATGAGCTGCATGATCACGGTCAGGTTTTCGGTGTACTTATTAATAAAGTCGATTTTGTTATATTTCTTTTTGTTGTCGAATGCACGAAGGTCTATCTGCGGATACTTACGGCTGGCGTCTTTTTCGTAACTAAAGCCATGACCTGAATAATAGAATATGGTCACGTCATTATCATATGGCTCGAGACATTGGATGGCAGCCAGCAGATTTTGGCGATTATAGTTCTTCCCTGATATTTCAATTTCGCAATATTCAAAATCCGCGTGCTTATAGATATGCTTAAATACTTTCCTCATCGTTTTTACATCTCTCGCACATCCCCTTGCAATTTCGGGATCATGTGTATTGGCCATAATTATCAGTATGAGCCTGGGAGGAACACCCGTTTTATTTTTGCCCAGTAATTTTCTGAACTTCTCCAAGGTAGGAGCAAAGGATGAAGTTTTTTTAGCAGACATGTCTCATTTTTTTGGATTGGATCGCAGAAGATACAGACGAAAACCGGGGCACCGGGACAACACATTAAATATAATAAATTAGCGATAATGAGACGTAACTTTCCAAACTAAATGCTATTGAGTCTGCGCATGGCCCGGTATTTTTTTCTTTTGATTTTTATTGTTTACTGCGGTGTTTTAAGCGCACAATCTTCCAAAATAGAATCCCTGCGCAGTCAATTGCGAAACGAAAAGCAGGATAGCAACCGGGTGACCCTGCTTTGGAAGCTCGCCGAGCAATACCAGTTTTTTAAACCCGACACCACTCTGCAACTGGCGCAGCAGGCTTTGTTGCTCGCGAGGCATATCGGGTATAAGGAGGGAGAGAGTCGTTCACTGGCCGCCATGGCAACCGGACAATATCTTCTGGGCAACTATTCGAGCGCGCTGAATAATTACATGGCTAAGTTGCAGATTGAAGAAAAACGGAATAGCATCCGCAATTATGCCAGTGCGCTCAACAATATAGGTCTCATGTATATTTTACTGGCAGACTATCCCCATGCGCTGAATTATTTATACAGAGCCGACTCCACAGTGGGTGTTGCAGGAGCAGAAGTAAAAAACGAGTTGGAGAACAGGATACTGATCAACCTTGGTGAAACTTTTTACCGGATGAAGGGTGCCGACTCTGCGACGCATTATTTTTCCAAAGCACTGGACCTGGCGATTCATCAACAAGATAACTTTTACCAGGGTGCAGCATTACTCGGACTTGGCAACGTGGAATCAATGGCAGGAAATGACAACATAGCAATGCAGAATTATCGCAGGTCTCTGCATTTGCTGAATGATGGAATTAACAATGATATGGTTTGTGAAACAGCGCAGGGGCTGGCCAATGTATTTCAAAAAACAGGGCAACCCGATTCGGCACTGTATTATGCGAGACTTGCTTTTAGCGTGGGCCAGAATGATGGCTTCCTGAGCAGAGAGCTGGATGCAGCCAGTTTTCTCAGCTTTTTTTATAAGAAAGAAAAAAAATACGACAGTGCCTTTGCATATATGGAGCGATCGTTGATATTACAGGATTCATTGAAAGGCCAGGCCAAAACGAGAGAAGCAATGATCATTAGCAGCAATGAACAATTGCGCCAATCGGAACTCGCAGAACAAAAACAGAGGGAACAGGAAGCGAGGCTGCAGCAATTGCAAATACTCGCCATTTGCATTTTCATTCCCACTTTTTTTATGCTAACCATCGCGATCAGCCGGGTACGGATAGGGAGGGCCGTAGTGCGATTTATGGGCGTGGTTTCATTGCTCCTCGTCTATGAGTTTTTGATATTACTGCTTCATCCACTCATTGGAGAAACAACACATCACAATAAAGTTTTGGAGTTGCTGATACTGGTTGTTGTGGGTGCGGGGCTGGTGCCATTACACCACAGGGTGGAACATCTATTAATACAACGGCTCACCAAGCCCCGGTTGGTTAAACGACCTTCATTCCAAAAAGTTGAAAACGCCGATGCGGAACATGTCGCAGGCATATCTACAAAAGCAGACGAGAATATTTCTCCTGAAATGCCTCCGGGTCAATTATGATCGTGAGAAAAAAAAATCTGCCTTTTGCAGATTCCAGACCTAGGTACTTGGAATCACTGGTTTAATACCACCTTTCTTCAATGGCTTCTTTTTCCTTGGAGCAGCTTTTTTCTTCGTTGCCTTTTTTTTCACGGCCGATTTTTTGGCCGCTTTTTTTCGAGCGGGCTTAGCAGATTTTTTTGTGGGCATAATGAGTGTTTAGTATTCGTAATATACCGAAATATTGTTAAAATAAATGATTCAGATGTGGATGAGTTCGGCATAATTGCAATTTAACTTCGTAAATCAATCCTCATAAAAAATAGGTAATTTAACCACCAATCACTTGAAGAAAGTCTAACAGCAATGAAAAATTATAACTATGAAAAAATTCTCTTCCATTTTATTTTTTCTTATTACCGCCATCCTGGCCTCGCATCAGGCAGACAGTCAAAATCCTGGCAAAGCGAACAGCAATAGCATGCCGGCTAATGGGTCAGTGCTGAGCGTCAGCCTTCTTGGAACTGGTACGCCCAAGCCGATTATGGAACGATTTGGTCCAAGTATACTTGTTCAGGCCGGCAGTGAAACCTTACTCTTCGATGCTGGTCGTGGCTGTTTGCAACGATTGCGGCAACTAAATTTGAATTATGATAAAATAGATGCCCTCTTTCTAACGCACCTCCATTCGGACCATATCGTGGGTTTGCCCGACTTATGGCTTACGGGATGGCTTGTATCCAGGCGGACAAATCCACTCAAGGTATTTGGACCGGCAGGTACCGGCAGCATGACGGAGAATTTACAAAAAGCATTTGCTTATGATATCAGGATTAGAATCGAAGATGACAAAGCACCGGCAGAAGGCTGTAATTTCCTGGTCAAGGAAATACAACAAGGGATTATTTATGAAAAAAATGGCGTTAAAGTCATTGCGTTTGAAGTTGACCACTATCCAATTGTACCAGCTTTTGGATATCGTATAGAATACAACGGACATGTTGTGGTCTTGTCCGGAGATACACGATATTCAGAAAACTTAATTAAGTACGCAAAGGGAGCTGATTTATTGATCCACGAAGTAGTTGTCACACCAGATACAATAAACAAGGCAGATCCGAAATATAATGTTGTCGCGCATCACACTACGCCGGAGCAGGCGGGCAAAATCTTTAATGAAATTAAGCCCAAACTTGCAGCCTATTCGCACATTGCAAATCCTTACGACCGGAATGAACAGGAACTGTTGAAACAGACAAAAGTGAACTATGCGGGTCCAATGGTTATCGGACAGGATCTGATGAGATTTACAGTTGGCGACACGGTTTCCGTAGTTGAGTGGCAGAATAAATAGGTCTTTGCAAAAAGTGATTGCAATATCGCATTTGAGATGGAGACAACAATACAGATTTGTATTGTAGCCCGTCGCTACGATATTTTGCCTGTTCTCAGTAAATTTAGAATAACAAAATTCTTCAGATATGAAAAATGCAATTTCTCAGTCGGATATAGCATCTTACCAGGAAAATGGTTTTATCCTAATCGAAGATCTTTTGTCGAAGGATGAATTGGAAGAATGGCGTGAAGCCGTCGATGCGGCTCTTTCAAAAAGGAATGGGTTCAAGCTTCCTGGCAGGGAATCGGTTTATGGAAAAGGCGATGACAAGGATAAGGATTATTACGATAAGGTTTTTGATCAGTTGTTGAATCTCTGGCAGGATAATGAAAGGGTAAAAAAATTGGTTCTAGATGAGCGGATAGGTAAAATGGCTGCGGAATTATCGCAGGTTGATGCAATACGGGTATGGCATGACCAGGCACTTATTAAAAAGCCCTGGGCCAATCCCACGTCCTGGCATTTGGATACGCCATATTGGTCAATGAACGACCGGAGGCCTTTGTCAATTTGGGTTGCGTTGGATGATGCAACCCTGCAGAACGGCTGCCTCTATTTTATTCCTGGTTCACACAAGAAAACAACGTTTGAAAATCCCGGGATCGGCAAGAACATGGATGCAATCTTTAACTTCTATCCTGAATTCAGGAACACAAAGCCTTTTGTGGCCGCCATGCGGGCCGGTTCCTGTTCTTTTCATTGCGGACTCACGATTCACGGTGCGAATGCAAATATGACCCCGGGCTACCGGCGCGCCATGACATGCGCATATATGCCCGATGGATGCAGCTTCAATGGCACACAAAATATATTAAGCGATGAGCAGGTTGCTAAACTGAAAATCGGCGATTTGTTGAATGATCCTCATCAAAATCCGTTAATTTACTCAAAGGTGCGCTCCGGCAGTGTGATGTAGAGAACCAGGTCGATTCATAACTAACGGTTACATGCAGCCGTATTCATGACCTAATAACCCCATCGATCCATGCGAAGCAATTTTCTGTTGTTACTTTGTTTCTGTGTTGTTGTATGCATGTCAAAAGCACAATCAGTCAATAAGCAGCAGGCAAGGAAAGAGTCCGACGATCCTGAATTCCTTTTTTTACACCCTCCCGAATATGTAAAACCTGGTGTATTATGGATGTGGATGGGTTCGAATATCAGCAAGGGCGGCATCACCAAAGACCTGGAAGCATTGCATGAAGAAGGATTCAGCAGCACGACCATGCTAAGCCTCGCTGATGTCGTAACGCCCTGGGCAAATGAAATAAGGAATAGTCCGACCCCGCAATATATTTCTTGGACGGAACCCTGGTGGGAATTGGTGAAACATGCAGCAAAAGAATCCAAAAGGCTGGGAATGGATTTCGGCATTTTTAACGGGCCGAGTTATGAAACAAGTGGAGGTCCGTGGATTACCCCCGATCTTTCCATGCAGGAAATTTGTTGGTCTTCCGATACAGTGCACGGTGGTGCAATAATAACCGAGCAATTGCCCAGGCCCAAAGTTGACCCGCACGCCAACGAACCGTTCCCACTATACAATCCAAATACTGGTTTGGTGGAAAAGCCCGAAATAGAAGCAAGAAGGACTTATTACAAAGACATTGCTGTGTTGGCAATCCCTCCAGACGGTCCGGTTTCAAAAAATGACATCATCGATCTGACCAATAAAATGAGCGCCGATGGAAAATTGACCTGGGAAGCTCCGGCAGGCACCTGGGTTGTTTATCGGTTTGGTCATACAACAACCGGCGCTTTGATACAACCTGCACAATGGAAGGCGACAGGCCTTGAATGCGACAAGATGAGTTTGGAAGCGGTTTCATTTCATATCGATTATGTCCTTAACGAAATTAAAAAACATCTCGGTGAATATGTCGGCAATACTTTCTCTCATATTTATTTTGACAGTTACGAAGCTGGTTGGCCAAGCTGGACACCGAAATTTAAAGAAGAATTTTCTCGACGCAGGGGATATGATATCACACCGTGGCTGGTGATGTTTGCAGACAGGAGAGTGGGAAGCATCGCGGACTCCATACAATTCGGGAAAGATTTTGATACAACCGTTGCGGATTTATACCGTGACATGTATTTTAAAACCATTTCGGAAAAATTGAAAGCTGCGCATATTGCTTTTTTGAGTGAACCCTATGGTGGACCGTGGAAGGTTAGTGAAGTAGTACCGTATGTACACAGGGTGATGATTGAATTCTGGACGCATGCTGGAAAATATGACCCTTATCTCGCAGATGAAACATTGGCGGCGATCAGAAAATCCGATCAGAATCTTGTCCAGTCGGAAGCATTTACCGGCCAGCCTGTTGATAGCAAGTGGGACGAAAATCCTGAATGGATGAAACCCATCGGCGACGCCGCTTATTGCGCCGGTGTGAATCGTTTTGTGATTCATCGTTTTGTTGAGCAGCCATGGAATGATAGATACAAGCCGGGAGCAACCATGGGTCGTTGGGGAACGCATTTCGATCGCACACAAACCTGGTGGAAACCTGCGAAAGCGATGGTCCGCTATTGGCAACGATGCCAGGCCTTATTGCAATGGGGAGTGTTTGCCGCTGCCGGCGAAAAAGATTTTTCGGTCGTTACAACGGATAGCATTAAAGTAAAATTTACCCATCGGCACAAAGACAAAATCGATATTTATTTTATTGCAAACACGGCAAGGGAAAGCGGATCGGCCATTTGTTCATTCAATGTTACCGGTATGCAACCGGAAATTTGGGATCCGGTATCTGCATCGATGCGCGTGCTTCATCAATTTGAAGAAAAAGATAGGGAAACGATAGTAACCATTCCTTTTGAAAAAGCGCAAAGTTATTTTGTTGTGTTTAGAAAGAAGAGAACGGATGGTTTGAACAACCATGAAAAGAATTTTGCGGCACTCAAAAGGGTAGCAGAGATCAGCGGGTCATGGAAAGTGAAATTCGATTCAGTCTGGGGAGGTCCGGTAAATTCGATTGACTTTGACACGCTGGAGGACTGGACGAAAAATTCAAATCCGGGAATCAGGTATTATAGCGGTACGGCAATCTATCAGAAGAATTTTGATCTGCCCAGCTCAGTAATTGATGATAAGAAAGCGAAGCTTGTCCTGGATTTAGGCGAGGTGAAACATATCGCACATGCTTATCTCAATGGGAAAGATCTGGGCGTAATATGGACCTCACCATGGCGGGCTCAGATACCAGCTTCATTATTAAAAAGTAAGAGTAATCATTTGCGGATCGAAGTGACGAACGTATGGGCCAATCGCTTAATTGGAGATGAACAGGAACCACCGGATTGTGAATGGCTGCCAGGGCATCTTGATAGCGGAAGATTTTTGAAAGAATTCCCTGACTGGTTTTTGAAAAAGCAGCCACGTCCTTCGAAGGGGAGGTATTGCTTTACCACGTGGAATTATTTTACCAAGGATTCTCCGTTGATTCCTTCGGGGTTGATGGGTCCGGTGAGGATAATGCGGGAGGAATAGATGCGACAGTGCAGATGCAATGGCAGGTCAAAAGCAATCGCGCGAATCACGGGTATGGTAAAATAATGGCAAAAGATTCCCAGCAGCGAAGTGAATTATATAGCATTATTACCGTTTCGGGCATAATGTAAATCCCATTTGCCAATATTTTGTATCAGCCCTGACCTCTGATCTTCAAAACCTGACTCCCAAACTCAAATACAGCTGACCCGGATTAGTACTGCTGACAGAATTCTTCATCAGGCTTGAAAATCCATAATTATAACCAAAATCAACTAATAAAAAAGCGATGCTCGCACCTATTCCCACCTGGCCATAGAATATAAATGAATTGACGTCACTCTTCTGAACATTAAAATGATTATCACTGACGCCAAGGGTAAAAGAGGGCATTGCGCTGATATATCCACGAAGAGAAACTATCTTGGCAAACGACAAGAAGTTAACACCAAAAGTTAAGGGAACATCGAGGGTCTGCACTTTAAGGTCGCCCGTGTCCTTGGAAGTTAACTTGCTATTGAAACCATACACTGCACTGTTGTATCTTAATCCAACCTGCCAATAAAGGAAACTACCCTTTTCCCAGGCGACACCAATGTGGTAGCCGACGCCCGAGTTTGCATTATACTTTTCTGTGGAGCCGGACATTGAGTTGGAATTCACACCTGCGTAAATACTGAAATGCTTTGGTTTTTCTGCAGCTTGATTCGTGCTGGTGGCAGTTGTAGCGGGAGGAGTGGTTGTCGTTTGTGCAGGCTTGGCAGTATCCATCGGCATAGGAGCAACAGTGTCGACTTTTGGTTTGGTCGTATCTGGTGGGACTTGCGACATCGCAACATGGTTCATAATAATAAAAATTGCAAAAAGGAGACTTGACTTGCATGCATAAAAAGTGTAAGCGTGTTTCATAAAATAAAATTGAAAGATGATTAGAACAAAATCATAATTCCCCTGAATCTCAGAGAATCCTCTAAAGGTTAATTGGAACTAATTTTAACGGAGCCCTGCCGGTATCATTTCCGGCGAAAAGGGATTAGGCGGGTGGACATTTACTTTATCGAAGTTGTTTCATTGATACAGCATGCAAAAAGATGAGGAGTTACATCTTGAAATCGTCTCCTTAGGACCAGCCTGTTGGTACTATATTAAATTAATCTATTGTTGGTGAAAAATCTAAGTAAATAAATTTACACATTATTTATCTATAATACAGCGTTTTGCAAAAAAATAATTTAAATCAGTCGTGTTGAGAATGCCTGAATTTCGACTACTACGAGGAAAAAAATTGTTCTCGACGTCAAAACATTTCTATAAACCTGCTCAACTCCTCCTCCCGCTCCCGCAACCAAAAAAGATTCATCTCCACCTTCTGGGGCAGGTTCTTTAATTCAACCGCCTTAATTTTCATATTTGCACCCCGGACAGACGACAATGGTTCCATTGCTATACCAAGTCCGGCTTCTACCAGACGAAGAACCCCAATGGAATGCGCCGACTCATGCGCCACTCTTGGCCTGAAACCGTAGGTTTGGCAAATCTGCAATATGGTTTCCACATAACCGGCACCGGTAGCAAGTTGCGGTAATATAAATGTCTCGTTTCTTAAAAAAGACAAGTCGTTGAGTTTCTTTTTCGATAAAGGATGACCGAGCGGAAAGATTAAAACAAAATTTTCCCGGTATAAGATTTTGGAGCTCACTTCCGGAGGCAACACAATGTTGGGCGCCACACCAATATCTGTTTTCCGCGCAAGCAACATATCAAGTTGCTGAAAGTTGGAAGTTTCCTGCGCGATAGTTTTCAGGAGCGGCCATTTATGCCTCACCTTAACCAAAAAAGAAGGCACGACAGTATTCATCGCGGAACTTGAATGCGTAATCCTGACTTCACCTGCTTCGCCATTATGCACCTGTGCGGTCCGGACGATCGTCTTGTTCATGTCCTGCAAAATCCGCTGCGCTTCCTTTTGGAAAAATATTCCAGCTTCGGTTAGCCTGACCGCCCGCTTGCTCCTGTCAAAGAGCATTGCACCCAATTCATTTTCCAGCAACTGTATCTGCTTGCTCAATGCAGGCTGAACAATATTAATCTGTTCCGCCGCCTTTCTAAAATTGAGTATCTCAGATAATATCAGGAAATTCTTTAACTGATGAAGATCCATTGTAATCAAAATAAGTGATCAAATGATCAAAATTATGTATTTTATTTTATCAGTTAATCAACCTTGCTTTGCATCGCGAAACCTTTATGCTATGGATCTTTTATGAACAGGAGTTTAATCAAAGTGAACGCTCCGGCACTAATTTTAATTGACATTCAAATAGGATTTCAGGATGTTGGATATTGGGGAGAACAACGAAATAATCCTGAAGCTGAATTACGGGCAAGCGAACTCCTGAATATATGGAGAGACAATCAGTTCCCTGTTTTTCATGTGCAACATTGCTCCTCCAATCCTGCTTCTCTGCTTCATGAATCTCATGCGGGAAATCAATTCAATCCCCTGGTAACTCCAATCGATGGAGAACCGGTAATTAAAAAGCGGGTGAACAGCGCGTTTATTGGTACCGATTTGCAATCTCAACTTGACGATGCAAAAATAACCACGCTCATCATCGCGGGACTGACTACTGATCACTGCATTTCAACTTCTACAAGAATGGCTGGCAATTTGGGATATAGAACTTTTCTCGTAGCGGATGCAACGGCCACATTTAACAGGAGAGGAATTGACGGGCAGAATTTTCCAGCTGAACTTGTTCATCAAACCGCGCTCGCCAGTCTGGACAAGGAGTTTGCCACGGTTGTCAAGTCGGATGTCATACATCAATCCCTGGCATCTGACGCTGCCGATAAAATAAAAATTTTCATTCGCGATAAGCGAAATATATGCTTGCCCGAAAGGGACAACTAAATCATTTCACAGTCACAAAAGAACTTTCGATTTAGCCGCCATCTATTGATCAAAACTGAAACTACCTTCAAAAATGAAAAATTTCCTTAAGTGTTTTTTGTTATTAGGTTCCCTTCAAATGGCTATCCCCGGATTGGTTAAGGCTCAGCTAACAAGCCTTCCGAGGGGAGGTAACAAGCCTGCATCTGTGAGCGAGCAGATTGGTATCACCAATGTGATCATTCACTATAGCCGCCCTGGCGTCAAAAAAAGGGAGGGCCATATTTGGGGAGAATTGATTCGTGTAGGTTTTACCGAGCTTGGATATGGTTATAAGAAACCCGCACCCTGGCGCGCCGGCGCAAATGAAAATACAACGATTGAATTTACAACCGATGTTAAGATCGAAGGGCAGGACCTGCCTGCAGGCCGCTACGGATTTTTTGTTGCGTACGATCCTGCTGAGTGTACGCTCATCTTCTCAAAAAATTCAACGTCCTGGGGTAATTTTTTTTACGATCCACAGGAAGACGCTTTGCGTGTAAAAGTAAAGCCGGTAAAAATCGATAAGAGTGTAGAATGGTTAAAATATGAATTTGCAGACCAGACGCCTGCAAGTGCAACCGTTCAATTACAATGGGAAAAGCTCATGATTCCATTTAAAATTGATGTTGACGTGATAAAAGCTCAGATCGCATCATTCAGAAAAGAATTGCGCGGCGATAAGGCCTTGCCGGGAATTTGGCAACCATGGAACCAGGCTGCTGCTTATTGTGCAGCAAATAATACCAACCTGGAAGAAGGACTAATGTGGGCTGACAGTTCACTAAGTGCCACTTTTGGAGGAGCAAATAATTTTACCGCATGGCAAACCAAAGCTGCGATTCTCGATAGCCTGGGTCGCAAATCCGAAGCGGCAGAGATCATGAAGAAAGCTTTTCCCCTGATGGACCTGATACAGGGCTATACCTATGGTTATAGCCTGATCGCCACCAATCCAAAGGAAGCTTTCGAAATTTTTAAAATGGTCTACGATAAATATCCCAACACATTATTTAGTAATATGGGAATGGCAAGCGGATATTCGGCTTTTGGCGATTATAAGAAAGCCCTCATCTATGCGCAAAAGGCGCTGCCGCAAGCCAAGGGCGGCAACAAGACAGAAGTGGAAAAAAATATCCGGGATCTTGAAAACGGGAAGGATATGAACAATTAGACTTTCAAGCGTTGATTTAAGAATTGCTCATCGAGGTTGTTGGCATTCGAAATTTACGCTTCCTGTTGCCAGCTATTCTTCGGGTTTATAAAGTTCAACTTCATTTAATCCTTTTGAAATTTTCAACTGGTCAATCATGATCCCCTTTGAGAAGGCTTCATTGTCCAGTTTAATCATGTCCTTTTCGAGTTCCTTAATGCTTATAGCCTTGGCTCTTTTTTCCATTGGCGGATTCAATTTCTCAGACTTTTCAAATTCTACAACTTTTTCAAAAATGTCTGTTGGTAAATCTGTTTCCGATTTGTAAGCGAGCTCTATAAATTGCTTTGCAAAGAAGCTGTCGATTTGGATTCTTCTTTTTGTCAGGTGCGCGAACCTGCCAAGCACCCGGCATATATTATCTCTTTCTTCCGGACGAAGTTGTTCCGCAAATTCATACTCTTCAATTTTTTTCAGGTTCAAAATTATTTGCTCCAACGAATCAACTGCAACTACAAAGACATTGTAATCGCCAAGATTAAAAACAAAGTTGGAGAGTTTTTCAAGTGTGTTTGTTGGCACAACAAAGAAAATATCCACTTTGACATTTTCCAGACTGGCATATTTTTTTGCTCTCTCCGCCTGGTCTTTGAGATAGTGGGGGAAATTGTTCAAGTCATCTGCCGCTGGACTTTTGGCATCAAATATCACATACTCGTCGCAAATGAATAGCGTGTTATCCGGTTCTCCCTTGAATGGCACCTTTGATAGATATTCAATCGTGTGTTTGCTGCAAATGGTTTTGATGACATTCCTTACATTCTCCTGGTGCTTTCCCCAGGTATCTTTGAGATTTTTAATACGCTCCAGTTCTGCAGTGTTTCTATCTTCCATTTCTTTGTTCCGGTCATTTTGGATCTGTTGTCTAATGGAGGTTAGCGTTGCGGTGTCATTTTCATATTTGGCTTTTCTGTTTTCCTCATCTGCAATTAATTGCGCGTTATGGCGCTTGAAAGTGTTTAGTTCATTCTCGATGGCTGCCAAATTGATTTTGATCTCTGCGATTTCGACATCCAATTCATTCTTCCTGCCTGTGAGGTTGATGATGGTTTCTGTGTTTGTGGCATTCTCTTCCGAAAGCCTTTTGCTCTCATTAGCAAGATTGGTACTGCGTTCTGTCAAAACACCATTGTCTTTTGAGAACTGACCAATTCTTTCTTTTTGATTCTCGATGGTAGTCCGGGTTTCTGATAAATCGATTGCAAACTGTGTGAGTTTGCCATTGTTCTCCTGAATGGTGGAATTCAATCGCCCTATTTCATTGTCTTGTTTAATTATCCTTTCGGTAGCCACTCTCAAATCAGTGGTGAGGGATGAATTTGCTATGTCAAGGCTATGAGCTTGTTCCCTGAGATTTTCTGAATTGGTTATCAACTTTTGCAAGTCTGAAACAGCGTCAACAAGGTCACGCCGTACTTTTTTCCAACTGAAGAGTCTTGCCCAAAATCCTATTTCTTTGATGTTTTCGATGAATCTTTTCAGGTTGTCAATATTGTTATCCATTGGGTGAAATTTTATTATTCCAAAATTACTTATTAAAGCGTCGTTGTTGGTGAATTGTATTCATTTTGAAGTGTTGGTGTTAAGACCAACAATTTATTTCGAACGACAAACTTTCGAAATAAAGTGTAAGTGACCTACGCGCTTTTTTTTAATAATGAGTCAAAAATTGTTCAAGCGTATCTTCATCCAGCTGGTTAATTGCTTTTCCTAGCTCCCTTTGTTCATTTAATGTCGCAAAAAGGGATAATGTCAGACGTAATGATGTTTTGTCCTTTATTTTTTTAAAATGTGTCAATAAATATTGTTCGAACTTGCTTAGGGAGTCAAAATACTCCTGTTCAAATTGTTTAGGCAATATCGGATTGTTGCTGGAAAACCTGCAATGTTCTATTACAAGGCACAGCCCAATAAAGTTCCAATCTAAAGAAGTTTTGGGGATACAAATGTCAACAAGTGTGGGAACAGAGAAATATGAAGCATGCCCCACATCACCTTGGTGATGCAAATTGTCCCATAAGTCTCGGAAAATGTTTGTTATTATTTTTGGATCATTCGTTGACCGAAGCTTTTTAAGAGGAATGGAAGCGTCATATGGGGTTCTATGGCCTCCGTCCAAATTTGCCCAATTGTCGTTTTGCAAGTTCATTTAATTTCAAGCGGCTTTATTGGTGTGCCGCTGGTGAGTATTGAGAATTAATTTAGTTAAGCCTAGATTTGGTCGCCCAATTTTTCCAAAGCCGATACAAGAGGTTTAGTACATTTCTATTTATAAGCGAATAAATAATCAAAGGCGCTATTTTGCCAACTCTTTAAAACCTGTTTCTGGACTGTAAGCTTTTATGGATCTCCAATTTGTTTGCATGAATTGTTGATTTTCTAGATATTCACTTTTCCAGTAAGTAAAATCCCAAGGATCAGAAAAATATTCCTTTCGATGCGTATCAATAATCCAGACATAGACA
>Ga0206955_1224_pt1 | contig 14189 bp, 11 predicted proteins | sample Alteio_BWOrgHeat_34_FD_153247 | JGI IMG/M metagenome (GOLD analysis project Ga0206955, IMG submission 153247) | Enriched cells from forest soil in Barre Woods Harvard Forest LTER site, Petersham, Massachusetts, United States -... | ecosystem: Environmental > Terrestrial > Soil > Temperate forest >...
TTTACCAGTTCGCACTGTGTTAAAATGCGCAGATGTTTAGAAACTGCCTGCCGGGTAGTATCAAAATGTTCGGCAAGGGCATTAGGCGTCATGGCCTGTAATGCAATTAAAGTTATGATTGCCCTCCGCGTCGGGTCTGCAATTGCCTGGAAAATATCTCTTCTCATTTATTCTGACATTCAATTAATGAAACCAATCGGTTGCAAATATATACGCAACCTTTCGGTTTCGCAAATTTTTTTTTAATTTTTTTCGATCGTCGCGGGATTTCCGGCATGGAACACTGTGCGGAAGTTAATTTTTCTTCGAAATACCTATCATTGCCTCGCCTTCGCGGGTTGGTAATCTTTCCAAAGCCATTCCAACGCTTCGGGGAGTGTCTGCTGTCTTACCTTATAATCAACGTGCTTTGCGTTGCGGGCAAAAACAAACTGGTATGGATAACCTTTCGCGGCGAGTACTTTTGCCATATTTTCATTTGCAAGCACCCAGTCATGCATATCGTCGCGCATTATGTTTGGGTTATAAAGGTCCTGGTCCCCTACTTCCATCCAGATCCGCAATGGTTTTGGATGGCTTTTCGGGATGATGTTTTCATGAAACCCCCAGGCGCCCTGTGGTGTTTTGGGGTTCCATGGCCATTGCTGGTTGATATAAGTACCTGAGTAAGTGAGCACACGGTGATACCATTCCGGATGATACCAGGCCATAATGAGTGCGCACGATCCACCCGAGCTGCCGCCCATGGTTGCCCGGCCGGCAGGGTCTTTGGTTAGTTTTACATGGCACCTGCTTTCCACCAGCGGAAGAACTTCATTTTCAATAAATTCAGCATATACGCCGTTCATGGTATCGTACTCCAGGCCCCGTTCGCTGCCCTGGGCGTCGCCGCTGCCATTGCCGACAGAAATGGCGATCATTGCCGGCACCTTGCCTTCGGCAATCAGGTTGTCCAATACCGTGAAAAGCAAATTGTCGGGCCCGTCGGCGCCAACGATGAACGGCGCTGCGGTGCCGGCGACATATTGTTTTGGAACATATACTGCCAACTGGCGGGTGTACGGCGCCGGATGGCCTGTAGAGACGATTAGCCTGGCTGGGTTTGCCGGGTCCGGAGTGCCAAATGTATTTGGATCCCGGGCTATGCCGGGATAAATTTTACTATCCTTCGAATCCATCGTAAAGTGGTAAACTGTGCCCTTCGGTACATTTGCGTTTATCATCGATTCCGGTACAGGATCATGCGTAGGGCCGATGATAAAATTCCCGTTGGCACCGGGCGAAGGATTGGCGCCATCCGATAATTCCGTGGCCGATACAAACCCGGGCGTATGCGGGTCGCGGGTTGGCGGCTGGGCCTTAGTCGGGTTTATACTCCATGCCATGTAAAACAATACGCCGAAGGCCATGGTTCGTTTAATTACTTTAGTTGGCTTCATTTGTTGAGGTTTAATGCGGGTTCGACGACAATGTATGAGACTAAGTTAGCGGAAATTTTTGAAGGCGACCGACTTTCTCATTTTGCCTACGAAAATCCTCAATCAGGCTACAAACAACAAGTGGCACCTGTTGACCTTTGTTGTGTTATTTATTTAAAACATAAAATCTATGGCACATAAAGATGAAATTATCCATAAACGGATTGGCTTAGTCACCGGGGCCAATCAGGGAGTCGGTTTACAGGTCGCAAAGGAGCTTGTAGCAAACGGGGTAACCGTACTTGTTGGGTCACGCAATTTCGAACGTGGCGAAGCCGCAGCTAAGAAGATTGGGCCGGGAGCTATTGCTATCCGGCTTGATGTGACGGATCAGGCTTCCATCACCGCCGCGGCAAAGTATATCCGTAATGAGTTTGGTCGCCTCGACTTGCTCGTCAATAATGCGGCTATTTCGAATACCAGGAAGGGTAACCTATCCCTCCGGGAGTACGGTGAGATAAGCCGCGCGAGTAATGCCTCGCTTGATGAAGTGCGGTCTGTGTGGGAAACTAACGTGTTCGGCGTCCTTGCAGTTTACCAGGTGATGCTGCCGCTGCTGCGCGATTCACGGGATGCCCGAATCGTAAACGTATCAAGCGGCGTAGGCTCACTGGCCACCAACGCCGACCCGGCCTACCCATACCGCGCATTTTATAGCCCTGTTTACTCTGCCTCCAAGGCAGCGCTCAACGCAATCACGCTTGCCATGATGATCGAGTTGGAATCGACCGGAATCAAGGTCAACCTGGTATCCCCTGCTTTCACGAGTACGAATCTTAACGGATATGAGGGCACGGAGTCTGTAGAGGATGGCTCCCGTGAAGTGGTGCGCGTTGCACTGCTCGGCCCGGATGGCCCGACAGGTACGTTCACGCGCTGGGAAAACACAACTATCCCATGGTGAACAAAGTATAACGTACTTTTGGATTACAAACCCAATCTTCAGTGGAGATTTAAATATGGTGAGTTTAGCTTCAATCAAATACTATATCTCTATCGTTCACCTTGACAGTTTAACCTGCCTGTAATCAATTTCACCCGGGGGATAGGGTCCTGAACTGGTAATAGTGGCGGCATGCAAGGTAAGGGGGCCGGCCTTACCTGAATAATAGGCTGCGTTACCGTAACCAAAATGTTGAATAGCCATGGTGGTGTCACTGGTTATGGCATATGACAAGGTATCATATTGGCTGCCCTCTTTAATGTAGCATTTTCCATTCGCACGGAAATCAAAATAATCCCCCGGAACGCCTGTGTACATATTCATCTGAGCCAAATGGTTCGCGGTGTAATCTGTCACGAGGTTCCATTTTGTAACAAGCGTTGGAGCAGCGCTTTTGTTGCTATCTTTTTTACACCCTGCCAGCAGGTTAAAAACAAAAACCGCAATCAATAAATTCTTAAGCCTCATTACTTTTTTGTTATCTCAATTTACGTAAAAAGCTATGGAGATGCGACAATAGATTATTGATTTTTTTGTATCAACGCGAATAATTCACCCTATAAAATTAAGTTAACCCGATGATATGGTCGGATTCAAAACAGGGTTTTTTTGTTAATGTTTAATTATCGGTACCCCTCCAGGTTATAAAACCGTCATCATACTCCTTTGCATTGCGACTATATAACCCCTGTAATTTTTATCATTGCTATTGATAATGATAACGAAATTATTATACCCGCTTTCAAGCTAAGATCATTCAGGTTTTTATTCCAAAATATATTAAAAATACAGAATTTTCAGTAAATGATCTTAAACATATCAACTTATTATTTCAGCTAACTAATGTTTCAGGAAAAAATTGCATATTTAGCCGACCAATTTTTTTTTATTTAATCAGCATAAAGAAAAAGTAAAAACAGAAGCAGGCTACCCCTATCTGCAAAACGAAAGCATTCATTAGGTTCATTAGAAATATTCTCTCCATTAATGCAGAGTGACACTAAATGAATGGTCAACGTAGAAAAATTTAAACTATGGAAAAAAAAGTAATTTTTGATTTAGGATCCCACAAAGGTGAGGATAGTGATTTTTATCTAAAAAAAGGATTTAGGGTGGTTGCCGTAGATGCTTCGGACGAATTGAGCGAGAAGATTTCGCAAAAATTCTCGGAATACTTAAAAAGGGGAGATTTTGCAATTTATAACTATGCAGTTACTGAAAAGGACGATGAAATAATTACTTTTTACCAAAATACCGGCAAATCTGTATGGGGGACTATTTTTGATACATGGGATTTACGAAACAGCCGACTTGGGACCACTTCTATTAAAAAAGATGTTAAAACAATCCGGTTAGATACCTTAATAAAAAAAGAGTTGCAAGATGACGAAACACTTGAATATATAAAAATAGATATAGAGGGCGCCGATCTTATTGCATTAAGATCCTTAGCTAACTCGAAGCAAAAGCCACGGTTTGTATCGATAGAATCTGAAAAATTATCATGGGATAATTTGATTGAAGAATTTAATGTTTTCAAGCAATTAGGCTATTCTAAGTTTAAACTTGTAGATCAATCAAAAATTCAAAACCAAAAATGCCCTCAGCCCTCTAAGGAGGGTGAATATGTTGACTACCAGTTTCAGCAAGGCTGTTCCGGCTTATTCGGAGACGAATTACCCGGCGAATGGTTAAGTGCCGAAGAAGCAATAAACGCTTACAAAAAAATATTTTTGAAATACAAATACTTTGGCGATTATGGGATTTTCAATGTTAGCAGACATTTTAAAAACAGGTATCTGACCAAGTTAATGCACATTTGTTTGCCACATGTAGGCTGGTATGATACCCATGCTTCTTTTTAAACATCACGATACATTAACCCGGGATGTCCAACGGCCGGTGATCGGCCTTTTAATTAAAAATACTTGTGAGGTTAAAACTACGGGCGTAGTAATCAGCGTAATGATAAACATTGACACATATTAATGATATAATAAGCAACAAGAGTGTTTTTGAAGGGCGAATTTACAAAATACAATATGAATTAGTTATTTTTCGATGGCAACAAGTATTACTCAATTAAAATATTATCAATATATTCGCCGGAGACATCCTGAATTGCCCACTGAAAGTACCAATAATTTCTCAGGAAAATCCTTGTTTATTGTTTGTTATTTGATTTAGAATTACAATCTTTAAAGACCAGTTAGAAAATATAAAATTATGCATTAAAAGAAAAGGAAATACCTCGAAAACCATATTACGAGTTCACAAATACTTATTGATGGGGAACAAAGAAGCATTAGCGTATTTAACACCTCAAAAAGTAAATTTACCAATACCTAAATAAATATGAACAACCAAAATAAACCACGAGTTAAAATATTTTTTTTACTATTAATTTCATCAATTGTAATATTAATATCGTCCTGTACTGAATATAAGAAGATCGTCTATTTGAATGATATCCCTGATAGCCTTAATTACGGATCACAAAAATTGGCAAAGTATGAAGATCCCAAAATTCAGCTGGATGACATCATGTCAATAACCATTTTAACTATTGACCCGAACACAAATGCGATAATAAACCAGGGGCAATTGGTGCCACAAGGCGTGTTACCGGGTTCATTACCGAGTTTGTCACAAGCGATGAATGGCTATTTGGTAGATAAAAATGGCGAAGTATTAATTCCGCTGGTGGGTACTATAAAGATTGCAGGATTAACAACTTCTGAAGCGCGGGATTTGATAAAGGAAAAAACAGCAGAATTTTATAAAGATCCAACTGTTCAGGTTCGTTTCGCTAATTTTAAGGTTACTGTTTTAGGTGAAGTTTCCCGCCCGGGTACATATATTTTACCAAACGAAAAAAACTCAATTCTGGATGCTATCGGATTAGCGGGCGATTTAACAATTTATGGAAAAAGGGAGGATGTTTTATTAATGAGAGATACCCTGGATCATAAAATATATGTTCGGATGAATTTGAGTAACACAAAATACATTCAATCCCATTATTTTTATTTGCGACAGAATGATGTCATCTATGTCGAACCAAACAAGTCAAAAGTTATAGCTGCCGATGCCCAGGCAACCAGATATGCAACTATTGGCGCCGCTGTGCTTACAGCCATTGCTCTTATTCTGATCCGAATCAAATAGTCGCTACCAAACCAAAAATTTTATGAAGAAGAATATTGATAATGAGTCCGAAAAGGAAGATAAAGCTCTTGATTTTAAAACCCTTACCAGGATACTTTTTAGTAAATGGTGGATTATTGTTGTAAGCGTAATAGTATCGGTGGGAATTGCCGTACTGATTGATGTGGTTGCAATGCCAATGTATAACGTTAACGCAACACTATTGTTAGATGAGGATCAGTCGCAAAATTCTACCGCAACTTCCATTTCGGCTAGCTTAAGTACGCTAAGCAGTATATTTAATGTGCAAAGCAATGTGGACAATGAGTTGCTGGTGATGCAAAGCCCTGACTTGCTGCACGATGTGGTGCATAATATGAAGCTCAATATTCACTATTATACAGGCGATATAGCTTTTTTATTAGGTTCGCAGCCGTTGTATAAAATTGCCCCTTTTGAAGTAAAACAGGTAACTCTTCAGGATACTGTTTTGGGCACCCTTTTTAAACTTCACGTTGATACGATAAAGAATACTTTTAAACTAAGCTATTTGAATAAACATCACTGGGGAAGTTTAGAGGGCTTGCATTTTGATAAGCCATTTGGTGTACCGGGAGTTGGGCAACTGCAGATTAGTAATAAAGCAATAAAACCGGGGCTTTTTGCCGACGATTATGATTTTACATTTAAATCCGAAGATGAAGAGACTTACAATATCATATCAAATTACCTGTCTATTTCAATACCCGATAAGTCGGCCACGGCATTGCAATTAACCTTAACCTATCCCGGCTCACAGCAGGGTGAGGATATTTTGACAAAAATGCTTAGTTTTTATATACAACAGGATGTTGATTATAAAAACATGGTTGCCGATAGCACTATTTCATTCATAAATTCAAGGTTGCAGGCCATTAGCCAGAATTTAAACAATGTTGAAGGAAAGATTCAAACATTTCAGCAAAAAAATAAAATAGCTAATGTTGAAGAACAAACAAAGGACCTGGCAGATATTAACTCATCAACCGTACAGCAATTGATAGGTATCGAAACACAGCTGAGTGTTTTAAACTCTATTTATAGTTATTTAAAGGATGATGCAAATAATAAACGCGTAATGCCAACGATATTAAACCCTTCAGATCCGATTTTTGCAGGTTTGATAACATCGTACAATGACCTTGTTCTGCAAAAAGACAGGGACCTATTAACCTCCACCCCGAGCAACCCTTATATAAAAAATCTTGATGCCCGGATTTCAGCTATAAGAAAAAACATGCTGGATAACCTGGAAAATACAAAAAAAGCCATTGAAATAAAAAGGGCGGATGTTAAAAAAACGCTAAGTCTTGAAGGTAACCAAATCGAAGCAATTCCCGAACAGTCCCGCGTATTGGGCAACTTCCAGATGGATAAAGGCATTCAGCTGTCAATTTATACTTATTTACTTCAAAAAAGAGAGGCAACAGCGGTAGGAAAATCGCAAAACCTTGGCGCAACACGAATTGTATCGTTGCCTAAAGCGGATTTTTTACCCTATTTCCCTAAATTGACCATATTATTGCCTGTAGCTATTTTGTTTGGTTTAATTTTTCCGGTAGTTCGGGTTTATATTTTAGATGCTTTAAACAATAAAATATTATCGAAATCTGATGTTCAAAAAATAACTTCTGTACCGGTTGTTGGCGAGATATCCCATAATAACTCAACCGCTAACTTAGTGGTGTCTGGAGATACAAGGTCTGCTATTGCTGAACAATTCAGGTCGTTACGAACAAACCTTCAATTTTTCTTAAATGCCGAGGAGAACGAGCGGGTGATTTTGCTAACATCCAGTACTTCGGGTGAGGGAAAATCTTTTACTGCCGTTAACCTGGCTATGGCCCTGGCTATATCAGGCAAGAAAACCCTCCTTGTAGAAATGGACTTAAGAAAACCAAACCTTGCATCAAAACTGGGTATCTCAAGTGATGTCGGTTTTACGAATTATATCATTTCGAGCGAAATTAAGCTGGAGGATATAATTTTGCCAACTACAGCCAGCGAGAATTTGTTTATTGTACCTTCCGGACCAATACCTCCAAATCCCGCGGAAACAATTTTAAATAAGCGAACCGATCAACTATTTGGCATTTTAAAAACCAAGTTCGATTTTATTATTATAGATGCCCCTCCAATAGGATTGGTTGCTGATGCTCAGCTACTTAGTAAATACGTGTCGCTTACCCTTTATCTTGTAAGATACAATTACACCTATAAAGAGCAACTTTATACGCTGAATGACTTGTATAACAAAGAGAAAATATCAAACCTGGCAATTGTTATTAACGATATTGTTGTATCCAAGGGTGGTTACGGTTATGGTTATGGCTATGGTTACGGCTATGGTTACGGCTATTATGACAATGAGAAACCAAGCTTTAAAAAACGAATTGCTAATAGATTTAAAAGAAAGTAATTAAAATTAAAAAAGACTTGGTCATTATGAAATACGGCGTTTTTAAATGCTGTATTTCATAATCCGATAAATTGATCAGCATTAAAAATTTGAATACGGGATACTCCCGGATCAAAGCCAACTTTCAAATGAAATGATCAATATTATACTTTGCCCGTTGAGCTTTTTCAATGAGGTTAAAAATCCTGGTAACCAGCATGGAAGAATCCAAAAGTAAACATAAAGCGCGTAATTGGTTTTCGAGCATTCTAATCCTGTTACCGCGGGTTTTCATCGTTTACCCTTTATACTTGTTCCCAAGTTATTTTGCAGTTAAATTCACAAACACAAAAACAAGGCAATTATTTTTGTTTTCCTGTTTGCTTATTGTCAACTTTTTCATCTCTGCAATTTTTGAATCTGTTTCCATAACAGCTTTTTTGCTATCCTATATTTTACAGTTCCCATTTTTGCTGTTTATTTTCCAGATCCCGATAAAGAAAGGATATGAGGGTATGCGGATATTAAGGATAATTAATGTTTTAGCCTTTTTGTTCAGCCTCATTAATATGGTTCAATACGGGTTCCCTAAATTGTTACCCTACAGAGATTTTCCGCCGGATTATTTTTCAGCGTTTTTTGGACAGGGGGGCGCTAAAATGGTAACCATCATCGGCTTTTTTGGGTTCACTGCAGAGATATTTAAAAAGAAAGGCGAGCGTAACAAAATAGTGATGTGGATAGCGCTGCTGAACTTTCTTATCCCCAGTTATTTAATCGGAATACTAATGGGGCTTACTTCATTGTTACTGGTTGCTGTCAGAAAAAATTTATTAATCCCATTCCTGCTCATTTTGATCGGACTCATTATTGTTCCCTTTACCATACAAAGGCTTAATAACATAAACTCAACTTTTACGCAAACCGTTGGTTACAATCCTAAGATTTTTGCATATGTTTCAATAGGCGAAGTTTACAACAAATACCCGGCGACCGTTTTTACCGGCACAAGTTTGGGGCAGTTTACCAGTACGCCGGCTTTGTGGGCCAGTAAATATTTTGCCGCGCTTTCGCAACATGAAATACCCAACGTTCCGGGTTTATCAATGTCCGGTTACCATCAGAAGATTTTAGGCCCGGTTTTATCATCAATTTCTGATGACGCCTGGTCGCTAAGTTCATCAGCCAACAAACCTTATACATCTGTTTCAACAGTTTTTACCGAGTATGGGTTAATATTAGGCACATGGATAGTTATTTTGTTTATCCGGGCGTTCAGGGCACTCGGCTTCCAAAAAAGATTTGTTAATACAATATTTTTATTCGTTGGATTTCTTTATTTTACCGATTTAATGCACGATAATCTATGGCTTGGTTATTTGTTAATTTTGCTAAAGGATATTTCCATTGACATCACGTAGCTTATGAAGAGATTTTTATTTATTCCGGGTTTGCCCAGGTGCGCTACAACTTCGTTAGCCAGTATGCTGGGCCAGCATCCTCAAATCTTTTTGCCTAAGATCAAAGAATCTCATTATTTTTTGCCAAATAAGGATAAATATTTCGTGTTCGACAGGAAAGGCAACAGGTGCCGGTCTGACAAATATGGTTTTATTTCGACCGCGCATGAATTCGAAAAGAACTATGACAATTTTAGTTCAGACAAAATATATATTGATGGCAGCACTTTGTATTGCGTTCACCTGGAGGCGCTCGAAAATATAAAAAAAACGCCGGATATTGATCCTTATTTCATCATACTCCGGAAAGATCCTTTTAAGCGAGCCGTATCACACTATTTATTTTCAAAATTAAGGGGCGAAGAATTCAGGCCGTTTGACGTAGCGCTTGCTGATGAGATGGACGGAAAATACCCCGAATTGTTTTTGGGTGGCTATATTGCCGGTTCGGATAGTACGCGGTGTGAAAATTTTATAATTGAGAACTGGGGAGAGGATAAATTACTCAGCGCAAATATTGATGAGGAAAAAGTATTTTCTGATGATTATCTGAAAAAAATATTCGGCCTTCTTGGCGTCGAATATGCGCAAATCGATACCTCCGTAAAAGCAAACCCTTTGACGTATATTACTAACCCGTTTTTAAGAGAATTCCGAATTTTTTTGAAAGGCATAAGAGCACTAAATCCGCGGATATTTGACAACCGGGTCACCCGGACCCTGTTTAACACCTTTATGAAAACTGTTCCTGTAAAAAAGGACGCCCCCGAGGACCTGGAGCAATACAGGGATCTTTTTATGAAGTATTTCAATATTTACAAAGACAATTTAAAAAAGGCCTGTTAAATGAGCACCCGGCAACCGGGCTATTGATTAATTCAATTGTGGTTATAGCTCATTTTAAAGATATTTCGCTTAATTGCCAATGAAAACATTTATTAAAACAGGTATTGCATTTTCATTTAGGGCCTGCGGCGCACTGTCGATGTTGTTCTTAAGCATAATAGTTACACGCAAAACAACCCCCACAGAAGCCGGGCGGTTTTTTTATTGCTTGTCGCTGATAATTCCGGTTTCCACAATAGCGAGATACGGGATAGATTTTTCCATCGTAAAAATTGTTGGCCGTAAAAAAGATAGTTTTATGAACATAAATTATCTTTACTCCTCTCTCCGGATAAGCACCCTGTTTAGTTGTCTGGCGGCATTTTTTATAATAATTTTTTCCTACCCGGTTGCGGCATACCTCATTAAAGACCCGGCCTATTCGGCACTCCTCAAAATTGTAGCGCTTTCTCTTCCGTTCACTTCGGTAATAAATGTTTATGCATCTTATTACCAGGCCGAAAATATGGCAGCAGCTTCCATCTTTTTAAGAAATATTATTCAATATATTCTAACCGGGATAATAGCTTTTGTTTATTCATTGTTTTTTCCACTGCATACGTTTTTGTTGATGGAAATATATCTTGGCATTTCTATCCTCATCTCAATTGCACTCGTATATTTTGTTAACAGGGAAATTTTTGGCAAGCTTTTCCAATTAAAAAAATCGATATTCAAATTAAATAAGTACGATGGTTTTTTGCTGAAATTTAGCCGGAGCTTCTTTTTAATCACAATTTATAATACAGTGCTTTTATATTCGGTGCTTATAATAGCCGGCTTTTTTCTTCTGAATTCCGAAATAGCTGTGTTAAACGTGGGCTTCCGGGCGGCAAATGTTTTAAATCTGATTTTAATAGCGGTTAACACCGTAATTACGCCGATTTTTTCAAGATATCATTTCGAAAAAAATATCAGGGCACTAAATCTATATTACATAAAAACAGTAAAGGTGCTATTTGTCATCACCACCCCTATCCTGATGGGATTCGTCTTTTTCAGCAAATTTGTGATGGGAATATTTGGCAAAGCTTATATGCCTTATACCGGAATTTTGATCGTGATACTTGTTGGCCAGTATATCAACGTTATAACCGGTCCGATTGCCCAGCTTTACATGATGACAGGTAAAGAAGCGATGTACCAAAGAGTGCAGTTTTATATGACGATCCTTTCAATTGTATTAACAATTTTGGGGTTCTATCTTCTCGGGATGATTGGCGGTGCATATGCGTATGCGCTGTTATTGATCATTCAAAATCTGTTCCTATTCATCCGGTTTTTTATTGTTGACTACATGGAAAATAAATAAAATACATTATAACCGGCGAGCGCACAAGTCGCGATGAACCTGATTATCAATATTTAACCAGCAATTTCCTGCAGGTATTTTCGTTTGTAATAGTTAAATAATACTTCTACTTTCGTTAAGTATTAGCTATACCGTACAGCTCTTTTAATAGAAGATGACATTTTGAGTTTAGTGTTTGAATAAGTTGTTGATATTACCCCCTTAGATATTTATTAATAAAATCAAATCATGAAAAAAATCGTTCCTCTGATTATTTTGAGCATCATCATTGCTGCTCAAACAGCATTTTCTGCTACGATAATTAAAAACCGACTAACCCCTGCAGAATCACGGTTTGTATTAGAAGACCCAAGCACCTGGCGTGGCGTAAACCTTCCCCTATATTTTAATAAACCAGTTGAAGGGAATTTATCACAACATGACTTTGACTATGCTGCCGAGGCAGGGGCCAACATCATACGGTTAAATTTGTTTGCCGACCTTAAAGACCGCCGTATTAACCATTTTACTGATGAGGATGGCACGATACTTAAGGAAAATACCGGCATGACGGAATTGAACAATGCGGTGACCTGGGCGCATAATTCGGGGCTTAAAATACTGATCGATTTTCATTCGATGCCCGGTTTTGCCAATGGAGAGATATGGACAAGTGATAAACACTGGGACGTTTTCGCGTCGATATGGAAACTGATTGCTACAAAACTGAAAGATGACCCCACAGTAGTTGCTTACGATTTGATGAATGAGCCTAATATTATCACCTATTTGAATGACCCCGGCGCTAACAAGGAGATGTTCCAGGGATCATGGTCGCCGCCCTCCAGGTGGAAAGGTACAGCGGGCGATTATAATCTGCATATAAAAAAGATTATCGATGATATCCGCACCATTGACCCCACCAGGTGGATTGTTATCGAAGGGTTCGGAATGTTGGGTAATCCGACCAATTTTAACTGGATGAAGCCCGTTAACCTTGACGATAAACATATCATCTATTCATTTCACATGTATGTCCCTACCAGTTTGACCAATATCGGGACAAAAGAGTTTATCAATAGAAACCTTGTTGGCGAACCGTTTGATCAGGCAACCGATATGCGTAAAATAGACGATGCCCTTGCCCCGGTGATCGCTTTTCAGAAGAAGTATAAAGTTCCGATCTTCGTTGGCGAATTTGGCGTAACAAACGATGCCATTTTTAAATCGGATGAGCATGGAACTCCCTACAATGGGGCATGTTGGTTAAATGTTATCGTTAATAAAATAAATGAGTTAAAATGGGGATGGACATTCTGGTCTTTCTGGGTTGATATAAGGAAACCTCAATCCAAGGATGACCCCCGCTATTTAATTCTTCAAAAAGCTTTTACCGGCGAAACGGTAACAGGTTATTGTAAATAACCGGATAATACTTTTAATTAAGTTTTGGCTAACCAGCCTATAGTAACCATATTTATGTAAATAACAAAAAAGCAAACCGGAAACTCTTCCGGTTTGCTTTTTTATTGCCATTCAGTATTGTAAAAGCGGCCAAATTATTTATTGTTATAAGTGTAAATAACAAATCGTTACATAAAAGAATATTCAAAAAAAAAATTAACTTAGCGCAAGCCAAAAAGCATATATAAACCCTAAAGCTGAAACAGATGGTTTGATCGGTTCAGCAAATACCCCTGGTTTTCCTGATACTTTGGTGTATAGCAATCCTTGATATTCCGGATGATACGGATGGTGTCATTCATGAATATTGGGTAATTATTTCATATTAAAAAAGTTTGCGGGTGTTTTTTACTAATGGATACTATAGAATTTTTTAAACAGAAAACAAACTACAGGATGTTTGATGAACACTGTACATGTATTTATGTTTACCCCTATCAATATTTACAGATCAGAAAAAATAAGGAATTTTATTCCAGGGCTAATTATATCCTACTCGATGGGATGATGCTGACGCTCCTTTTTAACCTTTTTAAAATATCGGATAACCGCAGAATGTCAATCGATTTCTCGAGTATCGCCAATGATTTGTTAAGTTATGTCTCCGACAACAAAAAAACCCTTTATTTGATTGGCGCCCGCGATGAAGAGATCAGTCAATTTATCATAAATATTAAGAACAGATATCCCGATCTTAACATTATTGGCTCCCATCATGGTTATATCAAAAATAACCCGGTGCAATACGAGGAAGCTATTATTGATATTCTCGGGCTAAATCCCGATTTTTTATTGTGTGGCATGGGAAGCCCGTTGCAGGAGCAATTTCTCTTCGACGTTCAGGACAGAGGGTGGAACGGAACCGGGTTTTCATGCGGCGGTTTTATCTTTCAATGTTCATTAAAATTGGACTATTACCCTGTTTGGGTAAATAAATTTAAATTGAGGTGGCTCTACCGGGGTATCTACGAGCCAAAAGCATTGCTAAAGACCCTTAGGATACCCAAATTTATTATTTTATTAATGTACGATATTTTAAAGCATAAGCTTAAAAAGTCACCCGCTATTGATTAAACCTAAAATA
>Ga0206955_1226_pt1 | contig 14055 bp, 10 predicted proteins | sample Alteio_BWOrgHeat_34_FD_153247 | JGI IMG/M metagenome (GOLD analysis project Ga0206955, IMG submission 153247) | Enriched cells from forest soil in Barre Woods Harvard Forest LTER site, Petersham, Massachusetts, United States -... | ecosystem: Environmental > Terrestrial > Soil > Temperate forest >...
GGATCAACAAAGAGACCTTCGATTCTACTGCTAACGCTTATATCAACTTTGTTTCGAGCCCTGCAGTCATCAACCGGCATTTTTCCGAGTTTGTCGGAGTCTCGAATCAATTGTACACGCTGATCTTCAAAGACCACCCCTTACCGGAGGGCCGGATAGTGATCTCTCCCGACGGGCGCAGATATTTTCCCTTTGAAGCGCTGTGTTCGAACGCGGACCCTGTCCGTCCGGCATATTTCCTTTATCGCCATGCTACCAGCTATACCTATTCGGCCCGATACCTGATGAACGATTTTTCTGTATCAGAGGCTTCGCAGAATGGAAATTTCCTGGGCATTGCCCCGGTTCAGTATCCTTCGGATTTTGCGCTGGCCTCTTTGCGCGGCAGTGATCTGTCCATCAACAATATTGCATCGTATTTTTATCGAAACGCCAGCCTCGTGAGTTCAGCGGCCACGAAAAATAATTTCCTGGAAAAATTCTCGCGCTACTCCATCATTCAACTGTACACGCATGCTATCGACAGCGGCAGGAACGGCGAGCCGGTGATTTACTTTGCAGATTCTGCACTATACCTGTCAGAGCTAATGGCCGAAAATAAACCCTTCACCAGATTATTGGTCCTCTCTGCCTGTGAGACCGGCAATGGAAGATTGTATGAAGGAGAAGGAGTTTTCAGTTTCAACAGGGGATTTGCTTCCATGGGAATTCCGGCTTCGATCATTAACCTGTGGACCGTCGACAACCAGGCCACTTACAATCTCACCGAGGTCTTTTACAAATATCTTGCTGGCGGTGCACCAGTGGATGTTGCGCTCCAAAAAGCCAAAATTGAATTTATCAGTTCGGGAAGCAAAGAAAATGCATTGCCTTATTATTGGGCGGCAAGTGTTATCGTTGGAAAAACCGAATCTTTTGACAACGCAGGTGGAACGATCTGGAAATGGATCATCGCCGGCGCTACCGTCCTGCTCATAATCTTAATAGTGCTGACCTTGAGAAGAAGAACATCGGCAAAACTAAATTTGGTCTCGGGAAAATAATGGACTAACTTTCTATAGTTAGCTGACCTTTTCGGCAGTCGCATGTCGCCTCCACCCTCGCAAAGCTTATAAGCCGACTCTTCAGGAATTTAAATTACTCCATTCTTCAAATGATCGACATGAAAAGACAATTTTACACTGCTGTTTTCATCGTCTTCCTGGCTGGATCACTTGTTGCCTGCCATAAGGAAACAGTAAAGCCAGTCAATAATCAGCAACAAACCAATGCTGCCAAAGTACAATTATCTTCAGGCGCATCCGACAGTTCAACGCCATCCTCTCAACCGGGAGACGGGCAGGCTCATAATGGTTGCCCTGGCCATTGATCCAATGAAGCTGTGATGATTATCCGAGCTCGGGATAGAGTGGGAATTCCTGCATGAAAGCATTCACTTTCTTGCGAACGCATTCAAGCTCCGAATCCTGATCTGCATTGCGGAGCGCTTCGTCGATCAGGTCGACCAGCTTTCCCATATGATTTTCCTTCATACCACGCGTAGTGACAGCAGGAACGCCGACTCGTACGCCTGAGGTGACAAATGCTGACTTGTCATCATAAGGAACCATGTTCTTATTGACTGTGATATCGGCTTTGCCCAGGACGTTTTCGGCTTTCTTTCCGCTGATGTTCTTATTTCTCAGATCGATCAGCAAAAGATGGTTATCTGTGCCACCGGAAACGATATGATAACCTTTCGACAGAAATCCTTCGGCCATTGCTTTTCCGTTGGCGATTATCTGTTTGGCATAGACGGTAAATTCGTCCGAGAGAATTTCACCGAATGAGATTGCTTTTGCAGCGATGACATGCTCAAGCGGTCCGCCCTGTGTTCCGGGAAATACAGCCATATCGAGCAGGTTGCTCATTGGTCTGATATTGCCTTTTACATCCTTCAGGCCAAAAGGATTGTCGAAATCCTTTTTCATCATGATGATACCGCCTCTTGGTCCTCTCAATGTTTTGTGTGTGGTGGAAGTAACAAAATGTGCGTGTTCAAATGGAGAGTTCAGCAGATTTTTTGCGATCAGGCCCGCGGGGTGCGCCATGTCGCACATCACGAAAGCGTTGATGCTGTCCGCGATCCTGCGGATCCTTGCATAATCCCAGTCACGGCTATACGCAGATGCACCGCAGATGATCAGTTTCGGCTTCTCTTTTTTCGCAACGGTCTCCATCATTTCATAATCAAGGAGTCCGTCTTCTTTCTTCACCCCATAAAAAACCGGGTGGTAAAGCTTGCCCGAGAAATTTACAGGAGATCCATGCGTCAGATGGCCGCCCATGCTGAGATCGAGGCCGAGGATCTTATCACCGGGCTGAAGAATGGCCAGCATAACCGCGTAATTGGCCTGTGCCCCGCTATGGGGTTGCACATTGGCGTAGTCGCAGTCAAATATTTGCTTTAGCCGATCGATGGCCAATTGTTCGGTCTGGTCCACGATTTCGCAACCGCCGTAATACCTTCTGCCCGGGTATCCCTCAGCATATTTATTGGTCATTACACTTCCCATAGCCTGCATCACCTGGAGGGAAGTAAAATTTTCAGAAGCGATCAATTCAATGCCATGACGCTGGCGTTCAAGTTCTTTTCGTATAAGATCGAATACAACGGTATCTCTTTGCATGGCGCAAAAATAGGCCAAGAACGCTTAAAAGAAACCAGGTTTTCTTTTTTGATAAAATATTTGTCATTGATATTGAACAACCTGTTAATTTCCTGTAGAAGCAGCTCCAGATCTACGTCATCACGATTAGAAAAAATGACCACGGAATATTTTTTGGATGGAATAAAAAATGAAATGGCCCTGAATCCGCCGTTGGAGCCGGGGTGATAAACAGATTTATACCGGATCAGGTTGCTGATAAACCAGCCATAGCCATAAAACAATTGGCGAAGCGTGTCGACACAAAATTGGGGAGTCTGCGCTTTCACAACAAGGTTTCTTTTCAGTACGGAAATATTGTCCAGCGCATTCAGCCATTTTTGATAATCTTCCATTGAAGTATAAACGCCTCCATCGCCTTCTGTCGAAAAAAATATCGATTCGGCCGCATCGAGTTCTGTAAATTTTTTGGAAGAAGAATCGACACTATAGCCCATTGCTCGTTTTTCGATGGGCCCATCCATCGAGAACACGGCAGAATGAGTCATTTGCAGTGGTTTAAAAATATATTTTTTTACATATTCGCCATAGGACATACCGCTGAGTTTTTCTACGAGCAGCGCGAGCAGGCAATAGGCTGTATTGCTATAGCGGTAATGTGTTCCCGGTTCAAAGTAAGTTGATGACCGGCTTTTTACTGCGGCCAGCACATCCTTATCGTTGGCATGCCGGACTAAATTCGTGTCCGTAAATCCATAATGATCTTCAATTCCTGAGGAATGCGTAAGCAGCTCCTGGATGGTTATTGAATTGCCTGTTGCAGGATTAAACTCCGGAAAATATTTACCCAGGTGGTCAGTCAATGACAATTTGTTTTTATCCGCCAGCTGCAGGATACAAAACGCTGTAAATTGTTTGGTAACCGACCCTATATTGAAATTTGTTTCCGCATTTATCCTGGTTTTATTTTTAAGGTCTGCCATTCCATATCCTTTGGAAAATATTATTTTGTCCGCGGAGTCAATCTGCACCATCGCTCCCGGATCCTGGTTCCTGTATATGGAAGCAAATAGAGAATCCAGCGTCGCGACCGGTTGCTGGGCATGAGGATGCCCTGCAACACACAATAAGATGACGAAGGCCTGAGTGAATTTCATATCGGGGTCTGCATTTTAAGGTTGGCGAACAAATGCTTAAATTAATTATGAAAAGATAAAATTCACTACTTTCACACGTTTTTCAGCAAAAAATGTGCACCGGAAACTGTCCGGATCGAATCAGAAAAAGCAAATTAAAGCACTAGTTGTACGGGAAAGGCTCCGGAACCACCAAAAAAATGAGCGTTGATTGACCGGATCTTCATTCCTGAATTGCAACTCTAAAGTATGAAAGCAATTATTCCAGTAGCGGGGGCCGGTACCAAACTGAGGCCTCACACTTATACACAGCCCAAGGCACTTATCCCTTTAGCAGGCAAGACTATCCTCAGCATTATCGTCGATCAATTACAGGAGGCGGGCATCAACGAGTTCATATTTATTGTCGGATACCTGGGCGAGAAGATACAGGACTATGTCAAGGAGAAGTATCCCCACCTGACGACACATTTTGTTTACCAGAACGACCGGTATGGCATCGGCCACGCGATATTGTTGACACGTGAGATCGTGGGCGATGATGAGATTTTCATTGTATTGGGAGATACCATTTGCGAATTCGATGTCAAGCAGGTTTTGGAAAAACCTTTTTCGTCGCTCGGCGTAAAGCGTGTGGATGATCCCCGCAACTTCGGCGTGGCAGAGATTGAAGAGAATGGAACTGCGATCAGCAGGGTGGTGGAAAAGCCCCAGATCCCCAAATCCAATATGGCGCTCGTAGGCATCTACCGCATCAAAGAAACTTCATTCTTATTCAGTTGTCTTGAGAATAATATTCAGAACCAGTTGACCAGCTACGGAGAATATAATCTCACCGACGCTATTGAATGCATGATAAGGAACGGAGCGAAATTTCATGCATTCAAAGTGCAGAACTGGTTCGATTGCGGCAAGAAAGAAACATTGCTTGAGTCAAATGCCAAATTGCTCAAAAAATTCGGAAGCAGTATCGCGCCGGACTATCAACTTGAAAATACGATCATCATCCATCCCGTGAGCATTGCCTCGGGTTGCGAGATCAAAAACTCCATAATCGGCCCCAATGTGGCCATCGGCGAAAAGACCAGCGTCAACTATTCCATTATCAAGGATAGTATCATCGGATCCTTTGCGGACCTCTATGATATCGTTCTTACACATTCGCTTATCGGTAGCGATACCGAAGTGAAGGGCGAAAGCCGCAGCCTCAATATCGGGGACAATACCGAGATAGACCTTGGCGAGAGCTAATGGTTTTCATGGGTTGCGGAAGGCCCCCGCGATAATCCTTCGTCCCACTGACTGCAATTATTCATGCTCCCCGGGCAGCAGAGCTTAATATTTCATTGTCTATAAAGAAATTTGGGTTCCCTTATGGAAATCCGGTTTTTTTGTATCCTTTGTAACACTGCCCCCGCTTTTGCGTCATAAGTAAATAGAATAATAACATTAATATGTGCAGGGAAGCATAGATTTGCTTAAGAAAAGGCAGTATATTGTTTCCTGCTGCGAGGGCACTATCTAAACGCTGTTTTATGAAAAAAATCAAACAACCGGCATTGATTATTTCCCTGGTGCTGCTGGCGCTGGTGGGAAGGGCAAGTGACGGCAAAACTGAACCCTGCCTTATCCAGGGTCACGTCATGGACGCGGTGACGAAAAAACCAATACCCGGCGTCGTTGTTTCGGTAAGCGGTCCCGGAACCAATTCTCCAAGAGAAGCCGTGACCGATGCTGACGGATTCTTCTATTTCAGCCAACTTCCCGCTTCGCAGGCACAGGTTAATCTGCAATTTGGGAAGAAGGGTTATCAGCTTTACAAACGCTCCTGCATTTTGACAAAGGAAAAAATGACGTTGAAATTGAACGTCGAAGTGCTTCCGGATGATGCCGAAGATGATTCAGAATATCCTTTGCTCCGGATGTTCGATCCAAAATAGAATTTTTCAACTCGAAATAATGAAATTGAAACGGGACTGAGAACAGTCCCGTTTTTTCTACTACACATGAGGCTTAATCTATGTTGATATTAAACCTGCCGGAATCTCAAGCCAGGCATTTGCGTTCAGGATAAGGCGCCTGGCGATTTCAAAAAAATAGTCATTGACCTGTTGGCCTGCTATAGATGATGTACACGTTATCGTCGCTCTCATTTTCCATTTCATCCTGCTCTTCGTTCGCAGCATCTGCGTCTGATTGCCCACATGAATTTTCTTCTTCCATTGTGATGCCATCACCTTCAAACTCTTCGCGGATTTCACGAAGCGAATTTTGAATAGCGTCTCTGACTATACCATTAATGTCGTCGAAATCCTCTCCCTGTTGCATCTCTTCAGCAGTTTCTTTTTTGAGCGCTTCAGCATTGATATTCATGATGGCATCTACAACTTCTTTCCTGATCCTTTCTACATCTTCGGGATCACTTGCAATGCCTTCCGCAAATTCTTCAATTGAATTTTTCATGTCTTCGTTGATTTCGTCCCAACGTTCCGACTCCTGCACAGTCCAATGGTCTTCTTTCATATTGACCATTGTCCTTTCGGGGATAGAATCTTTTTGAAGATGGGGAGGAAGAATGGCCGCCGCATTTGAAAATTTCCAGGCCAATGTTGCGGTGGCGATGCATAAAACCGTGATGCAAAGAAGAAAAAGCCTGCCGGCTAAGAAATGTTTCATAAGAAGTATTTTAGGGTGATATTTACGATGAGCTTCGTATAAATATACGAGTACATTCGTAAAATGCCACACCGGTGATATTCTTTAAGATTTTTTTAATGAAATGGGCAGGACTGTTGATTCCCGGTGTATAGTTCGATTTTTTCAATTACTCATTAAGCCCTATATTTATAAACGGATAGTTAACCTGCACAAATGAGGAGGCCATTGTTGCTTTTTATAGGCATCGGCTGTTTCGCATCTTGCCATAAATCCCGGGAGAATCCCAATGCAAGCTGGAATTGGTTTGGCACGGATAATCCCGCCGTATACAGCTACGTGTTAATTAATGCCAACCAGGTGACCAACCGGGCAGATTCCAACGACTTTCATATTGCTATTGCCGCTGCTTTTGTCGACAGCAACAATCACCGGATCACCGGCGTAGACAACCTGCTGGTCAATAATAAGCCGATAAGCATGAACGTAGACAGCACATTTCAATTCGATTATAAGGAACAATCTGACCTGAGCGAGGGGATCGCTTTGTATGGCACCAACGTTTTGATTACGGTAAAAGGGAAGACAGACGCGGATACGGTCACAAGCACCGTTTATCTTCCCAAAAAAATCGTAAGAGTGGTATCTGATTTTCCTGCAGTGATCAGCCAGTCCTCGGACCTCACCCTGAGTTGGATTGCGGATCCCGGAAATCCCTGGGGGAATGTGATCATCCAGATGTATTATTACAGCGACCTGAGCCAGGACAACAGCCCCGACCTGCCCCAACAGGTTAAGACGCTTAACTTTACTGTCGCCGATAACGGATCTTATACGATCTCGAAAAAATCGCTCAATACATTTCCGTTGAAGTCCTATGTCGGAATTACCATCGCAAGAGGAACGCAGAACCAGGCAGTGCTGCCTGTTTCGAAAAAGCGCATCTTCTATTTCTCCAATTCTTCGGCAAGTACACCGCCGCTTTATGTAGACAAATAAACTTTGCAGCGTTAGCGTCAGTTACTTTTGAACGCCCATTTCCACATTTCTTTCCAGGATGCTTTTTTTCCGTAGAGAAGGATTCCGGTTCTATAGATCTTGCCCGCCAGCCAGGTAGTTCCCAGGAATCCGCAAACCAAAAAAAGCATGGAGAGGCCGAGTTGCCACCAGGGCACTGTTGTACCGATGCCATAAGGGATCCTGGCCATCATGACAATGGGGGAGGTGAGTGGAAACAGGCTGCCGAAAATGGCCAGTCCGCTTTCAGGTTCGGCCGCCGCCCGGGTCATGATCACGAAAGCCAGCACGATAGGCATGGTAATCGGCAATGTGAGCTGCTGGGCTTCCTGCTGGTCCTCACTTACAGCGCTACCCACGGCCGCAAACAATGCAGCGTACTGCAGGTAACCACCGATAAAATAAAAGAGGAAGGCAAAAATGATCAATCCGAAATTAAGGTACCTGAGACCTTCAGTTACGGCTGTAAGTCCATTTGACTGCTGCATGCCTCCGGGGCCACCCGGTTGTGCCGACATTGCATGCGCCATGCCGGGAAAGAGTATCGGAATAAAAAACTGCAGCACGAACATCAGTAAAATCCAGATGACGAATTGTGTGAGACCAACGGCCCCGATGCCAATGATCTTGCCAAGCATCAGCTGAAATGGTTTAACTGAACTGACGATCACTTCAGCAATCCTGTTTATCTTTTCTTCCATAACTCCTCTCATGACCATCATTCCATAAATAAACATCGTAATATAAATGAGTATTCCTGCTGCATAACCCACGGCAGAAGAAATATCCGAAGAACCTTTTTTAAATTCTCCGCCCTTGCCTACCTGGGCGATTATGCTGACATCCGATTTGATGTTGGAAAGTTGCGTGGGATCGATATGGGCTGCCAGCATTCTTTTATTTTCAATTCCGCTGTTGATCACCCTTTCGATCTTCGATTTTGTAATCGGCCCGAGTTGCGATTCACTATAGATAGTAATGCCTTTCGGGTCATTCAGATCAAAGGCCGGGATGTACAACAACGACGTATATCCCTGCTGGTGATATTTCAGCAGGAAATCATTTACATTTTCGTTGTCTATGAACCGGAAGTTAAAGTTCTCGGCTTCCGGTAATTTCTTGTTGAAGAGGCCGGCTTCGTCAATGATGGCAATGTATTGTTTTTCATTACCCCCGCTGATGGCAACTGCGATGATCGCCGCATAAAAACCAAAAATCAACAACGGAATGAGAATGGTCATCAGCAGGAAAGAGCGCTTGGCCACTCTTGTGACATATTCCCTCTTCATTATGACCCAAATTTTATTCATAGTAGCGGTTTATGCTTGAACATTTTGAAATGCCCTGGATAACGGGGTGCCTTCCACGAGCCTGATAAAAATGTCATTCAGGCTCGGTAGGATTTCATTAAAAGACTGAATGCCGATTTGCTGCTGTATAAAAAACTGCAGCACATCGTTGGGCGTTTGGCCTTCTTTGATTTTTACGATAAGCTGGTGTTCCTCCCTGCGGATAATGTCAAAGCTTGGAGATGCAATTTGTTCCGGGGCATCGTGCAGGCCGATGCTGAACAGGTTTTCCTTGAATTGCTGACGAACACCGCTCACTGATCCATCGAGTATTTTTTGCCCCTTGTTGACCAGAACAATATGGTCGCAGATTTCTTCCACCTGCTCCATTCGATGGGTACTGAAAATGATCGAAGCGCCATTTTTTGCCAGTTTGAAAATTTCGTCTTTGATCAGGTTTGAATTAACCGGGTCGAGGCCGCTGAATGGTTCATCGAGGATGATGAGTTTCGGCTCGTGCAAAACGGTAGTAACGAATTGCAGTTTCTGACCCATTCCTTTGCTGAGGTCTTCGATCTTTTTGTTCCACCAGCTCTGCATTTCGAATTTTATGAACCACTCTTTTACTTTTTCTGTTGCTTTTTGTTTGCTGAGGCCCTTGAGCTGTGCGAGGTAAACTGCCTGGTCGCCTATCTTCATTTTCTTATACAAACCTCTTTCTTCAGGCATATAGCCGATATTGACAACATCATTGATGGGGTCGAATCTTTTTCCGTCGAACAGGATTTCACCTTCATCAGGATAGAAGATGCCCGTGATCATGCGGATCAGCGTCGTCTTGCCCGCTCCATTGGGACCGAGCAGGCCGAAAATAGAACCTTGTCCGAGTTTGAAGCTGATATCGTCAACTGCCTTCTGCGTGGCAAAATATTTTCTCAGACGTTTTATTTCAAGCGTGCTCATGACAGTAGATTAAGTAAAAATGCTATGGATCCCTGGCGGTTGACGTGTGACCGATCAATTCTTCAAATATACCGGAGAAATGCGACTTAAAACGAGTGATTTTTATCAATGGCCGGCGGGATCGGCTGTCCAAATTTTTTTGCGATGGCGTTTGCAATTTTTTCACCATCCATCGCAGCGCTCACAATGCCGCCCGCATAGCCTGCGCCTTCGCCACAGGGAAATAAATTAAGCACCTGTGGATGATGCAATTTTTCGTGGTCGCGTGGAATGCGAACCGGCGAAGAAGTGCGTGATTCGGTGGCCACGATAACAGCTTCGTTGGTATAGTAGCCCTTTAACTTCTTACCAAATGTCTTGAAAGCTTTGGCCAGGCTTTCACCAACAAAATGTGGCAATACTTTTTTGATTGAAGTGCTGTGAATTCCCGGGAGATAGGAACAGGAAGGCAGATCGGCCGACAATCTGTTGTCTACAAAATCTGCCATGCGTTGAGCGGGTGCTACAAATTTTCCTCCTCCTAATTCGTATGCTTTTTTCTCAACTTCTGCCTGGAAGTGCACGCCGGCGAGTGCTCCAAATTTGCTGAAAGCATTCAGATCTTTTTCTTCAATATTCACGACGATGCCAGAATTGGCAAAAGGATTATTTCTTTTCGAAGGCGACCATCCATTGACTACCAATTCGCCGGGTGAAGTAGATGCCGGCGCAATGATGCCGCCGGGACACATGCAAAATGAAAAAACGCCGCGTTCATTGATTTGTTCCACGAGACTATATGAAGCAGGAGGCAAAAAGCTCCACTGATCTTTGCCGGTGACATTGCCGGGCACTTTATGATATTGTACGCTGTCGATAAGTTCCTGGGGATGTTCTATCCTTACGCCTAATGCAAAGGGCTTTGCTTCGATCAAAATTTTGTGATGATCAAGAAGGTGAAAAATATCCCTGGCAGAGTGCCCTGTTGCAAGAATCACCGCTTGGGCAGGTAAGGTATCACCATCTGAGGAGGTTACCGAAACAATTTGATTATTTTCTATCAGGAGAGCTGAAAGTTTTTTTTCAAAGAGGAGTTTACCGCCACTGGTTTCGATCTGCTCCCGCATAGCGCTTATGATCGATGGAAGCTTGTTGGTTCCGATATGCGGATGAGCTTCCGACAAAATATTCTCATCAGCTCCGAACTGCACGAATAAATTCAATATCCTTTCGACGCTGCCCCGCTTGGTGCTTCTTGTATACAATTTTCCGTCGCTATAGGTTCCTGCTCCGCCTTCGCCGAAACAGTAATTGCTCTCCGGGTTGATTTGTCCCTCTTTATTCAGGAGAGCAAGGTCCCTGCGTCTTGCGCGAACATTCTTTCCGCGCTCGATGATAATGGGACGAATGCCGCATTGAATGAGGCGCAAGGCAGCGAACAAACCGGCGGGGCCTGCGCCAACAATGATGACGCTGTGCAACGATTTTCCTGTGTCGGGGAAATGTATGGTTTGTATAGTTCGCGGTTGAAAGGGCTCATCGATAAAGGCTTCGACAGTGAGAATGATCTTCGGCTGCCGGCTCCTGGCGTCTATAGAGCGCTTAATGATATTGAAGCCGTTGACCCGCGATTCTTTTTCGCCGATGGCTTCTGAAATATGAGAGCGGATGATGGCTGCGTTGCTTACTTCGGAGGGAAGCAACTGCAGCTGAATGTTTTTTTTCATCGTGTCAGGTAGTTAACCTAAAAACGGTAGTGAGGAAAATAAAAAATATTGGCGAATGTAAAAATATCCGCTCTATAATTTTAGAAAAAAAATATTTGGATAGAATTTTTTAGCAGGTAAAATAATTGAAGTGATTGGTAATAACCATTCTATAATCAATTGATAATTCAGCAGGAAGCCGAGGGAAATCAGGCGGAAATTTTTTTTTTCAAAAATTCTTGCCGGAATGTAAAATACTATCAAAATATGTGTATCTTCAAACACTTCTCAATTTTTAATTCTTATGACGAAAGATAATCTGATAGTAGCGCCTAAATCATCTTTCTTCATAAATCTTGACAAACCACATCAGTGTTCTTTTTCAAAACGTATCAGTGGCTGCGGCGACAGGCCTTTCCCGGGTGAGGAAGGGATTCGGGGTATAACACTCTGTTATATCAACTAATAAACCTTTGAATATTTGTTGATCATTGGCGGGCTTTTTTGGATTATTTGTTTGGAAAAACCACGGAAGAATTCTGTTCTCATAAGCAGGGAAGACTTTTAGAAAAAACAATAGAATAAAAAATTTTTTTTTCGATAAAAAACTCGATATTCGTCCCCCTGCGAAACTTTTTGTAAAACATTCTTCCTTTGGAAAACCACGAGAATATCAGATTTTTAACTCAGCATAAAACTGCTTTTTCTGTAATGGCAAAAACTTTTGAAAAAGTCTGGACCAATTGCCTGGAAGTAATTAAAGACATAGTGGAGTGGCAACATTTTAAAACCTGGTTTGAGCCCATTCATCCCGTAGAATTAAAAAATAACGTTTTAGTTATTCAAGTACCCAGTCAGTTCTTTTATGAATACCTGGAGGAGCATTATGTAAATTTATTGGCAAAGACTTTGCGGAGAGTCCTTGGGAAAGAGGCGAGGCTAGAGTACAGAATCATGGTGGATAGTGGTAACCAGCAAAACAAACCTTTGACAATGGATATTCCTGCACATAATTATAAGACGATCTCAAATAATGAAATGGATTTCCCCCTCATCATAAATAATCCGGTTAAGAATCCTTTCGTTATTCCCGGGCTGAAGAAGATGCAGATCGATGCCCAGCTCAATCCGGTGTATACTTTCGATTCATTTATTGAAGGAGACTGCAATCGCGTTGCAAGACGGGCGGGAAAGACCGTGGCCGAAAAGCCCGGTGCCAATTCCTTCAATCCGCTGGTAATATATGGTGGTGTTGGTTTGGGAAAGACACATTTGGCGCAGGCTATCGGCAATGAGGTGAAAAGAACGCATCACAATAAAGTGGTGTTATATGTAAGCTCGGAAAAATTCATCAATCAGTTTATCGATCATAGCAGGAACAACGCGATCAATGACTTCATTCACTTTTATCAATTGGTAGATGTGTTGATCATTGACGATGTACAGTTCTTCAACAGGGCTGAAAAATCGCAGGATGCATTCTTTGCTATTTTCAATCATTTGCATCAATCGGGTAAGCAGCTTGTGCTTACTTCGGATAAGCCTCCTAAAGATCTTGAGGGCGTACAGGAAAGATTGCTTAGCCGCTTTCGCTGGGGCTTAAGCGCTGATCTCCAGGTGCCTGATTATGAAACCAGGATAGATATCCTTGAAAGAAAAATGAAGAACGATGGATTGGAGATGCCGAAAGAAGTTGTCAAGTATATCGCATACAATATCAATAGTAATGTACGAGAGCTGGAAGGTGCATTGATCTCACTTCTGGCACAATCTTCGCTGAATAAGAGGGAAATTGATTTAGAATTGGCGAAGAAAGTCCTCCGTAATTTTGTGAAAACCAGCAGTAAAGAAATTACGATCGAAACTATTCAACGCATGGTTTGCGAATACTTCGATTTGCCCTATGACAAACTGCTGCAGAAAACACGCAAGCGCGAGATCGTGCAGGCACGTCAGATTACGATGTACCTGGCGAAGGCGTTTACTAAAAATTCATTGAAAACAATCGGCGAACATTTTGGTGGCCGCGATCATACAACAGTTATACATTCCTGCCAGACCGTAAAAGATTTGATGGATACTGATAGTTTGTTCCGTGAAAATGTAACTGAGCTTCAGCAGAAAGTTCAACTTGCAGCGATGTAATGACATGTAAGAAATTATTTGACCCATTCTGGTGATCCGGAGTGGGTTTTTTGTTTTGCGACGCGACAATTAATGCCTATTTTTGCACCCTTCCATTTGGAAAAACGGTTGGAGAGGTGCCTGAGTGGCCGAAAGGGCCGGTTTGCTAAACCGTTGTACGAGCTTAAACTTGTACCGAGGGTTCGAATCCCTCCCTCTCCGCCACCGGGAAGTAGCGCAGGCCGGTAGCGCACCTGGTTTGGGACCAGGGGGTCGCAGGTTCGAATCCTGTCTTCCCGACTTCACAGGACAAATGCGGTTTTTCACCGGTTTGTCCTTTTTTATTTTCATGAAAACCCTTGTCCAGCGAATATATTATCCTTACCGCTTCATTTAGCCGAGTGGTTCGAAGTTCATTTCCTTCAAAAATCAGTTTTTCCGGGTACATCGAACCGATCAACTCCCTCTTTTTTTCAATTCCCGAATTCAAATAGATATAATCAAGTTTCATCAGGTTTTCCAAACCAGCTTCCAAAAG
>Ga0206955_1227_pt1 | contig 14046 bp, 11 predicted proteins | sample Alteio_BWOrgHeat_34_FD_153247 | JGI IMG/M metagenome (GOLD analysis project Ga0206955, IMG submission 153247) | Enriched cells from forest soil in Barre Woods Harvard Forest LTER site, Petersham, Massachusetts, United States -... | ecosystem: Environmental > Terrestrial > Soil > Temperate forest >...
ACTCCGATACTCACTTTCCCATCATAATTATGTAGAACCAAAGTGTATGGAGTGCCTAGTCCGGGAGACGATGACCACATTGCGAAATATGTGCCAAGATTTAGGAAAATCGCATTATAATATCCACTCGGCAGCGCGTTAAATCCGGTGTTGTTAGTAGCATCGACATTAGATATCCATAAGCTACCTGTCGATTTTAATGCACCTCCTCCATTGCTGCTCCCGTATGAAAGAGAAAGGTAGTTATTAAGCGTGTCAAGTTCAGCAAGTGAGGGTATATGCCAACCACTCGGAGCAATACTTCCCGATTGAACGTCGGAGAACGAGTACATTCTTCCATAGGTAGCATAGTTACTTGTGTCGTTGTTGTAATTCATCCCAACAGCGCCCCCATTCGTATATTTCAAATTTTCTGACAACCAGCATTGATTTCCTATTTGTCTGGTATTATATGTTTTTCCGTCTCTCGGATCGGTAAATAGTTGCCCGCATGTCCACGAAGGCAATGCTGTTACTTTTATATAGCCGGATTTAGTCAGGGAACCTGGGCCTGCTGAGTTTGTTGCTTTTAATGTAACGTCATATGTTCCAACCGAAGGATAACTCACAGTTGGATTATTCGAAGTTGACGTGCTAGGATTGCCGCCGGAAAAAGTCCATAACCAAGCAGTAGGCAAATCGGTGCTTTGGTCTTGAAATGTTATAGAGGAACCTACCGCTATAGTGGTACTTCCAGTTACTGTAAAACTGACTACCGGCACCATGCTAATGGTCTTTACTTGAATATAATTCGACTTTGTCGTGTTAGTAGCGCCACTAGAATTTCCGGCAGTTAACGACACACTATAGATACCGACTGAGTTATAAGTTACAACAGGATTTTGTAAACTCGATGTACTTGGATTACCGCCGGAAAAAGTCCACGACCAATTCGTCGGAGAATTGGTACTTTGATCTTTGAATGATATGGTTTGACCTGGGCCAATTGTCGTGTTTCCAGTTACGTTAAAGTCTGCGTTCGGTATTGTAAGCGCGTTATTTACAGGACTGAAAATTACATAAGCTTCAAAAAAAAACCTTCTTGTTAACTTTATTGTAGGTATCAAATCCATTTTCAAGAAAATTATAATCCACCCAAATACTACCATTGTCGCCCCATCCCTTATATTTACCCCAAGGATTTAGCATTTTAAATGCTCCGATTGAGTCATCATATCCATAAATTGTACCTGCATGATCGCCCCAATATTGACCTGCTAAATTTTTCCAAATATACTTTCCGAAACAAAATTCAAAATTATCGTCTACAATGTGCGCTACCGTCACAGGATATCCAGCATAAATAAGTGACTTTAGTTCGGCAACATTTATCGGGTCAATTTTATAATAGACATAGATTTTATGCTCTGCAGCTTTATCATCTAGATTTGGAGCATAACTTACTAAACAACTATTAGGATTTGATCCATCGTATGGAAAGTCGGCAAGCGTGCAGATGCCTTTGTTAAGCATAACGTCCAGATTATTCTTAAAAAAAGAGCCCGAAATACAATTTCCATCTAAATGAACATTGTCCTGATCAAATAGGTAAGAGGGAGAATAAATAAATTGATTGTTAGGATAAGGTATACTATACTGATAATGATCGGCAATACTTTTTTGTTCGGCACAAGCAATACTTACGCAGGAATTTATAAATGTGTCTTCTTGAATTAACATTGATGGGATCTCGAGAATGTGAGAACGAGGTAAACTTATTGTTCCCGGTGCGGTTACAAGAGTAGATATTTGTTGGTAAATCGAATCAGGTGTACGTACCAAACCGGTTTTAATTACAGAATTAGCATTTGTGGATGTTTTACGAGTGCTGTCTTTTTTGCAGGTAAAAAAACAGCAGAAATTTAGAAGAAAAAAAAAGAATGTGAGTATTTGTTTAGCTTTCATGAATACGCATTTATTCAAATATAGCAAACTTCAATCTAAGTTGTCGCATAAATAAAAGGCAAATTTAACGAAGCTCCCAAAATGAAGACACTAATAACAGTTGCCTCTCTCCTAGTGATTTTACTATGCTGTCGTTTTTACAACGGAGATTACCACGAAATACATCTTACGTCAGATGACAACGGTAGTACGCAGGTTATCTCAATTCGACAACCCATAATTATTGATTTTAGTTTTAAAGGCGGGGATTACTTTTATCGCTCAGAATATGATTCAAATATTCTTATGTTGACAAATCACTATTACACGGCTCCGTCGTCGCAAAGGAACGAACAAGGAGAATATGCGATTGGCGCTACAGGAATCGATACATTTAAATTTACGCCGACCCATATTGGTACTACAGATATAAAGATTGAATCACAACCTAAAAATACGATCAGTGTGCCCGATGTTAAATTTAGTACGACTATTGTAGTTCAGTAATTTATTTCTTCTTTTTCATCGAATCAGCAACCGCTCTAACAATATGTCTTTGAGTGTGTTCTTGTTCGTCGTTGTCCGGCACATCATACTCGACCTTGACCCTGTACCCCCGCACAACCATTTCAGTATTGCTCTCCTCAATGATCTGCCGGTCAAAATAGTGAGTCAGTTCAGTAGAATCAAGCGTCAATACCTTAGCGCGGTTGGCGGCATCAAGCTTTCCCTCTATCTGTCGTCGTATCTTTCCCAAGTTCTTCGCATTGTCGGAGCACACAATGACCGTGTCATATCCCGCAGCTAAGCACTTCTCCACGTTATGCGTTTCCCAAGTGTCGCTAGTCGTCACTGACACTTCGCAGGCAATGCGCTTGCCGGATCGTTCAAGGCTCACGTCCACGCGGCCTTTGCCGTCGGGCGTAGGTTCTTCAATGAGCACCTTGTACCCTCGCGCTTCTGCCATCTTCTTAATGAGCGTCTGCAGGTACCTATGCTGTGTCTCTGCCTTTTTCGCTATCCGTATCTTTGGTATGTCGCTGTCAGATATTGGTTGTAGTGCTGCTTGCGGCTCTACTATCGTCTCCTGCGCTCTTTCTACAACTTCCTCTTTGGCTATGTCTTGCTGTTCCTGCTTTACGGTGCGCGCATATTCTGTGCCTTGTTCTACGAGAGCCCGCGGCGTTCCGTACTTCTCCCGTGATTTTTCAATGGCCGCATTCCGGACAAGAGCCGCCGTATCTTTCTCTACTTCTGGCAATGGCAGCGTCGCAAGGTTGAAGTCCATGTTTGGCTGCTCTATGCGCGTAATGGCCTCGCCTATACGCAGGTTTTCGAGGTCTGCGGCATCGAAGTATGAGAAGCCGCTTGCAAAGCGCTTCGCGTCCGTATCGCCGAGCCTGAAACAGATGCGCGTGCCTGCATTCACCACCACAGAACTTGCAAGTTCTGTGTCATACTTTTGGAGCTGCTGCATGTCTTGATGGGCAAGGATCAGGCCAAGATGATATTTCCTGGCTCCGCTCAAAATATGGGACATGGAAGGCGTGATGAAATTTTGGAACTCATCGACATACATGAAGAAGTCACTGCGATCTCCCGCGCTCTTGGCCTGCCGCGCCATCGCTGCTTGATATATCTTCGACACGAAGAACGTGCCCAAAAGAAAGCTGTTCTCCGCGCCTATGAGTCCTTGCGACAGCTTCACAAGCAATATCTTCCGGGTATCCAGTATGCTTTCAAAGTCCAATCCCTTGCGTTGCGCAACCATGTTGCGGATGAGCTTCGGGCGCAGGAATGTATCCAGCCGGGTTAGGATGGAGCCTATAGAGCTGCTCTTTAGCAGCGGATATTCATGCTGCCAGTAGTACACGATGTGCGGGTCGCTCACTGATTTAAGGTACGCATCCCTGAAGCCTTTCTCAACGAGAAACCGCCGCAGGTCAAGTAGCGTGCCGCCCTCCGGGCTTTCAAGGAATGCGAGAATGGCATTTGCGAACACGCTGTTCATTTGATCGCCCCATGACGTGCTGAGCCGTCTGAATGCGGCGACGAGATCGGAGGACAGTATGTCTTTCTCGATCTCTGAATGGGCAGACAGGATGTTGAAGCCGACGGGATACTCTCCATCTGCCGGGTCTATGACAACTACATCGTCTATTCGGCTCGCCGGTATATACGCCAGTATGCCCTCAATGAGGTCGCCGTGCGGATCAAGGACGGCACAGCCGTTTCCTTGCTGCATATCCTGGGCGATCATAGAGAGAAGCAAGGTGCTCTTGCCGGTGCCGGTCGCGCCTATGATATGCGTATGCCGCAGGCGCAGCGCGGCGGGAACGCTTACGGTATCCTGCGAGCCCTGATGCGGGTTTGTCCCGAGCACGAAGCTATGCCCCGTGGTGTTTTCTGGTGCAGACTTTGTTTTCCGTATGTCGCGTTCAAGCTTTTTGGAGGCTATTTCTGACGTTGGAAAGTGGACGAGGGTCGCAAGCTCGCGGCTATTCAGTAGCATACCGGTACGGCACGACTGGCGCAGGAATGTGTCGTCGATCATGTCAGCGACGGGGTACGCATCTTGCGACAATGCTTGCAGGCTGTTGCCTTTGGAACTTGTCAGCCGGATAACGGCCAAGCCTATGTTTCTCGCGATCTCCATGGACTGCTCGGCAGTGCGTCCTTGCCCCACGACTCGAATGCACACACCGAAGAGCGGCGCAGATACTTTCTGCTCCGCATACTTCGGCATATCCGGTGCGTCAGCAAAGAACGAGCTGCCGGTGCTGTCGCACACCGAACGCATGATGCTCTCAGCCCAGGGATTTATCGTTCCTTTGAACAATACCTGAATGACACCGCACTCGCCCTTTTGTAAGTGTTCCAGTGTCCCGAATAGGCCGCTGAACGGGTCATGGTCTACATCGCCCGCCACGCACAGCGGCCGCATGAATTCCTCAGCGAGCCCGAAGTCTATGACGCAGGTAGGCGTATCGTCTAAAAGAATGTCCACGCCTTTGTCATACTTTGTTATGACTGCCACCGGAAAGTATGCTTGCACCTGCGCGTATACATGCGTAGCGTCCGGCTTCCTGCATGCAAGCTGCATGGCTATGGCCGTGCCGGTCCCGACTATCTCAAAGCTTATTGGATAGTCAGTATATGAGAGCATGAGGAGCAGTTGCTCCATGTCATCGACTTTAAGCTTATGCTCTTTGGGCAGCGCAACCCGGTAGACGATAAGCTCCTCATCGCACGTAAAGAGAAACGGCGTGGCTTCCGGTATCTCATATGCCGCATCTACTTCCGGCTGCGGTTCTTCCGGAGTGCCCCTAAAGATGTCCGCAATGCTGCTAAGCAGCGTCGGCCTCTTGCTGTCGTCAATGACAGCAGCCGGTGGCGGCACATGCCGAGTGAACGGATGAAATGGCGGCTCGATATCTACAGGAACTTGGCAAGTATGCCACCCGCGTCCGCGCACCTCCCATTTGTAGAAGCGGGCTGTCAGCGCCTGTGCCTGGGACGGCATCATTCGTCGTTATCTTTGAACTCACGCTGTGCCTCCGAAAGAGACCGATACTCCTTAGCTGAGCACATGGCATCTATCACGTCCATGATAGTCGAATGTATGGCATGCGTGTACATGTTCTCCGTATCCAGTTGGTAGAACGTCTTGTTCTTGCGATCCAGGCCGAGCCATTTGCTGACGAGCGGTATCTTATTGAAAAATCGCTCTTCATAAATGCACAGCCACCATGACACGAACGTGCCGGTACTGAATGCCCCAGCGAAGACATACACGATGTAGTCTCCCGCATTGAGCGTAAGGTAATCTCGTTGTGCAGACAGGATATTGGATTCCAGAAACGAGCTTCTGCCGACTGTGATCTTCGTGAGCTTGCGGTCTTCCACTTGCTGCCTGATCTTCGCATAGAACTCACCGGCAGAAAATTGCTCATGCGCGAAGAAATGCTGCCAGTGGGATTTTTTAAAGACTATTCGTCTTGTTGCTATATATGCGAGAAGCATTACGAACAGGATAATGGGAATGTACATTGTCGGCATGATCGCTGATTTTTTAAGTGAACAATCTATATCGCCGCAAAATTTATAAATATTGAAATTACTGTCAACCGTTAAACAACGGAGATTAGGGAGAAATCTTCACCTTTTTTGCCGCATGCACCCTTTTCTGAGACATTTGGAGTCACAGCGGCTTCTCAGGCAGTAAGTCATGCAAGCTGCATTCCAGTATTCGCGACAGTTCGTTTATATGCTGCACGTTGTACTTCTTGTCGTATTTGCCGCTCTCAAGCATGGCAACGAAGCTTGTTGCCACACCGAGTTCAAAGGCAAGCTGTGACTGCGAAAACCCTTTCTCAATCCTCTTTTCCTTAACCTTTTCAATCACATATTTGTCGATCGCAGCTACCATTCCATGCCTTTAAGGCTTTAAGGTATTGCGGCTCAAAAAAATACACAGTCACCTATAGGTGACTTTTTAATTATTTTACCTATGTTTGCGGCATCAATTAAAGATGCGTTCACAATAAAACAGACAAAACATATGAAAATCAAGACACTCCTGTGCGTCGCTTCTATGCTCGCATTTGCATCCTGTTCAAAGAACAGCGACAGTGCCAAATCTCCGTCCACTAGAACAACCTTTACTTTCTACGGCTCATCGCAAACAGACGTGGTTACTCTCGACACTATGGCAAAGAACATGCGCTATCAGGGTCAGACTTTGACCTACTCAAAAATAGACCCTGACACTTCGGGGAAAACGGCTCCTATACATGTGCAGCGGAATTTTGGCTATGTCGCAAGTGCTGAATTATCCTTTCCCAAAGACGGCGCTTCGCCTACCCTGAAGATTGCGGATAACATCGCAGGCGTGTTTGTAGGGTCGATATACACTGCTCACTAGCTTGCTATGACTCCACAAAAATGACCACCTCTTTCGTTTGCAAGTCCCTGTAATCTATTCGCGCATAACCGTACTTCCCATGACAAAATGTAATGTATTCATCAGACAAAGTATTTTCATACTCATATTGGCGTTGGTTTCTACCAGTGCCTTTTCCCAAACGCCAAAAGAGACTGACGGATTGAATGTATATCGGGATGATGAGGAAGAAATGACCGACACGTTGCATCATACGCCGCCGAATGTGCGCCCTGTGTTCAAGCCGGGACAGGTGGATGTGAGCGTCGGCATTGGCCTCGGCTCTGTGCTCGGCGCAAGCTACATGGTATCGTCATCGCTCATGCCTCCCGTTTCGGCCACTGCTGACGTGGGACTTTCGGAGAGAATAAGCCTCGGCGGATACATCTGCATGTCGAAGCTGTCTATCCCAGGCGTTGACTACTCCGGCTATCCTATCAGCGCAACAGCAAATTTTTTCCTTATCGGCGCGCGCGGACTGTACCACTTTCCGCTTACCAAGCACTTAGACACGTATGCAGGCCTGATGGTCAGCTACAACGCGGGAAAGGTGCAACAAGACCCTAATGAGATGAACGTATCCATGCAGACCACTTTTTATGACGTACTCATCGGTGGCAGATATCGCTTCGCAAAGAATGCGGCAGCGTTCTTCGAGCTCGGTTATGGCGTAGCCATCCTGACCATTGGCATGAACGTTAGATTTTGACCCATTGCAAACCAACAAAAGCCAAATATGAAACAAGCAATTTCAGTAGTTCTGATTTTCCTTGCCACATGCGCCGCACGGGCACAATCAGACAGCATTTACCTGCACAACGGCAGCAAGATCGCCTGTACTGTTCTTAAGACCACGGAAACTTCTGTTTCGTTCCACTACGAGAACGAGACAGCGGAGCAGACATACGGGAAGTATGCGGTCTGGAAAGTGGTGTTCGGCAAGAGCGGTCGCGTACAGAAGATGTCAAAAAAGATACGCCTCGATGCTGACGACGGTTGGGAAAACGTGGAGATCGTTGAGAATCCGGACGAGCTCGCCGGGCTAAACAATGCCGGTGAAGTAGAGTTCAACATGGGCATCTTCGTAATAAACACACCGCAGGGAGAGGAAAACAAAGCAAAGCGGACACTGAAAAAACAGGCTGCAAAAAAGGGCTGTCAGTTCATTCTTATGAAGCCGCAAGGGATGTCCTCATTTGCTCCTACGCTCCGCAAAAATCTGAAATCACAGACGGCTACGGCATACAGCTACTAGACTATTTCGCCAGAGGAGGGTGTTTTTCCCGTTTTTTATATGGAATGTTAGTTCTAAATTTGTATTGATGAATTCGCTAATGTTTTTAGCGTCTGTTTTTCAAGCGATCTGAATGCGAGTAGTTGCCTCTATTGTCTTCCTGTTCAGTATCCTGTGCGAGCCTGCTATCGCGCAGCATCAATTCTTAGACCCGAGTTTCGGAAATGGAGGTGTTGTGCTTACTAAATGTACGATACCGATGATTAGCGGTACAGTTACTAGTATGCTAGTACAGCCAGACCATAAAATACTTATCGGCGGAGGCGTGGACAATGCCGGAATAACCCGATACAAGGAGAACGGAACATTGGACAGCTCATTTGGTGTTAACGGTTTTTTTGACGTGCCTTCTCTAACTGGTATTAACGCAGTGGCGATACAACCTGACGGCAAGATAATAGCGGAAGGCTCTGCACAGAGCACGAGCTTAGACGTGGATTTTGTAACCATGCGGCTAAATGCCAATGGCACTTTGGACAATACCTTTGGCGATCATGGTGTCGCAATGACGCGGTTCAGCACGAGCAATGATGAGGGTTACGCGGTCGCGCTGCAACCTGATGGAAAAATCGTCATAGCAGGCGATGCAGCAGCAACCTATCTTGGAGTTGCCCGGCTGCTCGCAGACGGGACGCCGGACAGTTCATTTGGCACAAACGGATTAGTTACCGGCAACTGGTGCAGCAGCGGAAAAGCAATATCGGTAATGGCAGACGGCAGAATTGTCACTGCAAGCAACTCGTTTGGTTTTTCGCTTCTGGCAACCCGCCTGCTATCCAGTGGAGCACTAGATACGACATTCAACCATACCGGGTATGCCAAAACGCTGGCTGGCGACAGCTACGACTATTGCAACGCCATGCAGCTTCAGTCCGATGGAAAGATTATACTCGCGGGTGGCGGCACATTCGGGGCGGCAGGGAGCGATTTCGCCCTTGTTAGGTACAACCTGGACGGCTCGCTTGATCGGACATTCGGGGACACTGGAGTGGCGCATATAGATTTTAAGGGCGATGATGATGAGGCATGGGCCATGTGTTTGACTACTGACGGCAGGATATTGGTTGGCGGGCAGGTTACTATCGCTTCCAACCAGGATTTTGGTGTAGTGCGGCTGACTGGCGACGGTAAAGCCGACACTACGTTTGGAATAAATGGGAAGATCAGTACGGACATCGAGGGGTATCCCGATTTTGCTCTGGCGATTGCCATTCAGCAGGACGGCAAGGTGCTGCTCGGCGGCAGCTCCGGAAAAGACGTCTATCCCGATGTATATACAGACTTAGCAATCGTGCGGTATTTAAATGGGTCGGTGGGCGTTAAAGAGGTTGTTCCGCAGATGGAACACGTCACATTGTACCCAAATCCTGCGGCAAACAGAGTGAACGTGGACAAGGCGCGCAATGCCCATATTGTAGGGATATCAGCGCATGACGTTTGCGGCAGAGAGATACTGATAAACTATCAGAAAAGTTCCGCCGAAGTGTTCATAAATGCGCCAGACGGTCTTTATTTTTTCAGCATAGAGTTTGACGACAAGCCTGCGGTTGTAGAAAAGTTGCTAGTCCGGAATGGCAATTAAGTAACAGTACATTCTTTCATTTCAAAAACCACGCACATGAGAAAAATTATCACATTTCTCATACTGGCCTTGCTTTGCCAGTATGAAAGCTTCGCGCAGTCCACTGACACGATGATCTATCTGCCGATCCCCAATGCCTCGTCCGTGCTAACGCGCGTCGATGTCAACGGGAACGGTACGGTCACGCCTGTTTTCGTAAATAATTCCATAAACGGCATAGTGAGCCGCTACACGTTTACGAGGTTCACCCCGGCATTTCCCGACTCCCGGTTTCAGTATCTAAGGGATGTCTATAACATCGTCGTGAATAACGCTGATGGATTTAGCCATGATATTACGACAGGCTTCCCGACCGTTGTTGGCACAAGCATGTTCATTACATCTCCTGTTATCGTTGGCACCTTTACGCCAAATGATTGGCCGGACAGCACCGGGCTCTGGTATGTATCCCCGATATATTTGGATTACATTCATGCGCGAGAGGCATGGGGTTTGCCATTCGCCGGAACACATGGTGACACGAATACGATCATCGGCATTACGGATACTTATTTCGACCTGTCCCACCCGGATTTGAATAAGAAAATAGCGTGGGTTGACACCAATGTAATGCCCCCCTTTGATATCAGTCATGGCACACAGGTAGCAGGCCTGATAGCAGCCGCAACCAACAATCACATTGGCTATCCATCCATCGGATTTAATTGCCGCTTGGGGGTATCAAGCCTTGTCTTTCTGGATGGAGAACTTTTGAAAATGTCATCGAAGTTCAGCGCGAAGATTCTAAATGCGAGCTGGCTGACAGGGACAGAGACGCCAACGCTCGACTTATCCTCTCCGCCAAATTTTATCAGGCAATGTGTGTATGATGAGATATACGAGAACGGCACGATACCATGCTTCGGCGCAGGCAACGGGAGTGCCACGCCCTGGTATTATTGCTATCCGGCTTCTTTCGACCATAATATCTCTGTGACCAATGTCATGGGTGGAGACTGCACATGGTTTGATGAAGTCTCATGGAGAGGTTCAGGTACCAATTGCGATCTCCATAACTATGCGGGGGCCGATACGTTCAGCTCGCTGCATCATAACAATAGGGTGGACATAGCAGCTCCCGGTATGAATATCGGCGGCATTACTTACGATCCAGGAAACAGCACTCCTGACCTCCGTCTGTATGTCCCTAGTGGTCTTTGGGGCACTTCCTTTGCAACTCCGCAGGTAGCTGGAGTGTTGGGGCTTATGAAATCGGTAGAACCCTGCCTGAGTCCGTATCAGCTTGAATATGCTCTTAAAATGGGGTCACGGGACATCTACGGCTTGTCAGAGAACGCGTATCTCGCGGGTCCCACTCGTTGGACGGGACGACTTGGAGCCGGAGCGCTTGACGCAGAGGGCGCAGTCAATTTCGTTCGGCCGACCGCAGGAGGACTACACTGTAACGACTACAACACACAAACGTTTTTCATTTCAGGCATCAAGATGACCACGACGTGCGCGCCGGGACACAGCGTCGACAGCGTAAAGCCAAAGATGATACCCGTAATAGATCACGGCGTAACTCCGTACACGTACAGATGGGAGCCCATAAACGGCAACACCACGACACTTGATAACCCAACATCAGCGACACCAACCATCATCGCGTCGACATGGCCGCACCTTGCATACTGGATGCTCACCGTGTATGACAATTCACCGATACAAAAAGTGGCCAACCGTATTATCAGAATGCCGCTCAAAACTGACTCGTTCTATGATCTTGCAATGCGTGACTCATATCTCGACATGCTGGACGAGCCAGACTCGCAGACCATCGTAGATCCGTGGAATTGGTGGATGATAGACTACAGCCAAGACCTCTGGAACAGGCAATATGATGATGGCAGCACCACGCCGGAAAATGCTGCGTACAACGGCGGTGCGACGAACTATATGTACGTGCGGGTTGCCAACTATGGTTGCGCGGACTATGACAGCTCCATTGAGCACGCGTTTTTGTCGGTCTTTTGGACGCGGGCATCAACGGGCGAAAAATGGACAGGAGATTGGACGGGTGCAGCTCCTTTCGATAGCTTGGGAGCGACTGGCGGATTCATTGGGTCTACGGCGGGCATTCCAATACCGTCGCTTCACCCAGGAGACAGCTTTATCTTTTCAGTCCCGTGGCATCCGATAAATCCGTCATTGTATAAAGGGCAGCCTAAAACGACAGATATATGTGCGCTCGCAAGAATATGGGAAAAGGATATGCCGTATAACGGATACCACGGAATGTATGCCTTCGAAGTTCCGCATACTTCGGAAAATATCATAAATAACAATAACATCGTCACCAGAAATTTTGCAGACGTTTTGCTTGGGCACAGTGGCACGCCGCCATTTATCACCCGGCGAGTGTACGTCGGGAACACGGGCATTGCTTCGCAAACGTTCAGCGTTCAAATGAGGACTGACAAGGACATCTACAAGTACTTTGCAGGCAACCTTTCGGAATATATGTATGTCGATATGAAATTGAACGACAACCTGTACGCTGCATGGAGCGGCAGCGGGTTCAAAGGCAATTACGCTGCGTTGAATGAAGATACGCATACTGTCACGTACGATCCCTCAACTCCCTTGCGGCTTGACAGCATCGTGCTCGATACAGGTGTCGCATATTATGCCGACCTAACGTTTGCTCTGCGGGATTCAACCGCGTATATCGTCGACCAGATCGTTGGGCAGAAGATACACTTCTGCCAGTTCGCCTATAACGGCGTGGGAGGAAAGGACAGCATTTATGGGATAGTGTCGTACGGCATTTCTATCAACTCCGACGATACCGGAGCGATGAGACGCTCACCTGCAACTCCTACACCTGCTCAAACGGCGCAGTCGATCAACAGCTATTCCGTCTATCCTAACCCTGCATTCGACATGCTGAACATCTCCTATTCAGGCAACAGAGACACCGTCGTTGATGTATCCCTGCTCGACATCACAGGACGGCTCGTCAAAAAGCAGCAAGGGCTTTTTATACGCAGCGGCGGGGCAGGCACGCTCAATATTGCGAACATAATCCCCGGCATGTACCTGGTCGTTATTCAGGACAATAAAGGATACCGGCAGATATATAAGATCACGAAGATTGAGTAAGAGCCCCATGTAGACTTGCACGGTTCCGCAGCGATGAATGTTCTACAACTAGGACATGCCGCAGCATAGCCGATCTGTATAGACCGGCTATGCTTGTCATAAACCAGTTTTATGACAAGCAAAAAAGAGACCTTTGCGACACTCATGCAGTCGTTCAGCTATCGGTATGATCTGCGTTCAGTTTTTGATGACTTCCTGACTATGACAATCTGCGCCTTTTCGCAGAACCCAGTAACCGGCAAGTCATATGATGAAGCAATGTACATGGAGACCATCGCCAAATATGCGCGGGACGAGCTTCGGCACAATTTCCCAAAGCTGCTAGCTGCGCTCACAATTGAAATGGAAGATCGAGTAACAAGCAGCCTGGGCAACGATGTGCTTGGCGAATTTTATGAGCAGAACTTGTACCGGAAAGGCGCGGCGCAGTACTTCACCCCGTGGCCTGTCTGTGTGTTCATGTCGGAGTGTCTTGGAAGTGAGCAAGACGAAAGCAATGAGCGAAAGCGCATTCTTGATCCGAGCTGCGGAAGCGGCCGGACGCTGCTTGCGGGAGCAAAAAGTTTCGGCTCGCGACACTCATACTATGGCATAGATATTGACCATACCTGCGTGAAGATGGCAGCAATAAACCTGTTCCTGAATGGCATATTTCATTCAGAGGTAATGTGCGCTGATGCCCTCTCCCCGGAATGCTTCCAAATGAGTTATGTTATTTCCTTTCTTCCATTCGGCATATTCAGGATCGCGGATAGGGAGCATTCGAGGCTTTGGCAGATGCATGTGCATGCATTCAAGAGAAAGGAGCCATCGCCGAAGCCGACGCTTTCCTTTATTTCAAATGATGCGCCCAAAAGTGACGGAGCCCAATTACAACTATTTTAAAAAGCAACATCAAAGTTGCTTTTTTCGATGCGATTTCCCTCGTTACGTCCCACGAGCAATTTTGTTCCAAAAGCTAAGACATAAAAAGAGACGTGTACTCATCATCAAAAATATTCAGTATGATTTGCTCTGTTTCTTTTGGAAAAAGGTCTCCATAATACGTACTGAAAATATAATTGTTCTTTACCTGGTCACGAACTTTCGGCTCAAAAAATTCCATAATTCCGACTTTGGACACTACTTGTATCATTCCCTCAAATTCAGCCACAGAGCAAT
>Ga0206955_1228_pt1 | contig 13914 bp, 9 predicted proteins | sample Alteio_BWOrgHeat_34_FD_153247 | JGI IMG/M metagenome (GOLD analysis project Ga0206955, IMG submission 153247) | Enriched cells from forest soil in Barre Woods Harvard Forest LTER site, Petersham, Massachusetts, United States -... | ecosystem: Environmental > Terrestrial > Soil > Temperate forest > O...
CCCCGCATTTACTGGACCAGCAACCCCGATGTTTTGGCAATGATGACCCTTAACCGCGCCCAAAACCATATGAAGCTGTACTTTTTTAATGTAAAAACCGGCGAACATCATGTTGTATTGGAGGAGAAGAACAGCACCTGGGTAGCTATTTTTAACTTTTACACCAATGTGAACGATATGATATATTTCCCCGAAAAATCAAAAGAGTTTTTCTGGGTATCCGATCGTTCGGGTTATTACCATATTTACCGTTACGGGTATGATGGCAAGCTCATTAACCAGGTTACAAAAGGTAACTGGGATATGATAAAGGTTACCGGGATCGACGCGGAAGCTAAAAAGATCTATTACCTGTCGGCAGAAAGCGGGGGGCTTTACCAGGAGCCTTACAGCATTAATTTTGATGGGAGCGGGGAGACTAAACTGTTTACTGTTGGCGGTTATCACGATGTAAATATGTCGCCCAATACCAAATATTTTTTGGATACCTACAGCAACAATACCACGCCAACGCAGGTTACCCTTAACGATAATAAAGGAACCGTACTTAAAACGCTGGTCGATAACCACGAAGTGAGTGATTATATAAAAACGCACGAGTATTCGCCGGAAACGGAATTTAAGTTTAACGCAAGTGACGGTGCTGTGCTGGATGGCTTTTATATCAAACCAACAAACTTCGACCCCAATAAAAAATATCCCTTGGTATTGCTTGTTTATGGCGGTCCGGAGTCGCACGAGATCTTCGATCAGTTTGGTACCGATACCTGGGCGCAATGGTTGGCCCAGAACGGTTACATGGTTGCCAATGTAAATAACCGCGGCTCGGCTAATTATGGCAGCGCTTTTATGAAATCTGTTTACAAGCAATTGGGTAAACTGGAAAGCAGCGACTTTGTTGACCTGGCCCGGTACCTCGCTAAAAACATGTCGGTGGATAGTAACAAAATGGCAATTATGGGTACCAGTTATGGTGGTTACAGCACCACCTACACGCTGTTAACCCATCCGGGGGTATTTAAGGTAGGTATAGCGAACAGCCCGGTTACCGACTGGCGTTTGTATGACGACGTTTACACCGAGCGTTATATGGCGCCGCTGAAAGCTAATGAAGAAGGTTATGTGAAAAGCGCGGATATGACGTATGCCGCCAACATGAAAGATCATCTGCTGCTCATCCATTCCATGAGCGATGATAACGTTCATCCTGCTAATACGATGCAATTGTTAACGGCTTTAACCAACGCCGGCAAGGATGTAGACCTACGCATTTATCCTCCGGGTGCCCACGGTGCAGCATACAACTGGCAAAGCTATATCCTGATACAAAATGTAAGCTTTCAATACCTGGAGCGCTATTTAAAAGGGAATAATGACCTGCCGAACCTGAATGCGACAAAATAATCCCTTTGCCGGTAACAAAAACGGGAGGGCGAACCTATTCTTTTTTAGGTTTGCCTTCTCCTCCTAATTTTAAAGTGTAGGCAGATTCTGCTGCGTCATACGATTGCTTTAAAATATCGGTGTCAGTAGTATTTTCATTCACCGGGGTTTCATCCAGTCCGTTTGAATGAATATCCTGCTGGCTTTGCTGGTCGGCAGTATCTGAATCGTCGGAATCGTCGGGTAGTAATTCGTCTTCTGGATTTATCATGGTTTTAGTATTTGGTGATATAAAGATAACGATATATTGGGATGGATGTTTCTGGAATAATTGTAAAAATCAATCGTGTCCATTCCATTCGTGAACATTCGGCCTTATTCGCGCAATTCGTGTCAATCAAAACAACCCTTCATCCGCAAAGCTAAAATACCCCTGGTCCGAGATAATAAGGTGGTCGAGGATTTTAATATCGAGGATACCACCTGCGCTTACCAGTTTCTTGGTCAGCACAATATCATTCTGGCTCGGTTTTAAACTCCCTGACGGATGGTTATGGATGAGGATGATATTGCTTGCCTGGTGCTGCAGCGCTACGCCAAATATTACTTTTGGATCGATCACCGTATTGGATAAACCACCCTTGCTGATGAGTTCCTTTGCCAGTACTTTTTGTGAACGACCTGTTAGAATGATCCAGAATTCTTCATGGTTAAGGTCGACAAGGTGGCGGCGCATAATGTTGTAGGCATCTTTGCTGGTACTGATGATGTCAGGCGCTTTGGTTTCGAAATCATTCCTCCGTCGGCCTATCTCCAGCGCGGCGATGATAGAAATGGCTTTGGCTTCGCCGATACCTTTAAAATTGGAGAGTTCGTTGATGGAGGCTTTGCCGAGTTTGTTGAGGTCGTTATCATAATGGTGGAGGATACGTTTGCTTAACTCAACTGCCGTTTCGTCGCGGCTGCCGGAACCAATAAGGATAGCGATCAATTCCGCGTCGGTTAAAGCCCGCCTGCCCTGGCCAGCCAGCTTTTCACGTGGGCGGTCCTCTTCAGCCCATGATTTGATACCGATCTTGTTTTCGTAGTTATTCACGGCATTAAAGTAAGAAAGATTTGTCAACTTTTTAAAAGTTGACAAATCTGACTACTGGCTCACCACCAACACCCTGAAAGTGCCCGGTATAGCAGCGGGCCTGAAAGATTTTGGGTCTTTGGGTTTAAAATCTGCCGTAGGCAAATAAATATTATGGGTGATCTGATCAACCGCGTTTGTGCGGGCGCCTTTTTCGGTTTTTAATACTTGTGCAACGGTAAACTGGTCGGGTGTAATTTCTTTGATGATGGTTAGGGTGCCTTCGCCATTTGATGAATAAACTGTTTTTAGCTTTACATCGAAACCAACCGCATCGCATTCGTCGTCTATAGGTAAGGTGGTAACAATTTTACCGTTGGTGGCATCCATCACCACCAGTAAATTACCGTCGCAACCTGCGAAAAGGCGCATGGTAGCCCTGTCCATTGCCAAACCTGATGGACCTTTGCCCGGTGCCAGGGGCCAGGTGTGAATGATTTTATAGGTTTTAGCGTCAATCACGTCGATCTCGCTTTTTTCGGCATTATTTACGTAGATCCTGCCTTTGCCATCGCTGGTGGCGGCTTCGGGCCAACCGGTTAGCTGAATGGTGGCAACCGCTTTGTCTGTTGCAGGGTCAATCACCGTCATATTTTTACCCCTGCCGTTACAGCTAATCACTTTTTTGGAGAAAGTATCATAAAATATCCCGTCTGCAAACATACCGGTAGGTACATGGCCCAGCACCTGGTTGGTTTTCAAATCAAACACCAAAACGCTGTTGGCGCCGCCGTTGGTGATGTAACCTTTACCAAATTCATGCGCAAGTGCAATGCCGTGCACATCTTTATCGGTTTTAATAACGCCGATAGAATCGCCGGTGGTTTTGTTTATAATATTTACCTGGGTGCCGTGCGAAACGTACAGGTTGTCTGATAGGGAATCAACCGTAATATAATCGTAACCACCTGCACTTTTAATATGGTAGGTATTGGCGACATGATAACTGCTATTTTGTGCATAAACAGTTGGTATTGCTGCTAAAGCAAGAAAGGCAATAGTTGTGATAAATTTCTTCATTGGAAATTGAGATAATTGGTCATTTATACTAACAATGATACGAAGGAATTTGTGCATTGTAAAAACCAATCGACGGAGAGGAAAGGTTTATAGATGAAGGTTGTTTGAACTATGATTCGTAGGATTAAAGGATTTTAGGATTAAGCAAATCCAAAATCCTTTAATCCTCAAATCTTACGAATCTTAGTTCAGACGATTATGCCAGCAAATTCCTCCAGCTCACTTTATCACCAATGATCTTCTGCAGTTCAGCTGAATTAACGCGTTCCTGCTGCATGGTATCGCGGTAGCGGATGGTTACGGTATCGTCTTCTAATGTCTGGTGGTCAACCGTGATGCAGAAAGGTGTACCTATGGCATCCTGGCGGCGGTAGCGTTTGCCGATGGCGTCTTTTTCTTCGTATTGCAAATTAAAGTCCACCTTTAGCCTGTCCATTATTTCGCGGGCCTTTTCAGGCAAACCGTCTTTTTTGATCAAGGGGAATATAGCGGCTTTAACCGGCGCCAGGCAGGGGTGAAGCCTCAATACGGTACGGCTGTCCTGTTTTTCTTCGGTGCTCAGGTCTTCTTCTTCAAAGGCGTTGATCATCGTCAGTAAAAACATCCTGTCTAAACCAATAGAGGTTTCAATTACATAAGGGATATAGTTACCAAAAGGTTTCCCGGTTTCAGGGTCAACTTCCGGATCAAAATATTGCATCTTTTTGGTTGAGAACTTCTGGTGCTGGCTCAAATCGAAATCTGTCCGGCTGTGGATTCCTTCTACCTCTTTAAAACCAAACGGGAAATCGAACTCAATATCATAAGCGGCATCGGCATAGTGTGCCAGCTTGGTATGCTCGTGGAAGCGATATTTATCAGGAGAAGTGCCTAAAGCCAGATGCCATTTAAGTCGGATTTCCTTCCATTTTTCAAACTCCTCTTTTTGTGTGCGGGGTCGTACAAAATATTGCATTTCCATCTGCTCAAACTCGCGCATGCGGATGATAAACTGGCGGGCAATTACCTCGTTACGGAAAGCTTTACCAATCTGCGCGATACCGAAAGGGATCTTCATCCTGCCCGATTTCTGCACGTTCAGGTAATTTACAAAAATGCCCTGTGCGGTTTCAGGGCGAAGGTAGATCAGGTCGGCATCGTCGGCAACAGCGCCCATTTGCGTGCTGAACATCAGGTTAAACTGGCGAACTTCGGTCCAGTTGCGGGTGCCGCTTACCGGGTCGGCAATTTCATGTTCGATGATCAATTCCCTTAAACGCGGCAAATTCTCTGCCTTAAGGGCGTTATCCATTTCAATTTGCAGTTGTTCTGCCTTATCTGTTTTGCCGTCCTTATCGTAACGCGCAATTTTATCTTCCAGCAATTGATCAGCACGATAACGTTTATTTGAATCTTTGTTATCGATCATCGGGTCGCTGAAACCGTCCACGTGCCCGCTGGCCTTCCAGATGGTAGGGTGCATAAATATGGCAGAATCAAGCCCGACAATATTCTCATGCATCTGCACCATAGCTTTCCACCAATAGGTTTTGATGTTGTTTTTTAGTTCGACACCATTTTGCCCGTAATCGTAAACGGCGCTCAGTCCGTCATAAATTTCACTGGAAGGAAAAACAAAGCCATATTCTTTTGCGTGCGATATAACGTTTTTAAAAAGTTCGTCGGTTGATTTGCTCATAATAGCGCAAAGATAGGATTTTTGAGAAAGTCCGAAAGTCGGAAAGTCGGAAAGTCGGAAAAGTCCGAAAGTGAAAAATGCCGATTATCGGGTCATTGCATCATAGCTGCTACTTAACCAGCTTTTTGCTTCTGATCACTTCAAAACCAAGGTACCCGGGCGTGGTTTGCAGTTGAACATGATGGAATCTGTTTGAATCGGTTAACTCATATTCAGAAAAATCAATTTGCTTCATATAATTTTGATAGCGAATATCGGCGCAAAGGGACTTGTCTCCCGAACGGCTTTCGGTGTAACCGTACTTCATTACAGGTATTATTTTTACCGTCGGCGGCGTACTGTTAGCCGGGTAATAATCAAGGGCTAAAACACCATAAAGCATGATGCCGCCAAAAGCAATAATATTTGCAAAGAGTGCCACCATGAATTTTGCCACACCTTTAAGCTTTTTGCTTGGTAGAAACTTATTTAAATACGGGGTTAGGATTACACCGGGCGCAAGCCAAAGCAACAGCGCTACGTATAGCGGCATTGCAACACTGTCCCATAAATACATGCCAAACCCTGTTAAAACGAGGCCAACCCAAAACAAAATGAACATAATTACCCCGAATGTTTTGTATTGGGGCGCATTGTAATCTTTTAGTGATGTCATGCCATAAATCTATTAAATAGATTTTAATTTTCGTTCGAATTGAAATGTCCGGCTGTCGCAATGTGGCCGGGGGTGAGACGGACGGGACAGCTACAATTTACCCCGGCAATGTTAAAACACGTTAAATAATTAAAATTGCATTTGCTGATGGTTATTTTTGGGTTGATTATAAATGCTTTATAAATGTACAAGCTAAACCGGTGTTTATTTCTGCTGATCTGTATCGCCTTTTGCATGCCCGTTTATGCGCAAAAAGTTACAGGGTTGGTAATTGACAAAGCCACCAAACAACCCATCAGCGGTGCTGTTGTAAAAGCTGCGTTGGTTACCGCGCGTGCCAACCCACTTGGTCAGTTTGAAATTGCTTTAGCTCATCCTAATGATAGCCTCAAAATAACCGCTTTGGGTCATCAAACCCTTTTTGTTGCCGCCGGAAAACCAAATATATTGCTTACCATCGAACTGACGCCAAAGGTTAACAACCTTAATGAAGTGACCATTATTGGCGACAGAAGTTTTAAAAAAGATTCCCTCACCAACCGTGCAGATTATGCCCGGCAGTTTAATTATAAAGGCCCCAGGGTGATCGACGCTTTCACCAATGGCTCACATTTTTATTACCCCGGAGAGTTTTTCTCGGTCAACCTGCTGGTGCTGGTGCAAGCCCTCACCAAAAAAAGCACACCTGAATATAAATTCAACAAGCTGCTCATCCGCGATGAGCATGAGCAATTTGTGGATGAACATTTCAACAGGGGCATCGTGTCGCTGATCACTGAAATGAAGGGCGATACCCTTGCAGCCTTCTTACTGCAATATCGCCCAGGCTATGACTTCGTCAAAAAATCAACAGACTATGATATGGAGGTGTATATCAGGGGATGTTATAAAAAATTTAAGAATGCAGGGTTTAAAAGTGCGGATGCGGGGTTAGATAATGCTGATAAAAGTAAGGAGCAGGTGAAGTTGAATTGAATGGATAATAGGGGAAGTTCACTGATTAAGAGGAATGCCTTTTTAACCGTTCCCTGGATTTTCGTTTTACTTCTTCCCAAGGTATCCCTTCATCTTTTCCGCTTTCGAAATCATCAAGACGGCTTTTTAATTCCTTTAAGAAATTCTCATCCTTCCAATGATCATAATCTGCCAATATTTGATCTTCGTACTGTTCAGCCATTAGGCTAAGTTGGTTCAATTCTTCTGCTTCAGCAGTTGTCAACGAACTAAACCCACCGCCTTGTGTAGCCTTATTTATAAACTTTTCAATTAAAGCTATAGCCTCGTTGAATTGCGTTTCGTTTTCTATTTTATCGATCATTGGTAAGGCTTCTAAATAAGCATTTATGCGATATTTAAAGATGTGAAATAAATTTCAAGATATGAAATAGACCATAATAAGCCTGTGGGGTTACCTTTCGATAAAAAAAAGTATTAACAAATACAATTGATAATCATGCCGTTGATCGCGCTTTTACTCCTTTTTGCTGGTCCTGTTTTTCAAATAATCTTTTTGACACTAAAAATAAAAGGTCGAATTAAAATAGCACCTGGTGTAATTGCTGTTTTGACTTTTATTTTAGGAATAATGCTATCTATAGTATCAATGTATTTAGTGGATTTGGATATTCACCCGGATCCTTCTGGTTTCAGATGCGGAGTTATCCCTGGGGCATTATTATTTGCCGGTGTTTTCATTGTTACGGTAACTACCCCGATTATCGAACTTATTTTCTTTGTAATAAAGTGGTTTAAAAGAAGGAATAGCCTAGCGATTAACGAAATGGTCTGACACCGGGTAATATTTATTTTAATTCAGCACCGGGTGCACGTTAGTCAATGTAAAAATATCCGCGATCAAATCATCGCTGGGGTTTACTTTGAATGATTTGGAGGCAGCATAGTGTTATGCTTTAGTCCTTTGATATTTAAAATAATGTGCTTATTTTTGATAAAATGAGTATTCAAAATACAAAACATAAGCCCCTTAACTCCAAAGGATCTGCTATTTTCAAAAAAATGCTTGAAGATAAGAAGGCAATCCATGAGCACTTGAAAAAGGGAGGAAAATTAACTGATTTAAAAGACAAATATAACTTTGCTACGCCCTTATCCCTTGCAGGAAAAAGATAAATTAACCTAAGGTTATCCCATTTTCAAATCACTAAATTTTCAAATTGCCTAATTCAGCACCGGATGCACGTTCGTCAACGTAAAAATATCCGCCATTAAATCATCGCTTGGGTTTACTTTAAAGGATTTGGAGGGCAGCTCCACCAGCATCGCTTCATCGCGGTCTTTGATCATAAAGCGCAGGGTGCAGTTTTTTACAGGGTAACGCTGGTTGTTGATATTGATCGCTTCCTGTATATTCTCCAGTAACTGACTGTTCAGTGCATTCAACTCCAGGCATACGGTTAATGATTTGGTAAGCTTGTCGCGCATTTCGGAGAGCAGGCTCATCGTCAGGATCTTCATATCCCAGTTATCCTTTTGCCTGAATTTCTCTTCAATAATACCTTTCAGGTGTAAAAAGTAGCCATCCACCAGCAAATTGCGGAATTTTACATAGTCATCGCCAAATAAGGCAAACTCGTACGATTCATTATAATCTTCCAGCATAAAAGTGCCGAATGGTTTGCCATTCTTGGTCATTTTATGCTGAACGTTGCCAACCAGGCCGCCAATACAGATCTCGCCCCTTTTACGCAGGTTGGCAAAGGCATTCATGATCTCTTCGCCGCCTTCGCCTGAACGTGCTTTTTGCATGTTTTTAAGGTCGCTGATATTGCTGTTGCAAAACCTTTCCAGTTCAACTTTATAATTATCCAGTGGGTGACCTGTAAGGTACATCCCGATCACTTCCTTTTCGTATTTTAACTTCTCTATCAGCGCCCATTCTTCCGCCTCGGGCATGGCAGGTTCAGGGATAAAGGAATTCATCGCCCCACCACCAAAAAGCGATGATTGCGAACTATTTTGCGAGTTCTGATAATCATTAGCGTATTTGATCAGGCGTTCAATACCGGTTAACACGCCGTTATCAGTTTTGGCAAAAAATTGGGCCCTTTTCAACCCAAATTCATCAAAGCCGCCGCCATAAACCAGGTTTTCGTAGGCTTTGCGGTTTACACTACGGGTATTTGATCGCTGTGCGAAATCATAAACCGATTTATAGGGCCCCCGTTCATTACGCTCTTCAATAATACTCTCCACCGCTTTTTCGCCAACGCCTTTTACACCAGCAAGCCCAAATCGGATTTGACCCTTTTTATTCGCGGCAAACGCCATATCCGATTCGTTAATATCAGGTCCCAATACCTCGACACCCATCCTGCGGCATTCCTCCATAAAAAAGGTGATCTTTTCCATGTTGTTCTGGTTGTTTAAAACCGCTGCCATGTATTCAGATGGGTAATGCGCCTTTAAATAGGCAGTTTGGTACGCCACAAAAGCGTAGCAGGTAGAGTGCGATTTATTGAACGCGTACTGGGCAAATGCCTTCCAGTCGTTCCATATTTTGGTAAGTTTATCTTTAGGGTGACCTTTTTCGGCAGCGCCGTTCATAAACTGGGCCTCCATTTTGTTCAATACCTCTATCTGCTTTTTACCCATCGCTTTTCGCAAAACGTCGGCATCGCCTTTGCTAAAGCCTGCAAGTTTTTGCGATAAAAGCATCACCTGTTCCTGGTACACGGTAATCCCGTAGGTTTCGCCCAGGTATTCTTCCATATCGGGCAAGTCGAAGGTGATTGGCTCGCGCCCGTGTTTACGACTGATAAAGTTGGGGATGTACTCTATCGGTCCCGGGCGGTAAAGCGCGTTCATAGCGATCAAATCCTCAAACTTATCGGGTTTCAACTCCCGCAGGTACATTTGCATCCCGTCACTTTCAAACTGGAAGGTACCGTTGGTATCGCCGCGCTGGTAAAGCTCAAAGGTTTTCAGGTCATCCAGCGGGATATAGTCTATTTCGATGATTACACCATGGTTTTGTTTAATCAGCCGCAGGGCATCCTTCAAAATGGTTAAGGTTTTCAGCCCCAAAAAATCCATCTTGATAACGCCGGCATCTTCAATTACCCTGCCATCGTACTGTGTAACCAACAGGTCGGAGTCTTTTGCTACCGCGACGGGAACAATGTCGGTTAAGTCATAAGGGGCGATGATGATGCCCGCAGCGTGAACACCAGTATTTCGTACCGAGCCTTCCAGCTTTTCAGCTTCGCGCAGTACCTGGGCCTTCAGGTCGTTCCCTTTTAAGATCTCTTTTAATTCCGGTACCTGCTCTATGGCATCTTTCAGGGTGATGCCTAAAGTATCAGGAACCAGTTTTTTTATGGCGTTTACGTCTGACAGGGGCATATCCAGCACCCTGCCAACATCCTGGATACTTGTACGGGCAGCCATGGAGCCATAAGTGATGATCTGCGCTACCTGGTTTTTGCCGTATTTATCTACCACATAGTCAATTACCTTTTGCCGGCCTGCATCGTCAAAGTCCGTATCTATATCGGGCATCGACTTACGGTCGGGATTCAGGAACCTTTCGAACAGGAGGTTATACTTCATCGGGTCGATATTGGTGATCCCGGTGCAGTAAGCCACTACCGATCCCGCCGCCGAACCACGCCCCGGGCCAATGAACACGCCCATATCGCGACCAGCTTTGATGAAATCGGCAACAATTAAAAAGTAACCGGCAAAACCCATCGTGCGGATGGTAAAAAGCTCAAAGTTGATGCGTTCTTCTGTTTCCGGGCTGATATCGATATATCTTTCCTTCGCACCCATAAAGGTGAGGTGCTTCAAATACTCCCACTGGTTAAGCGTATCCGAATCCGGCGTGGTTTCGCTATGTATTTTAAATTCTTCTGGTATAACGTAGTTAGGGAGCAGGATGTCGCGTTTCAGCTTTAACACTTCAACTTTGTCGACGATCTCATTGGTATTGTCTAACGATTCCGGCAGGTCGCTAAACAGCTTGTCCATTTCGGCCTGCGTTTTAAAGTAAAACTGGTCGTTAGGGAAGCCAAAACGATAACCTTTGCCGCCTTCTTCATCAGTTGCAATAGGGGTGCTCTGCATATCGCCTGTGTTTACGCAAAGCAAAATATCGTGCGCGTTGGAATCCTGCTGATCCACATAATGTGAATCGTTAGAGCAGATCACTTTTACATTATATTTTTTGGCGAATTTGAGCAATACGGCATTCACAGTATTTTGTTCAGGGATATCATGGCGCTGCAACTCGATATAGTAATCCTCGCCAAACAGGTCGAGCCACCATTTAAATTCTGTTTCTGCCGCTGCTTCACCATCGCGCAAAATAGCTTGCGGTACAGACGCGCCCAGGCAACAGGTAGTAGCAATAATGCCTTTATGATGCTTTAATATTAATTCCTTATCAATGCGGGGCCATTTACTGTACAGGCCTTCCATGTAGCCATAGGAGCAAAGTTTAACCAGGTTTTTATAGCCTTCGGGGTTTTTAGCCAGCATCAGCTGGTGATACCTTTTGTCTTTCTTTTCCTTGGTGAATTGTTTTTTATGGCGATCCTCCACTACGTAAAATTCGCAGCCCACAATAGGTTTTACATTGTGTTTGCCAGCCTCCGCCACAAACTTAAACACGCCGAACATATTGCCATGGTCGGTAATTGCCAGTGCTTTCATGCCATCCGCAGCTGCTTTTTTATACAGTTTGGATATGTCGGCAGCGCCGTCGAGCAATGAGAACTGGGTATGTACGTGTAAGTGCGAAAAATCCGGCATCGTGTTGTATCCTTATCTTTGAAGACATCAAAGTTACTGAATTTCGGATGTCGGATTTTCGATTTCGGATTTATTGTGGAGAAAAACAGTGAGGGTTAATAATTTTGGATTTCGGGTTCGGGACAATTCGGACGGTTTAATTTTTTCTTTTCTTAATTCGATCTTCCGTTCTTCCCGACTTACGGACTAAATCCTATCTTTGCCGATTATTGTTGCGTTATAATGAAGATATCCTATAATTGGCTGAAAGAATTTATTGATACCGATAAAACTCCCGAAGAGATCTCGAAGATTTTGACTGGTACCGGTTTGGAAGTGGAGAGCCTTGAGAAAGTTCAGCCTATCCCCGGCGGACTGGAAGGTTTGGTGATCGGTTACGTAAAGGAATGTACCCAGCATCCCAATGCAGATCGCCTGAAAGTAACTAAAGTTGATGCCGGTGCCGGCGAAGACCTGCAGATTGTTTGCGGCGCTAATAATGTAGCTGCCGGGCAAAAAGTGGTTGTTGCTACCGTTGGCACCACCGTTTACCCAACCGTTGGCGAACCTTTCAAAATAAATAAATCAAAAATAAGGGGCGAAGCATCTGAAGGGATGATCTGCGCTGAAGATGAGATCGGCCTTGGCACCGACCATGCTGGTATTATGGTATTAGATGAAAACGCCATAGTCGGAACCCCAGCTAAAGCTTATTTTAAAATAAACGACGACTATCTTTACGAGATCGGCTTAACGCCAAACCGCGCTGACGCTGCTTCGCATTTGGGTACGGCAAGGGATATAGCGGCTTTTTTGAAGATAGGTATAAAAAAGCCTGATGTATCGGCATTTAAGGTAGATGATACCAGCCGCACCATAAAAGTGATCGTAGAGAACGAACAGGCAGCCCCAAGATATTCTGGTGTTACCATTTCTGGTATTGAGGTGAAAGAATCGCCCAAATGGTTGAAAGAGCGTTTGGCGGTAATAGGCATCCGTTCCATCAATAACATAGTAGATGCTACCAATTATGTTTTGCACGATTTGGGGCAGCCTCTGCACGCCTTTGACGCCGATGAGATAGCCGGTGGCACGGTGATTGTAAAAAATTGCCCTGAAGGAACTTTATTTAAAACATTGGATGAGGTAGAACGCAAACTTTCTGCCGATGACCTGATGATCTGCGACGCTGAAAAACCAATGTGTATTGCCGGGGTATTTGGCGGCATCGGTTCAGGTGTTAAATCAACTACCAAAAACATATTTTTGGAGAGTGCGTATTTTAACGCGGTATCGGTTCGCAAAACTTCGAAAAGGCATGGTTTAAAAACCGATGCCTCTTTCAGGTTTGAGCGCGGTACAGATCCTAATATGACGGTTTTTGCGTTGAAGAGAGCAGCATTGCTGATACAGGAAATAGCCGGAGGGAAAATATCGTCGGAGATCTCGGATAATTACCTAAACCCCGTTGCGCCATTTGAAGTTGACGTTACCTATAGGACCATCGACAGGCTTATTGGCAAGGCGATTGCCCACGATGAAATAAAAGGTATCCTAACTGCATTGGAAATAGAGATTGTGAGCGAAACAGAGGAAGGACTTTCATTAAAAGTGCCGCCGTACAGAGTAGACATCACAAGGGATGTAGATGTAGTGGAAGAAATCCTGCGGATTTACGGTTACAACAATATAGAGATTCCTACGCAGGTAAGGGCATCACTAAACAACTCACAGCGGCCCGAAAAGGATTCGGTGCAGAGCCTGATATCCGACTTGCTTACGGCAAATGGTTTTAACGAGATCATGTCGAACTCGTTAACCAAATCGGCCTATTCATCCAATTTGGATACTGCGGTAAAGATATTAAACCCTTTGAGCAGCGATTTGGATGTGATGCGCCAGAGTATGCTTTTTTCGGGTCTTGAAGTGGTTGCTTACAATCAGAATCGTAGAAACTCCGATTTGAAATTGTATGAGTTTGGCAAGGTATATTCGGTTGAAGAGGAAAAGTATATCGAGACCCAACGTTTCGCTGTGTTCATTTCAGGCGCTGACAGTGCCGAGCAATGGAACCAAAAAAGCAAGCCGGTTTCTTTTTATAATTTGAAAGCGGTTGTTGATGGAATCCTGGCTAAATTAAATATGAGCGATGTTTTGGTTGAGGATGCCACCTGCAAAAAACTTGCCTACGGTTTGCAATATAAATTAAACAATAAACAACTGGTTAAATTTGGTTCGGTAGCCCCTGAAGCCTTGAAGAAGACAGAGGTTGACAAGGAAGTTTTTTATGCC
>Ga0206955_1229_pt1 | contig 13876 bp, 12 predicted proteins | sample Alteio_BWOrgHeat_34_FD_153247 | JGI IMG/M metagenome (GOLD analysis project Ga0206955, IMG submission 153247) | Enriched cells from forest soil in Barre Woods Harvard Forest LTER site, Petersham, Massachusetts, United States -... | ecosystem: Environmental > Terrestrial > Soil > Temperate forest >...
ATTCACCGTCAGGGCCAGCACGGAAATTGCGCCCGAGAGCCGGTAATAAATGACCATGAAAGTGACGACCAATGCCAGGGCAATGACCCCGGCATGCAGGCCGCTGCTGATCGAGTCGGCGCCGAGCGAGCCATCAACGGAACTGATGCTGAGCATTTCCACCGGGTTCGACAGCGGATTCTGCAGGACGCTGGCGAGCTCGTCGCATTCGCGCGCGCTCATGGTGCCGCCGGAAATGATCGCCTCGCCGCCCCGGATCGGTTCATTGAGGTTTGGGGCGCTCTTCACTTCGTTATCGAGCACGATCGCGAGCCTTCGATTAACGTATTTGGTCGTGACGTCGGCAAACTGCTGAGAGCCGATGGAGTCAAACCCGAGGGTGACAATCGACTCTCCGGTTGGGAGGATCGAGCGGCCTGCGCGGATGATGTGCCCGGTCATCTGCACCTTAAGTTCGACCACTTGCATGGTCTTAATATCATTCCCCGCCGGGTCTTTTTCGACCATCGGCAGGATCTCGAACTCTTGCGCGTATTGATAAGGAAGCACGAGCTTGCCGTCCTTCATCACGGCACTCTGGAGGATTTCCTGGTCGTTGACCGGGACGAGTTGGAATTGGAGCTTGGCGGCCTGGGTGATTTGTTTTTTCGCCTCGGCGATTTCGGTCGAGAGCAGCCCGGGAATCTGGATTTTCAGGCGGTCCTTGCCCTCGGGCTGGATGCTGATTTCCTTCGTGCCGAGGACGTCGAGACGCTTGCGGATGACGGAGGCTGCCTGGTCGAGCGCCTGCGGGGTCGGATTGTCCTTCACTTCAATCAGGAACTCGATGCCGCCGCGCAGGTCGAGGCCGAGGGAGATGGGCATCTTGCCGTTGACCGGCCAGAGCGCGAGGCCGCAGGTGATCAAGCTGGCGAGAATTGCGCCGAGACCGGCGACGCGACGGGTGGCGGAATTTTCAGCCGCGAGATACCAGATGAAGAAACCGATGAATCCGAGTGAGGCGAGAAAGATGGAGAAATACATGGGAAAAACGGGGGCTTAGGCTTTGGCGGTGGAGGTCTTTTCGGAATCGGCGGATTCACGGGTGATTTTGTCGATGTGCGTCTTCTCGATCTCGAGCTTGACGTTGTCGGCCACGCGGACGATCACGGTGTTGTCCTTCACGTTCGTGATGACGCCGTGGATGCCGCTGCTCGTCACGATCTTGTCGCCCGTCTTGGCGGTCTTGATTTTTTCTTCCTGGGTTTTCTTGGCCTGGATTTGCGGACGGAAGAAGAGGAAATAAACCGTGGCCAAGAGCAGGCCGTACATCAGGAATACGGACCAGAGCGGACGTTCCGGCGGCAGGGCGCCGGTGGTCCCGGTGACATCCGGAGTGCCGGCCACGGCGGCGTTGGCGGCATTGGTGACTTGTGCGAAGAAGACGGAAAGTGACGACATTAAACTTTTTCTTTGGTGGTTTGGTAGGTGCGGAGAAAATTCTCACGGAACGCGCCGAACGAATCGGAATCGAGCGCGTTCCGGATGTCGCGCATCAGTTCGAGGTAAAAATGCAAATTATGCAGGCTGACCAGGACCAGTGCGAGGATTTCACCCGCTTTGAATAGATGCCGAATATAGGCACGGGTAAAGTTTTGACAAGCATAACAGCCGCACCCCGGTTCGAGGGGCGCGCCGTCCAGCCGGTACTGGGCGCCGCGGAGATTGAGCGTTCCGGTGCGGGTATAGACGGTGGCGTGGCGCGCAACGCGGGTGGGGAGGACGCAATCGAAGATGTCCACGCCGCGTGCGACCAGTTCCACCAGTTGATGCGGCTGGCCGAGGCCCATGGCGTAGCGGACCTTGTCCGTGGGCAGATGCGGCACGGTCGAATCGATGGCCTTGTACATCTCTTCCTCCGGCTCGCCGACGCTGACGCCGCCGATCGCGTAGCCGTCGAAATCCATCCCCACCAGCGCGCACGCGCATTCCTCGCGCAAGGCTGGATAGCCGCTCCCCTGCACGATGCCGAAGAGCGCCTGCTCCTCGGTGGGACGGGCCTCGTGGGTCGCGATGAGGTGACGGTGATGATCGAGCGAGGTGCGGGCCCAGGTGATGGTGCGCTTCACGGCGGCGGCGACGGTTGCTTCTTCGCAGGGCCAGGGCGGGCATTCGTCGAAGGCCATGATGATGTCCGAGCCGAGTCCGTGCTGGATCTCGATCGATTCCTTGGGGCCGAGGAAAAATTTGCTGCCGTCGAGGTGAGAACGGAATTCGACGCCCGCGTCTGTGATGCTGCGTAATTTGGCGAGGCTGAAGACCTGGAAGCCGCCGCTGTCGGTCAGGATCGGCTTGTGCCAGTTCATGAATTTGTGGAGTCCGCCGAATTGCTTGAAGACGTCCATGCCGGGCCGCAGGAAAAGATGATATGTGTTGGCGAGAATGATCTCTGTGCCCATCACATCGAGATCCCGCGGCGCGACCGCCTTGACCGAGGCCTGCGTGCCGACCGGCATGTACTGCGGCGTCTCGATCACCCCGTGGCTGGTCGTCAGGCGTCCGCGGCGCGCCCGGCTGCCCGGATCGGTCTTAGTGAGCTGGAACATTCGCGGGCGCTAAATTGGTCGCTGGAAGGGCGGGCTGGGAAACGCCATCTGCGCTCACCATATTCGTCGTGGTCGTCTGGGCACCACCGGGGCCCGTTGTTGTCGTCTCGATCACGCTGGTGCCGCGATTGCTGCCGGTCTTGGGATTATACGGAAGCGAGGACGCATGCACGGGAGCGGGTTGGGTCGGTGCAGGAATGAGCGTGCCGGTGACCGTCGTGGTGCCCCCGGAAGTCACCTGAAGCTGGCCTACCACATGACGGAGATTAAACACCGGCTGGTTGATCGTTCCGGGTGTCAGGACTGTTCCGTTCGAAGCATTGGAATTATTCGTCTGGCTGGGCGAACCGTCCGTATTGATTTTATGCAGGCCGTTGACCGGCGTTCCGGTGTCCGGCGGTTTGACTTGCTCAGTTGGGTCCACCGGCAAAGCGCGGGGTGGCGGAGTTGCCTGATTCGTGGCGGGAGGAAGCGTGTCCGAATTGGGCGGCATGACGACCGGCGACGGGGGCGCGGCGTTGGTATCCGGGGCCGGGGCTTGGGCCGAGGGCGTGACCACATCGGTGTTCGTCGGCGCGACGGGCGCGGGCGCGACCGGGACCACGACAGGCGAGGTAATGGGCGCCGGGACCGGAGTCTCGTCGGGGCCCACGTCTGAAATGGCGTGCGTGTAGATTCCGATCAAGAGTCCGCCGCCCAAAATCACGCGGTAGAGCGCGAAGCCGTTGAAGGTATGCGATTGCACAAAGCGCAGCAGCCATTTCACGACAAAAAACGCGACAACCAGGGAGACAAAAAAGCCGAGCGCCGTGTCGATGACCAACTGGCGGCCCAGGTGATGAAAATCGTCGCGGTCCTTGAACGTGGCATACACGCTGGCGGCGAACATCGTGGGGATGCCGACGAGAAAGGTGAACTCGGTGACGGAGGGGCGCTTCATTCCCACGGCCATGCCCGCCATAATGGTCGAGCCGGACCGCGACGCGCCGGGAAAAATCGCCGCCACGACCTGGCCCACGCCGACCAGGATCGATTCAAACCAGGAAACGTCCTCGTGCGGATACAGGTGCTTCGCGAAAGCCTCGACCGCGAAGATCACGAGGCCGCCGATAAAAGTGGCCCACGCGACCGGCAACAGCGTTTCGGGCAGCTTGAGCTTCAACTTGACCGTCAGCAGGAGCACCAGGACCATCGTCGTGACGAAGGCGAGGAAGACCTTGAAGATATAATTGCGCGATTCCCTCTGGTCGAGATTGCTGAACATATCGACGATCTTGTGCCAGTAGATAAAGACCACCGCGAGGATCGCCCCGGCCTGGATCACCACGTTAAAGATGTCCGACTCATGCGTCCCCAGGATGCGCTCCGCAATCAGCAGATGCCCCGTCGAGGAGATAGGCAGGAACTCCGTCACCCCCTCGACAATGCCGAGGATGATGATCTGAAAATAATGGGTCATTAAGTCCACCGTGACGAATTAGCAGGTTAAGCCGGAATGAAAATCAGAATCGGTGCGGCGCTGGAGGGGCAGCCTCCGGCCTGCCCCCTCATTCCCAAGTTTCACTTGGGAATGCCTCTGCTCCCGCGAAATTTCATTTCGCGCCGATAGCGCCCACCACTTTTTCCTCGCAGTTTCGGAATAGATCTTGAAGCTGTCTCAAGCTCGGCACAAGAGCGTTGGAAGCCCGAAAATGTACTCGTCCCCTTTTCCTCTCCGTACTAAGGGCTCCTAGTATGAAATTTAAAAAGGTACTCCCTATTGCAGGAGCCGTCTTCCTAGGGATATTGATGCTTGGCATTGTGCTCCCTTCAGGAAACGGATTTACGCGGACCGCCCAGCGGATGACAAGCGAGTCGAAAATGAGGCAGTTGGCGTCGTGCCTGATCGCTTATGCGGAAGACCATAGCGACGAATTTCCCACGTCTATTTCCAGTCTTTCGGATGAATCTTTCGAGCAATATGGTTTTGATAATAATCTTTTTGCAGGAGGAGATCATGTTCGATCCTTCGCCCCGGCGGATGTTGCTACGTCCCCGCTCATCAGGGAGGTCTTTTCGCACCACACATACCTTGTAACTAAAGATCGCCGTCATCTCCTCGTTTTTGAGCGACCTGGTTTATGGGACGATCACACCGAGGCCTATCTTGACTTGGATATAACGGGCAAATGGGCGCAAACCCTGACAGATGGTCTTGAAGAAATGAAAGCCACCCGCGTAACGGAGCAGCAATTTGCGCAATATATTTCAAAACTCGCAGGGTCTACGCAAACACCATTACCGGTTGACGATCTGGTTACAGCGGCAGAAAACGGTGACCATAGGAAGGTCGAAGCCCTGCTTAGCCACGGCGTTTCTGCAAATAACCTGGATCAAAACGGATGGGCGGCACTGACTGCCGCTGCCCAGCAAAATCAACCTGGGATGGTCGAACTGCTATTATCAAAAGGAGCCCAAGTTAATCTAAGGGACAACTTCGGAATGGGGCGCACCGCCCTCATGAGAGCTTCTGCTTTAGGTCATCCTGCCATCGTGGATACCTTATTGGCTCACGGAGCTGATGTTAGCATAAAACGCGAAGATGGAAGCGTAGCCTTGATGGATGCTTTGCCCTATCCGGACATCGTCCTGAAGCTCATCACTGCTGGAGCGGACAGCAATCAGGAGACTCGAAAAGAATGGTCACCATTAATAGCAGCCTGCTCCGGTGGATATGCTGAAAGTGCCCGCCTTCTCATCGAGCATGGCGCGGATCTGAAAAGAGACGGTCTGCTGGCCTTGGATGACGCAGCGCGCAATGGTCACGCTGATGCAATTGATCTATTGCTCTCGAAGAAAATCAGCGTGGACAAAAAGTTCCTCGGGGAGTGTCTCAGCTCGGCTTGCTCTAATCCGCAAGCCATGGAACGGTTGATCTCTGCTGGGGCTGATCCCAGCGCGAAATGTGGGTGCCCGGGCGGAAGGACTGCTCTTATGGTATCAGCTATAAACGGTTACCCCGAGTCGGTCGCTCTCCTAATTGCGGCAGGTGCTGATTTGAATGCAAAAGACGACAATGGACATACGGTGCTCGATCTCATGTTGGCAGATACGAGGTCGGAATGGATGCCTCGTACTTCCTTAGAGAGAGCCCAGCTCTTGGGTATCGTAGATACCCTCCGCAAAGCCGGGGCAAAGGAGTCTGGCTTATACGTTGAATGGCCGGAACCACGCTGAGCACCAGAGAAAATGCGACAGGCATCGTTGACATTCCCACATGAAAGTGGGCACGAGGGGAAGCTGCTTCCTGTCGCCTGCGGCGACCCGGACAACAAGTAGTCCGGCCCCCCCCCGGAAGGAAGGTGCCGTCGCGAGGCGATGGTGGCTGCTTTCGTTTAGCGCGAAATGGAGTTTCGCGAAGGGCAACGGGCATTCCCAAATGAAATTTGGGAATGAGGGGAGGCTCAGTTTGTAGCGGCGCGTCTATGACCGCCGAGGATATTCCAAAGCGTGTTGGCCATGCGTTCGGCGGTCATAGACGCGCCGCTACAGGAGGATGCCACACCGTCGCCCGGCGGTCGACGGCTACCTTGGCGGGGAGGCACCGCCATCGGCCGATGGCGGCTACCTTCGTGTAGCGCGAAATGGAGTTTGGGCACGAGGGAAAGGACAAGCATGGTTAGGTCATCGGGAGGGTTTGTTGCTTTTGCCTGCTGATTTTGCTAAGTTTAGAGCGTAGGAGAAACCCATGAACGTGACCGTTGAAATCCCCGACGCCCTTGCCCGCCAGATGCATCTGGACGGACCGGAGGTGCAACGTCACGCCTTGATCAAGCTAGCGGTGCAAAGCTACCACGCTGGCGAGCTTTCGCGCGGACAGGTTGGCGAATTGCTCAATCTGTCGTTTGGGCAAACAGAGGCGCTTTTGAAGGAATATGGCTGCGACATGGACTTGACCGTTGAGGAATTCGAACGCCAGTCCGCACAGTTGAGCGCCTATATCCGCCAGTGAGAGTGTCGTTGTCTCCGATACCACCCCGCTTAACTACTTGATTTTAATCGGGAATGTCGATGTCCTGCCGCGCCTGTTCGACAAGGTCCTGATACCTCCTGCCGTCATTCACGAATTGAGCCACCCCGATACTCCACCGCCCGTTGCCATCTGGGCACGCAACCTGCCTGAATGGGTTGAAGTCAAAGCTCCGCGCACCGTGTTGCGCCTTGGCATCGATGCGGTCGAACTTGGCCTCGCGGTCCTCATGGACGAGCACGCGGGACGTGCCGCCGCCGAACAGCGGGGCGTGCTGGTACTGGGTACACTGGCCATTCTCAATATTGCCGATGCGAAGGGATGGCTTGAGTTTGAAGCAGCCATTGCCCGGCTTCGCGCCACGAATTTTCGTTGCAGCGACACCGTGCTGGAAAAGGTCCGTGCCATCGTCCGCGCACGGAAACAAACGTAGATCATATTTCTGTGATATACGTTTCCAGCCCAGCACTCATCCGCCGTTATCCCTAACTAAAGTCTAGTTTCACAGAAAGGGAAGGCATGGGCTCGCATGCCTTCCCTCGACGTGTTTAACCTTATCCACAGCGCCGGCTACCCTTTGGATATTCCGGTGATTTGGTATTTGGCTGCCCTATCTCAGATAAACGCGGCTGTAATTCCATTCGTAATAGCAACCACTCAGCGACGATGTGGCCAGGGGATGATCCATGCTGGCAATCGTGTTGCTTCCCCATGATCCGTCGAAGATGAAGCTTAGGTTGATGGGGGTGCCGGTGGAGGAGGCGCCAACCGTCCACCAGTAGGGCCCGGAGCCGTATTGAACCTTGGTGCCATCGACGTAGAGGGCGTAGGTGTTGTCCTTGTTATAGACCATGGTCCAGATGTGGTACTGGGTGGGATCGTACGTGGCGAAACCGGAAGCGCCCATCCCGTCGGTCCAGCTATTGTAGGTGACCTGATCGGTGCCACTGACGGTATTCGAGTGCCAGTAGAGGCCCTGGAAATTCGTGTTGCCACCGGTCGGCGTATTGTCGTAGCCGAAGCTTTCGATCAGGTCCATTTCCGCGCCTTTGTTCCAGATGTTGCCGGAGTCCCAGATCGCGAAATAGAAGTAGGGCGGGGTGACGTAACGCACCCGCGTTTCCCAGATCATGTCGTGACCGAGCAACGACCCGCCATTCGGCAAGGTGAACTTGGCCTGAAAGGAGCCGCTGCCGCAATTGTAACTGGCGGGAGTGACCGTCGTGACACCGCCCAAGGGGACCAGATAGGTCTGCATGTAATCGCTAAAGAAGGTGCGGGTGGTGGGAACGGGAACGCCGCTGATGACCTGCCCCTCGTACGGCTGTCCGGAGAGGGCGTCCGCACTGTCCGGCGCGACGATCTTCGCGGCCACGTTGGGATTGTGGTAGGTGCCGAATTGATCGTGGAACTGGAAGTTGGCATCCAAGTCGGTGTTGTTCTTGATCGTTCCGTTGGTGCCGAAGTGCCAGTTCTTCACGAGGGTGAATCCGGTGCCGTCGATTCCGTAGGTGGGTTGAGGGCCCACGGCGGGAGTCGCGATGGTGCCGCCGCCGATGGTCTCCGCACCGGTGAGCGGCGCGGCGGTCAGGCGCACATTGTCAACGGCGATGAAGCCGGTCGAGGGATAACCGTGCGTGGTGCCGATGGCGATGGTCAAATCTCCCGAGACGGAGGGCCCGGTCGTGAACGTGAGCAGCAAGTCCCTGAACTTGCCCATGTAAGGCCCCATCCCGAGCGTGCTCACGGTGGTGGTGGCGAGGACGGTGCCGGAGGAGTTCGTCCCGTTGATCAGGGAGATATAGGCGTTATTTACCACGGCGCTGTATCTCCCAATCCCGACTGAGACCAGCAGTGAATAGGTGGTGTTGGGTTGCAAGGGGCCGTTGCCCAGGCCATTGGCGGAAACGTCCTGGTAGACAATTTCCGCAGGGTTGCCGTCATAACCCGTGATGGAGCAATAGTAAGTCCCCGCCGCCGTTCCCGGCAAAGGATTGGCAAACCTGGGATAGGTATTTGATTGATCGGTCACATCGTCGATGACCGATGCGCCGGCGCCATAGCCGCTGGTGGAAACAATGCTCCATCCACTCATCGTGCCGGTTTCAAATCCCTGGTTGGCCACGGCGACCGGGTAAGGGCCCGCAGCCACACTGGTCAGGCGGACATTGTCATAGAACATGTCGCCGGTGGACGGATAGCCATGGGCCGTGGCGATCTCGATCGTTAAATCCCCGGATACCGTGGGTCCGGTCGTAAAGGTCACGGTCAAGTCCTTGAAATTATTCGCATATTCGCTGAACCCGAGAGTGCTCACCTGGGCCGTCGCCAAGACCGTCCCCGTCGGGCCGGTGCCGTTGACCAACGCGATGTATCCGTTGTTAAGAGTGCTATATCGGCCAACGCCGATCGCAACGGTCAGGGTATAGGTCGTGTTGGGTTGTAAGGTCGGGTTGCCCTGGCCGTTGGCCGAAACATCCTGATATAGAACTTCCGCCGCATGGCCTTCGTAGCCGGCAATCCAACCGAAATAGGTCCCCGAAGCCGTTCCCGGCAAAGGATTGGAGAAATCGGGATAGGTGGCCGATTGATCGGTCACATTATTAACGACCCCGGTACCCGTGCCGTAGCCGGTACTCGCCAATGTCGACCATCCGGTTAAATCGCCCGTCTCGAATCCACTGTTCACGACCGGCATGGTCGCTGCTCGTGCCGATATGGCCAGCAGCGAGAAACAAATTACCGTCTCCAAGATCAGGCACACTCTTTTGCAGAAGTTTGATTTCATAATTTTTATTTATTTATTGATGATCAAAATTCGCTCCAGTGGATTGCTTGCGTCGGTTATCTCATGTGTCACTAGTTAAGCGGTCCAGGACGACTCTCGATCGGTATTACTATTTTTAAACCCGTGGCTACGATCTCTCTGACTTATCACAACTAATTGCCTAAGCTAGAGCGAAGAAAGGTTAACGGTTCATCATGCCGTCGGTTTTCTGAAGGGACCAAGCCAGAAAATTTATGGAGCGGACCGGAGGCTGGCCCTCCCGAGGACTTCGTGCCCGGGACCTTCGCACGGAGTGCGATGGTTGCCAAATGCTTCCCTTCAACAATTTGCCAAACGATTCAGTTGAATCCCGTGCCGTTAGGTGACAATTTGATGCAATGCCGCGACGCCGTTTTGATTTGGAGAAGAGTGAGGCGCGCCATCTTGCGCCCTACGCCCAAAGCTGCGTGACCTCCCGGGGCCGGGAGCATAACGAGGACCAGCATCCCTTCCGCATGGAATTTCAGCGCGACCGTGATCGCATCGTCCACAGCCGCTCGTTTCGCCGCCTTGAGTACAAGACGCAGGTCTTCCTCAACGGCACCGGTGATCATTACCGGACGCGGATGACGCACACGATTGAGGTCTCCTGCATCGCCCGGACATTGACCCGCGCGCTCGGCCTGAACGAGGACCTCGCGGAGGCGATTGCCCTCGCCCACGATCTTGGTCATCCGCCGTTCGGTCATCTCGGTGAGGAAACGCTCCACAAGCTAATGGCGAAGCACGGCGGTTTCCGTCACAACGTGCAAAGCCTGCGCGTCGTGGAGGAACTCGAGTTGAAATATCCCGAGTTCAATGGCCTCAACCTGACCTGGGAAACGCGCGAGGGCCTGCACAAGCCCTACGTGCCGAACAAGCTCATCGAGGGTTTCATCCAGCCGTCGCTCGAGGCGCAGGCGGTCGATCTCTCCGATCAAATCGCCTACATCTGCCACGATCTCGATGACGGCCTCGACTCCGGCCTGATCAACGAGCAAGAACTCGGCAATCTCGAACTGTGGCGCATGACGCAGGAAAAGGCGCTCGCCCCCTACCCGCACCTCGACCCTGAGCGGGGCCGCTACTACGTCCTGCGCTGTCTCCTCGGGCATCTCGTCGACGATGCCATTAATTACTCCGCGAAGGCGATCAAGGAACGCGCGCCGCAAAGCAGCGACGAGGTGCGTCGTCTTCCAGCCCTGATCACTTTTTCGCCCGAGACGGCCAAGCTTGCGCGCGAGCTGCTTAATTTTCTCTTCACGCGCTTTTATCATCACCCGACGATCACGGTCGTCCGCCGCCGTTCCGTCGATTGCCTCGAGCAGCTTTTCGAGTTGCTGGTGGGGCATCCCCATCTGCTCAGTCCTCAATTCGAGATGCGCATGAAGAAGGAGGGCGTCCATCGCGCCGCCTGCGACAATCTCGCCTGCCTGACCGACCGGCAGGTCTACATCCAGCACCAGAAATTCATCGGCGGCCTACCCACGCTCGATGCGATGCATCTCGAACAACCGGCGTTGCTTTGAAAATTCGCCGGATTGTGGAATGATTGAATTATGAGTGAACGCATCGATTATCGAAAGGTCGCCCCGGAAGCCGTGCAGGCCCTGAGCAGCGTCGGCAAATATCTCCACGCGGAAAAATTCGATCTCAAGCTGAAGGCGTTGGTCGAGTTGCGCGTCTCCCAGATCAACGGCTGCGCCTATTGCCTCAACCTGCACACCCAGGAAGCGCGCGCGGCGGGCGAGGCCCAGCAACGGCTCGATTGTCTTTCCGCGTGGCGCGAGACCAACTTCTACACGGAGAAGGAAATGGCCGCGTTCGCCTGGGCCGAGGCGCTGACGCTGATTTCGCAGACGCCCTCTACCGAAGCGGTCTATCAGGAAGTGAGTAAGCACTTCACCGAGCGGGAGCTGGTCGATCTCTCGATGGTCATCGTCAACATGAACGCGTGGAATCGCCTGGCCGTTGGCTTTCACGTCCGAGTACCCGTACGAACTTCATGATCAATTCCGCCTACACGCCCCCGCTCGATCTCATTCGCCGCCCGCGCCGCAATCGCCAGAACGCGGCCATTCGCGCGCTCGTGCGGGAGACGCGCCTTCACGCCGACGACTTGATCCAGCCGATTTTTGTGAAGGACGGCAACGGCGCGCCGGAAGCCATCGAGAGCCTGCCCGGGATCGAGCGTTTGTGTGTGCGGAGTCTGCTCAAGGAAGTGGAGCAACTTGCCGAACTGGGCATCCGCGCCGTCGCGCTTTTTCCTGTGGTTGATGCGGGACTGAAAGATGCCAAAGGTAAATATGCGGTCTCGAACAAGAACTGGTTTTTCGGCGCGATCCGCCAATTAAAAAGCGCCCTGCCCGACACGCTGATCGTCGCGGATGTCGCGCTGGATCCGTACACCGAGCATGGGCACGATGGCGTCATCGATCCGGTCACCGGCGATGTGGCGAATGATGAGACGGTGCATATTCTCACGGAGTACGCGACGCAGCTTGCCGCCGCGGGCACTGACATGGTCGCGCCCTCCGACATGATGGACGGTCGCATCGGCGCGATCCGGGATGAACTCGATCGCGAAGGGTTTACGCAGACTTCCATCCTCGCCTACGCGGCCAAATTCGCTTCTGCTTACTACGGCCCTTTCCGCGACGCCGTGGGCAGCGCCACGACGGGCAAGCCACCGCTCGACAAGCGCACCTATCAGCTCGATCCCGCCAATCTGCGCGAGGCCCTCCTCGAAGCGCGTCTCGATGAGGACCAGGGTGCGGATGTCCTCATGGTGAAACCCGCCGGGCTTTATCTTGATGTCATTTCCGCCGTCAAATCGGCCACGACGCTGCCCGTCGCGGCCTATCAGGTCTCGGGTGAGTATGCACAGATTCATGCTGCGGCGAAGGCTGGCTGGCTGGACTTGGAGAAGGCGCGGGATGAATCGCTGATCGCCATCAAGCGGGCGGGGGCGGATATTGTCCTGACTTATTTTGCGAAGGCTTTGGCGGAGAGTTTGAAGGTCACTTAGAACGTTTCATGGGCTCCATCCACGACCTGCTTTTTTATATGGATTCCATCGCGGGTCTGCTTTTTGCCGTCATTGCGGTTCCTGTAATGGCAATTGGTCTTTGGACCCTGGTTCGTGGCAAAAAGACACAAGCCTGGCACCTCGTCGTGTGGGGAATTGTTGGACTGGCTCTTGGACCAGTTATCCTCCTCATCGCTTTCATAACAGCTCCGCCGATGGCATGGAGTGGTAGTGCATTTCTGGGAGAGAAGTCCTTTCATCCATGGCGCGATCCCAATTTCGACAACCATTATCTCCTGTTCGTTGCGGCTGCATGGGCATTGGGCATATTATGGCTCCTAGTTTTGGCGTTTATGTGCATCAACTGGCGTAAAAAATGATGCATAAAAACCGTGTCTCCCCACATCATTCCCGCTAAGCTTCCCTTTTAATGACCACGGCCTGGAAGCGCAAAGACCTCCTCACCATTCGGGAATTGGACCGGGCCGAGATCGAATTGGTTCTCGATACCGCGCGGACCTTCAAGGATTTGCTCGCGCGGCCCGTGAAGAAAGCGACCTCCCTGCAGGGCCGCACCGTGGTAAACCTCTTCGTCGAGCCCAGCACGCGCACGCGCACCTCGTTTGAACTGGCCGCCACGCGCCTCGACGCCGACGTCGTCTCCATCGACAGCGCCTCCAGCTCCTTCCGCAAAGGCGAGACCCTCAAGGACACCGGCCTCGTCCTCGAAGCGATGAAAGCCGATTTCGTCATCCTGCGCCACTCCGCCGCGGGCGCACCGCAATTCCTCGCCGAGCGGCTGAAGGCCCACATCGTCAACGCCGGCGATGGCGCGCACGAACATCCCACCCAGGCTTTGCTCGATACTTTCACCATGCGCGAACGCCTCGGCGAGAAGCCCGGTTGGAAAGACCTCCATGTCGTGATCTGCGGCGACATCCTCTTCAGCCGCGTCGCCCGCTCCAACGTCTGGGCGCTGCTCAAGCTTGGCGCGCGCGTCACCCTCGTCGGCCCCACCACGCTCGTGCCGGATACCTTCACCGAGCTCGGCGTGAAGGTCATGCACGATCTCGACCCCGTCCTGCCCGACGCCGATGTCATCATGCTCCTGCGCATCCAGCACGAGCGCCAGCAACGCAGCTTCTTCCCCTCCGTCGGCGAGTACGTCTCGCTCTTCGGCCTCAGCATGGCCCGCTTCAAGAAGTGCAAGCCCAAGGTCCTCATCATGCATCCCGGCCCGATCAATCGCGGCGTCGAAATTGCCAGCGAACTGGCTGATGGCCCCAACTCGACGGTGCTGGACCAGGTGCAAAACGGACTCGCCGTCCGCATGGCGGTGCTGCATTTGCTGGGTGGCGGTGGGGTAGTCGAGTAACCGCCTAACTTGACTACCCAACCCAAAGGTGACACAGTTACACTATGCAAAGTATCACGATCAAGGAACTGCA
>Ga0206955_1221_pt1 | contig 13836 bp, 9 predicted proteins | sample Alteio_BWOrgHeat_34_FD_153247 | JGI IMG/M metagenome (GOLD analysis project Ga0206955, IMG submission 153247) | Enriched cells from forest soil in Barre Woods Harvard Forest LTER site, Petersham, Massachusetts, United States -... | ecosystem: Environmental > Terrestrial > Soil > Temperate forest > O...
TTCTAACTCAACCCATCAACTGTCTTATCTACCTTGAAATAGGAGAAAGCATGGATACACCTACAATTATTCGCGTTGTTGCAGGAGTTCTGTTCGTCGTGGTTCTTCTGGTTCTTATTCAGCGCCGCAAGCGCAAGGTTTAGCCGCCACGCTCCATGGGTCCACGAACACGGGAGTTCCTGCGCATCTCGAATCCGGTCCGCCAGTCCGTTCTGGGAGACCGGATTGGAGTTGCTGACACAACGCTCACACGTTTCGTGGGCCTCATGGGCCGCGGTTCTCTTGCACCCGGCCACGGCCTCCTCATTCGTCCATCCAACGGGGTTCACACTCTCTGGATGCGCTTTAGTATTGATGTCTTGCTTCTTGACAAGCAGCACCGTGTGCTCTCGGCTTATCGAAGTTTGCGCCCCTTCCGGGTCACCGCCATCAACTGGAAGGCATCCAGCGCGCTCGAACTTCCTTCAGGCACTATCGTGGCCACGAGCACCCAATTAGGCGATGAACTTCATCTCGCGCCGGTCGCTCCCTAGCCCTTACTCTGGTTTCTTTCAAAGACACAACTCACCCCGTCGTCATAGACGACGTGCCACCCCCCGGTGTGTCTTATCAGGTAAGTAAACGGATCATCCTTCGAAGGAAACAAAATATAGTTCACGTGGTAACGATCCACAATCTCCAGCGAATTCTTCAACCCGATGGCATCCAGGTAGTCACCCAGCACACCCTTGTACTCGAAAATATCCGTCCGGCTGTCGATAAAGGTCGGAATCGACGGTTGACTCCAGATCATCCATCCGCCATACACATAGTGGTTAAACACTCGCTCATCGGACCTCATATGCGTCTGCAGGTACTGCACGCCTCCGATCGGCATCTTTTTCGCGAGATCGTCGTTGATGATCTTGGCGCTCGGCCAGCGCCACGCAATCGCCGCCACCAGCGCCGCCGAGAACAGGGCATTCACCCACGACCGATCCACTTCCCGCTTGTACCGTGGCATGAAATCCATCTGCCGCGCCAGGATAGGTGCGATCAGGATCGCAGCCGGAAATAGAAATCGGACATAGGTCAGCGACATATACAGACCAAAGCCGGCCATTCCGACCTCTGCGAGTTTCCACCGCCGCCTTCCCGTCAACGCCAGCAGAAGAAGCGCCAGCAGCAAAGCAAACACAATCTTGCCGCGCGGCTCATGAAAGTTCACTGAGGCCCACTCCACCACGTGCGCCACGTTCAGCTTCTGTCGGAACGCCAGGTCGAACGGATAAAAGACCTCCTTGTAGCCATATGGATTTACAAAGAGCATCGGAACAATCGCGACCGATGTAATCAGCAGCTTCCGGCGGACTCCCGGAGTCCATTTCTCTGCAACCACCTTGCCCCACGTGCCCGAGACAAACCCGCTTCCCACCACAATCCCGAATACGATCAACCCAATCAGCCACGACCCATGCAGATTCACCCACAGCAGAAAGATCAGCGGCACCGTCCACAGCGGCGCATCGCCATCCTTCATCAGCTTCCACAGCACAAACATCAGCGCCAGCAGGCACGCCCACCCCAACAGAATCGTCCGCGGGCCGAAGTTCACCACCGCGAGCACCACTGCCCAGCCCGTCGCTACAGCCGACGCCTTGATCGAGTCACTCGCGCGATACGCAAGCACCAGGATCCCGATCATCAGCAGTTCAACGATCACGACATAGCCAAAAAACAAGGACGTGACTCCGTGCAGCTTCCAGATGCCATAGAACAGAAGCTCTGAAAGCCACTCCGAGTTCACCCAAGGAGTCCCTGCAACTGTGTACGAAAATTGGTCCACGCGCACCCAGTGATGCTGCTGTACCAGGACCTGCGCGTCCCGCATATGCCACCAGATGTCAGGATCCGCGATCGACTGCCCGCAAAAAAAGAATGTAAACAGCGCAATCGTCGCCGCAATCGTCACATGAAATGGGCACCATAGTTTGCCCAACGGAGTTACCTTCTCAGAGCTTGCAGTCACGTTCGCAATGGAACTCATTCATTCCTCGCCGCGCACAGAAGAAAGGTGCACGCCCCGCCCCGCTCCGTAGGTTCCACCGCGTACCGGAATTCTAAGCTGCCACCTACCCCCCAACAACAATATTCTGCCCCACTGCTGTCTCGAGTTACCCGCAAACCTACAGCCAATCAACAACTCCCGGCATGCGTCTTCACACGATTCACCTTCGCATTGTTACAACACGCAAGTGGTCGGCCTTTTTCGTTGAACATTCCCCTTTGCGGGACTAGACTTGGCCCATCTGTAAAGGTCCCTTATCTGCGAGGCCTGCGCAATGCATTGGATTGCCCATCGCCGGCGCGGAAGTAAGCTCGGCCACCACCCGTTTCGGATAGCGTTGGTCACGCCCCCTCTTCTGCCGGCACTCAGTTCGTCGAGCCTCCGCCACGCCCCTGTCCCGAATTTCCATTTAAGCCTCAGGTTCACGGGCGGGCCACTCCAGTGCCTCTAGACAGACCACGTCCGATCCTCTCCACGTCCAAACTCGCGGACAACACGGGCCTGCCTGTACGCGCGCTCCCCTCCTCCGCCGGCGCGCACGTGGTCGTCATCGTCTTGGTCCTTCTGCTCGGTCTCGCCCCCATCACCATCGACGGTCCGAAGCACCTTCGGGAGCTAACTCAGCGCGTCGACCTCCAAAGGGACGCCGACGACGCACCGGTGCTTCCTCAGCTGGAATCATCCTCTGCCTCCGCCTCATCGCCCGCCTCCGCCTCATCCCGCTCAGCGCCAGGTCGCAATGGGCCTTCCAGCGCCTCTTCGATGCCGCAAATTCATCAGCGCCGCCAACACATCATCTCCAACACGCCCGACGCGACCAACCCCGTGCAGACCATCCTGCAGCCTGATCTTCCGCACCCGCCGCGCCTGAACAAAACCCTCCCCGTTCCCAGCATGGTACGCATTGCCCCCGCGCAGCACGCGCCCTCACTGACCGCGCCCAAGTTGACCGCGATCGTGAAACCCGCTGCTCCGCCGACGCCGGCGCCGACGCCTCAACCCACTCTGCCGAAGATTCGCCCCGCCAACGTCGACACCGTTCCACTCACCTCTGCGACCGAGCTTGCCGATTCACCCAGGATCCCCGCCTTCGCCACCACCGGCCGCACCTACCAGCCCCCGCAGCCTTCTCCGGCGCCGCCCGCGACCACGAAACCATCCGCGCCCAAGCTGGCCAGTAGCGCGCCAAGTCCGCCCTCCGCCGCAACGCCCGCCGGAGGAACCGACTCGCGGAATCTCCTCGTCGTCAACGCCATTGAGGTGCAATCCACCCTCTCCGAACACGACATCCCCGCCGCCGAAATCCACGGCCGCTTTGAAGTCACTGCCAGTCCCAGCCTCCCTGAAGCCCCCACCACCGGCGGCTCCTCCAGCTCCGCCGGCGTCAACGGCTCCGGCGTCGCAGCCTCCGGTAACGGTGCGGGCAAAGGCCTCGCAAACTCCCACTCCACCTTTGGAGCAGGCACAGGAGGCACGCACGGGAACGGCGCAGGCACAGGCACCGCAAACATTGCTGGTGCCGGTGCCGGGCACGGCGCAGGATTGGGCAACGGGAGCGGCAGTGGAACAGGTCACGCCGGGGGTGCCGGTATGGGTAACGGCACCGGGAACTCTCCCGCAGGCGGCAGCGGCTCCGCTCCATTCTCGGGCATGACCATCGTCGGCGGCACTTCCGGCAGCAACGGCAGTCTTCGCTCCGCACCTGCCTCCGGCAATGTCAACCCCAACGATCCGCGCGGCTCCTATGGCTTGACCATCCTCTCCAATGGCGGCAGCGGCGGCGCCGTCCGCGACTACGGCGTCTTCACGGGCGGCCCTGTCTACACCGTCTACCTTGATCTCTCCAAGCTCGGCGCCACGTCCCGCTGGAGCTTCCAATACAGCGCTTCGCGCGACGCCCGCATCGCGCACCCCGGCGTCCCGCTCACGCCGCCGCTCCCGCAGGATGAGCGGCTTCCGCAACTCCCACCCGCGCTCGTCGCCGCCAACGTCGGTCGCCTTGTCGTTGTCGAAGCCAGCCTCAAGCCCGACGGAAAACTTGAAGGCTTCCATGTCCTCGAGTCCCCCGATCAGCGCCTCAACGAAGCCGTCATCGCCAGCCTCACGCACTGGTACTTCGACCCCGCCGCTATGGGCACCGACAAGATCGCCGTCAAAGTCCTCTTCGGCATCCCCATCGCAACCGCCATGGCCGACAACGGAGTCAGCCAGCAGGCCGATCGGCACGGCCCCACCGACGCCACACCGCACACACCCGCACAGTAGCGGCACCACCACAGTTACACCATCGTCGTAGCTACACGACCGCAGACCGCAGCAGGTCCTCAATCCTCACCGGCAACTCGCGCACACGCACGCCCGTCGCGTGATACACCGCTGCCGTAATCGCCGGCGCCACACCCGCCATTCCAATCTCGCCGATCCCGCGCGCTCCATACTCACCCATCATCGGGTCCGGGATCCCGAGGAAGTGCACATCGATCGCCGGCACATCCGCGTTCGTCGGCACCAGGTAGTCCGCGAAGTTGTCGTTGATCGGATGCCCATTGCGCTGGTCATAGATCTCCTGTTCCAGCAGCGCCATGCCGATACCCATCACAACGGCGCCCTGTATCTGGTTGGTCCCGGTCTTCATGTTGATGATCCGGCCCGCATCCATCACCGTCACCACACGACTCACGCGTAGTTGCGCAATCATCGGCTGCCATTCCACCTCGACAAACTGCGCGCCAAACGAGTGCGTCGAGTAGTCCCTTGCCTTTGTGTCCGACCCCAACCCGCCCGATCTCCCATCGGCGCTCGCATAGCTCACCTTCGCCGCGTGCAGCACATCCGCAAACGGAACAGTTGTCTCTCGATTGGCCTTCAGGTGAACACTCCCTCCATTCATCACGAGCTCTTCCGGCTTCTTCCCCGCAAACGGCGCACCCGGCCGCGTCGCCATCGCCAGCACCATCTGCACCGCGCCGTTCGCCGCATCCGCAATCGCCGGCATCACCGTCGCCGTCAGCGTCGAGCCGCCCGAGGTCGCACCTGGCACAAAGTCCGTGTCGCCCAGCAGCACCTCGATCTTCTCTACCGGCACTCCTGTCTTGTCGCTCACAATCTGCGCAAAGATCGTGTACGTTCCTGTGCCCGGATCCTGCGCCGCGCTTCTCACGCTGGCTGTGCCGTCCGCCTTCAGCGTCACTGTCGCCTGGCACACGCCTCTCCCGGCTCCCCAAGACGCCGCAGCCACACCCCATCCCAGCACCGTGTCGCCGCGCCGCATCGACCCCACCTCCGGCGTCCGCATCGACCACCCAAACTTCTCCGAGCCGACCTGCAAACACTCCTTCAAATGCCGCGACGAAAACGGTTTGCCCCTACTCTCATCAATCAGCGTGTCATTCTTCAGCCGCAGTTCCACCGGATCCATCTTCAGCTTGATCGCCAGCTCGTCCATGGCGGATTCCACCGCAAAGAGCCCCGGCACCGCTCCCGGTCCGCGCATCGGCGTCGGCGTTCCCAGCGTCCTGCGCACTTGTGCCGAGGTCACCGTCAGGTTCGGCGTGCTGTACAGAAACGGCGTCGCCTCGCCGCAGTTTTCCCGGTACCGATCCTGCAACGAAGTGTGATTGATGTAACGCTGCTCCAGCGAGACCAGCTTCCCATCCGGCGTCGCACCTATTCTCATATGCTGCTGCGTCCTCGGCCGGTGTCCCACGCACGAGAACATCATCTTGCGATCCACCATCAGCTTCACCGGCCGTCCCACCTTCCGCGAAGCCGCCGCCGCCATCGCCGAGTGCGGCCACGGAAATAGCTTCCCGCCAAATCCTGAACCGATAAACCGCGATATCACCCGAACGTTATCCTTCGGCACCCCCAGCACCTGCGCCAGCGTGTTCAGATGATTCACCACTCCCTGCGACGACTCATACAGCGTGTACTGGGTCCCATCCCACACCGCCGTCGTCGCGTGCATCTCCATTGGATTGTGGACCTCGGTCGGCGTCACATACGTCTCGTCCAGCTGCACTGGAGCGCCATGGAACGCCGTCCCCACATCGCCGCGCGTGCTCTCCACATTGGGCGGCGCCACCGTATCCGTGTCGCTTAGATCAAGCGCTACATTTGGCTTCTCCGCATCGTAGGTCACTCGCACTGCCGCCGCCGCTGCCTGGGCCTGTTGCAATGTCTTTGCCACCGCCAGCGCGACATACTGTCCCCAGTACGAGATCACATCGTCTTCAAACGGCGGCCTCTGCTCGCTGATCGTTGAGCGGCTCCCCGGCGCAATGCGAAACAGCGGCCCGATGTTGTCGTGATGCAGCACGGCCAACACACCCGGCATCTTCTCCGCGGCCGACGTGTCCATCGACCGAATCTTTCCATGCGCGATCGTGGCCGTCACCGGCACCGCGTACACCATCCCCGGGAAACTGAAATCCGCCGCATACTGCGCTCGTCCCGTCGTCTTCACCGGCCCGTCCACCCGCGACAGCGCCGCTCCGATTACCGGTGGAAACTCCGTCCTGACTTCAGCCTGTTTCGCGTCGTTATCCTGCATGCCAGTCTCCTTCGCGATCCGCTCTCGCGCTCAAGCCGCGCTCACCGTCGTTAGTGCATGCACCATGCACCGCTTTGCCAGCTCCACCTTGAATCCGTTTTCCGACCGCGGCTTCGCATCCTTCAGCGCCGCCTCTGCTGCACGCACAAACTGTTCGCGCGTCGCCGGCTGACCCACCAGCACCGCCTCGGCCTCACGCGCCCTCCACGGAACAGTCCCCACACCACCCAGCGCAACGCGCGCATGCGTCACCCTGCCGCCGCTCATGCTCAGCACAATCGCCGCAGACGCCACCGCAAACTCGTACGCCGCCCTGTCCCTCAGCTTCAAATATCCTGTCTTCGCGCCCTCCACCGGAGCCGGCAGCCGCACTGCAGTAATCAAGTCCCCCGGCTCCAGCACCGTCTCGATATGCGGCGTGGTCCCCGGCAGGTTATAGAACTCCGCAATCGGCACATTGCGATTCCCACTCTTCCCACGAATCTCCACCACTGCATCCAGCGCCATCAACGCAACATTCTGGTCGGAAGGATTCGTCGCAATGCAATGCTCGCTCGTGCCCAGGATCGCAAGCATCCGATTGTGTCCTTCCATCGCATCGCATCCGCTGCCCGGCTCACGCTTGTTGCACTTCTGCGCAAGATCCCGAAAGTAAGGACACCTCGTCCGCTGCAACAAATTCCCCGCGGTTGACGCCATGTTCCGAATCTGCGGCGACGCCCCCGACAGAATCGCCTGACTCAACACCGCATAATCCCGCTTCACCGTTGCATCATTCGCGACATCGCTGTTCCGCGCCAGCGCCCCAATCCGCAACCCGCCGTTCATCGGCTCAATCCTGCTCATCTCCAGCGCATTGATGTCCACCACCTGCTTCGGCCGCTCAACATCCAGCTTCATCAGGTCGACCAGGTTCGTCCCACCGGCCACATACCGCACCGACGCCCCGATCTGTGCCGTCGCACTACGCGCCGCAGCCTCCGCCGCCTGCGCCTCACTCCTCGCACTCACAAAACCAAACTGTTCCATGCTCGCCTCCGGGAACCTTCTAGCTGAGCCGCCTCACCTGCTGCACCGCCGCCACAATATTCGGATACGCCCCGCAGCGGCAGATATTCCCATACATCGCATGCCTCACGTCATCATCCGTCGGCCCCACGTTCTCCTTCAGCATCGCTACCGCCGACATGATCTGCCCCGACGTGCAATACCCGCACTGATACGCATCGTGCTCGACAAACGAAGCCTGCATCGGATGCATCTTCTCCGGCGACCCCAACCCCTCGATCGTCGTAATCTCAGCATTCGCATGCATCACTGCAAAGCTCATGCAGCTCAGCACGCGCCGCCCATTCACATGCACCGTGCACGCTCCACACTGCCCGTGATCGCAGCCCTTCTTCGTCCCCGGCAGGTTCAGGTTCTCGCGCAGGCAATCGAGCAGCGCCACTCTCGGCTCAACCTGCAGCCTGCGCTCCACTCCATTCACACGCAGCACCAGCGAAACCGTTCCCGCCTCGGCCGCTTCACCCGCCTGCCTCGCCGGCGGCTCCGCAACCGCGGCCATCAGCGGCTGCGCCGTCGCCGCCATACCCGTCGCACCCAACCCCGAAAGAAAAGCGCGTCTACTGAACCGCGTCTCCTTCTCCTGGCTCTCGACGTCCGGGCTCTTCTCCGCGTTCTCTTCTGTAACCTTCGCCATCATCTCCCCCTCATCAGAAGCAAGAGAATTTGCAATCCATTCTCCGCCGCTTCGCACCAATTGGCAAAAGCGCCGGCAAAAGCGGCCAAACCCTGAGCAGAGCGCCCATGCCTGATACGCTATCGGCTGTAACTCCCGTAGCAGCCCACTTTTGCGCCACGCAAAATTTTGCATCGATGTTCGCATTACGGAATCTATAGCTCCTGAATTCTTCACGCTGAGAGGTTTGGATGAGCCGAACACGACCTGATGGGGCGCAAGACACCCGTCGAGCCCGTATCCTTCTCACCGCATCCGCAGCACTCGCGATCACGCTTGTCGGCGGCTGCAAACACTCGGAACCCGCGGCCGCAGCAGGCGCAATGCCCGTCGATGTCGTTACGGCCCGCCAGTCCAATGTCGCGGTCTCCAATGACTGGGTCGGCACTCTCGACGGCTTCGTGAACGCGCAGATCCAGCCGCAGGTCACCGGCTACCTCATCCGCCAGAACTACATCGAGGGCTCCGTCGTCCACAAGGGCCAGGTGCTCTTCGAAATCGACCCGCGTCCTTTCCAGGCCGTTCTCGAACAAGCCGAAGGCCAGCTCGGTCAGGCTCGCGGATCTGTCGGTCAGGCTCAAGCGCAGCTTGAACTCGCGCAGATTAACGTCAGGCGTGACACGCCGCTGGCCGCCGGACACGCCATCGCGCAAAGCCAGCTCGACACCGAGACGCAGCAGGCTGCACAGGCGGAAGCCACCGTTCGTTCCGCACAGGCCTCTGTCGCCGCCGCGCAGGCTGCCGTCGACACCGCGAGGATCAACCTCGGCTTCACCCAGGTCCGCTCGCTCATCAACGGAGTAGCCGGCCAGGCCACCACGCAGGTCGGCAACCTCGTCGGCCCGCAGTCCGTCCTCACCGCCGTCTCGCAGCTCGACCCCATCAAGGTCTTCTTCGCCATCAGCGACAGTGAGTATCTCGGTCTCATCAAGCGCTCGGGCCGCAGCACCGACGACCTCCTCCGCGCGTCCGCTGATCTCCCCCTCAAGCTCACGCTCGCCAACAGCACCGTCTTCCCGCACACCGGCCGCATCATCTTCGTCGACCGCCAGATGAATCAGCAGACCGGTGCGATTCGCATTGCTGCGTCCTTCCCCAACCCTGGCAACGTTCTTCGTCCCGGCCAGTTCGGACGCGTAAGCGCGGAGACGATCACCCTCAACAATGCGCTCCTCGTTCCGCAAGTCGCCGTCACCGAGATGCAGGGCATCCAGCAGGTCTATACCGTCGGCGAGGGCAACAAGGTTCACATCGCCAATATCACCCTCGGCCCGCAGCACGGCAGCGACTGGGTCGTGACCGCCGGCCTTCAGCCTGGCGCGCAAGTCATCACCAATAATCTGCAGAAACTGCGCGAAGGCGCACCCGTCGCTCCGCATCCAGCACCAGCCTCGCCCCCCTCCAACGACACCCCTCCAGCGGCGAGGTAACGCGCGATGCTTTCGAAATTTTTCATTCGGCGTCCCATTGTCGCCATCGTCATCGCGATCCTCACGGTGATCCTCGGCGTGGTCTCCATGTTCACGCTGCCCACCGCGCAGTTCCCCAACATCGCGCCGCCTGAGATTCAGGTCCAGGCCACCTACGCCGGCGCCGACGCCAAGACACTCCTGCAGGCCGTCTCTACGCCGCTGGAGCAGCAGATCACCGGCGTCGACAACATGCTCTACATGTACTCGGTCAACGCCAACAACGGCCAGGCGACCATCTACGTAGACTTCGACGTCAAGACCAATCCCGACACCGATCAGATCCTCACGCAGCTCCGCGTCTCACAGGCGCAGACGCAGCTTCCTTTGCAGGCGACCATCGCCGGCATCCCCGTACAGAAGTCACTTACCTCGCCGCTGATGATCGTCGCGCTCTCCTCGCCCGACGACCGTTACGACGCCAGCTTCCTCACCAACTACGCCATCATCCGGCTGCAGGACGAGATCACCCGCCTCCCCGGCGTCGCGCGCGTGCAGGTCTTCGGCGGAGAGTATGCGATACGCGTCTGGGTCCAGCCCGATAAGCTCGCCAAGCTCGGCGTCACTGCACCCGATGTCATCAACGCCCTCTCCGTTCAGAACAACGTGAACCCCGCCGGCCAGATCGGCGGCGAGCCTTCGCCTTCTGGCCAGCAGTTCACTTACACCGTGCAGACGCAGGGCCGTCTCATCACTCCCGAAGAGTTCGGCAACATTGTCCTCCGCGCCAACCCCGACGGCTCTGTCCTGTACCTCCACGATGTAGCCCGCATCGAGCTCGGCCAGCAGATCTACTCGCTCAACGCGCGCTACAACAAGGCCCCCGCGGGCGTCTTCGGCGTCTATCAACTCCCCGGCTCCAATGCCGTCGAGACCGCGAAGCTCGTCAACCAGAAGATGGCTGAGCTCGCAAAGACCTTCCCTGCTGGGCTCGCCTACTCGGTTCCCCTCGACACCACCAAGGCCGTCACCGCTGGCCTGCACGATATCGTCGTCACGCTCTTCATCGCACTCGCTCTCGTCATCTTCGTGGTGTTTATCTTCCTCCAGGGATGGCGCGCGACCCTCATCCCCCTGATGGCCGTGCCTGTGTCCCTCATCGGCACCTTCATCATCTTTCCGCTGCTCGGCTTCTCCATCAACACGCTTTCACTCTTCGGTCTCGTGCTTGCTATCGGTCTGGTCGTCGACGATGCCATCATCGTCGTCGAGGCCGTCGAGCACCATATCGACGAGGGCATGAGTCCTCGCGACGCAACCATTCAGGCTATGGAGGAGGTCTCCGGTCCGGTTGTCGCCATCGCCCTCATTCTCGCGGCCGTCTTCATCCCCACCGCCGCCATTCCCGGCATCACCGGCCGCCTCTATCAGCAGTTCGCCATCACCATCGCGATCTCTGTCCTCATCTCGGCCTTCAACGCGCTCACGCTCAGCCCTGCGCTCTCTGCGCTGCTGCTCAAGCCGCGCCCTGAAGGTCGCCGCCGTGGCCCGATTGCCCTCCTGTTCGAGTGGTTCAACAAATTCTTCCACGCCACCACCGAAAGCTACATCAACAGGTCCAACTTCCTGCTTCACAAAGCCGGCTTCTCCATGCTTGCGCTGGTCGCGGCCGGCATCGTCGCCGGCCTCATCGGCAACCGTCTTCCCACCGGCTTCATCCCCACGGAAGACCAGGGCTACGCCTTCGTCGCGCTCCTGCTGCCCGATGCCTCCTCCCTGCAGCGCACCGACGCCGCCGCGCTCAAGGTCTCCGACGCTCTGCTCAAGACTCCTGGTGTCGGCGGCGTCATTCAGGTCAACGGCTTCAGTCTGCTCACGCTCACGCAGAGCACCAACACCGCCTTCTTCTTCGTCTCGCTCAAGAACTGGGACGTCCGCAAATCCAAGCAGGAGCAGTTCGACGCGATCCAGAAGAATATGCAGCAGCAGCTGGCCGGCAACTCTGACGGCATAGCCTTCAGCTTCCCACCGCCCTCCATTCCCGGTGTCGGCACCTCGGGCGGCGTCAGCTTCGTCATGGAAGACCGCTCCGGCAACGACGACCCGGCGTTTCTCGGCAAGAACATCGGCGCCTTTCTCGGCGCACTCAAAAACCGCCCCGAGATCGCCGCTGCTCTCCCTGCCTATTTGCCCGCCGTCCCGCAGCTCTACGCCCAAGTCGACGAGGCAAAGGTCACGCAGCAACAGGTTCAGCTCTCCGACGTCTACTCCACCATGTCCACCTTCATGGGCGGCTTTCTCGTCAATTACTTCAATCGCTTCGGCCGCCAGTGGCAGACCTTCGTCGAGGCCGAAGGTGTAAATCGCTCCGACATCGCCAACATCAATCAGTTCTATGTCCGCAGCGCCAACGGCAGCCAGGTTCCCCTGGGCTCGCTGGTACACGTCAAGCGCATCGAAGGCCCCGAGTTTATCTATCGCTTCGACGAGTACAACGCCGCGACAATCAACGTCACCGGCGCTCCCGGCTATAGCTCCGGCCAGGTCATGAAGGCGCTCGAAGACACCTTCCACCAGACCATGCCTGAAGGAATGGGCTTCAACTACTCCGGCATGTCCTTCCAGGAGGACATGGCAGCGCACGCGCTTCCCTCATGGGTAGTCTTTGGGCTCTCGCTGCTCTTCGTCTTCCTCATCCTCGCCGCTCTCTACGAAAGCTGGACACTTCCCTTCAGCGTTCTGCTCAGTACACCCATCGCGATCCTCGGCGCCTATCTCGCGCTCAACATCCGCGCGCTGGAGAACGACGTCTTCGCCACTATCGGCCTCATCATGCTGATCGGCCTCTCGGCCAAGAACGCCATCCTCATCGTCGAGTTCGCCCGGACTAACTACGAGAACGGGCAATCCATCGCCGACTCTGCGATCAACGCCGCTCGCCTCCGCTTCCGTCCGATCGTCATGACGGCCTTCGCCTTCATCTTTGGCTGCCTTCCGCTCTGGACGGCCCACGGAGCCGGAGCCGTCTCCCGCCGCATCCTCGGCACCGTCGTCATCGGCGGCATGGTGCTCTCCACCTTCATCGGCATCCTCTTCGTCCCGGTCACCTTCTCCTTCGTCGAATACGTCTCCCACCGCTTCGTTCGCGGCGGCAAAGGCACGACCATGGACTCCAAGCACGACATCGACCCGAAAGCGCTCGGCCGCGCCGCAGCAGAAAAACAAAGCAAGTCCGCCTCTCACACCGACGACGGAGGTGCCGCCTGATGCGCCGCACACAACTCGCCGCGTTCACCCTCACCCTCGCACTCACCGGCTGCACCGTCGGCCCCAAGTACACGCGTCCCAACGTCCCTGCTCCGCCCGCCTTCCGCGGCGCAGACAACGCCGACGTCACCTCCGACCCTAAGCTCTCCATCGGCGACGAGCAGTGGTCCGCCGTCTTCCACGAGCCTGAACTCCAGGACCTCATCCGCACCGCACTTCAGAACAACTACAACCTCCGCATCGCCGCGCAGCACATCCTCGAGCAGCAGCAGCAGGTCCGCATCACCCGCTCGCAGGAGTTCCCGCAGGTCAGCGCTGTACTCTCCGGGGCCGGCACAAACATCTCCTCCGGCGCAACCACCGTGCTAACCTCCCCACCGGTCGAGTTCGGCGTTTCCGCCTCCTGGACGCCCGACTTCTGGGGCCTCTTCCGCAAACAGACCGAAGTCCAGCGCGATCAGCTCCTCGCGCAGCAGTGGGCCCAGCGTGCCGTGCGCGTCACCCTCGTCCAGCAGGTCGCCACCGACTACTTCCAGCTCCGCGCACTCGACGCCCAGCTCGTCGTCTCCAAGAACGCGCTCAATGCACGCCGGGACTCGCTCGATCTCACGACCAGGCTCGAGACCGGCGGCGCCGCTCCGCTCTCTGACGTCCGCCAGGCCGAACAGCTCCTCTACACCGCCACCGCCGAAATCCCCATCCTCGAGCAACAGATCCAACAGACCGAGAACGAGCTCCGCCTGCTCCTCGGCCAGGCACCCGGCACCGTCTCTCACGCCGACGACTCCGCACTCGCTCCGCCGCCCACCAATCTCCCCGC
>Ga0206955_1230_pt1 | contig 13815 bp, 11 predicted proteins | sample Alteio_BWOrgHeat_34_FD_153247 | JGI IMG/M metagenome (GOLD analysis project Ga0206955, IMG submission 153247) | Enriched cells from forest soil in Barre Woods Harvard Forest LTER site, Petersham, Massachusetts, United States -... | ecosystem: Environmental > Terrestrial > Soil > Temperate forest >...
CCCTTGCGCTGGCGGGAAAGAAGCCGTTGCGCGCGGTATACCTGGTCTGGAGAAAGCCATACATGGCGGCAGGAGCTGACACATTTATCCATAGCATGATGACCGCCTGCGGTTTCGATAATATTTTATCCAATCGTCTGCGCTACCCGAAAATAAAAGTTCCGGAGGATTTCGGCAATTGCGAATTGGTGCTTCTTCCCTCCGAACCGTTTCCGTTCGCAGATAAACATCGGCGCGAGTTGAAAGCATTTCTTCCCGAAAAAAAAATTATACTGGTCGATGGCGAAATGTTCAGCTGGTATGGAAGCCGCCTTCTGAAATCGCCGGCTTATTTCATGTCACTGCTCGAGGAAATCCAGCAATAATCAGCTACATTTAAGTACAAATCATTTTGTACCGGATGCGTTTTGAACTTCAACAAAATGCCGAGCATACCAACGAGATTGACAAACCGTCGAGGAAAAAGCCAATCTTTCCTGTCAATGAACTTCTAAGAAACTATCTCAAACATCACGGGCGGGAAGTGAAACAGCCGGTCTCCTACAATGACCTGCTCCATGTTGCATATGCTGTTCCATTGAAGGACAAGAATGGAAAAGACACTTTGTGGGAAACCGTTTCCTATGATATGAAGCACTGGGAATTTATCAGGGAAGGCCTTGTAAGGATGTACGCGATTTTAAAAACGGAAGGCGACATGACATTTACCAAACATCTGGACGTCGCGCGAATTGATTATTGCAGCTTTGCCAACTCCAATCCATTCAGGATACGGATCGTCAACAAGTTCAATGACAACTACGATCATTACTATGTGAAACTGGCCGATGCTTCGAGGATCTACGGCCTGGAGCTGGAACATTTACTTTCGCCGAATCGCATCACATATCTTACGCATAACAATACGCTGCTCGAGGAACATATACCGGGAATTCCCGGCGATGTATTTATCAGGAACTATCTCGATGACCCGATTACCAATAAGATCCGGTTCGCCAAGGAATTTGTAAAATTCAATGAACGTTGTTTCGTGAGGCTGCTCGGAGATATGCGGTCGTACAATTTTGTAGTGGATATCACACCGGATATTGAAGACTTTCAGTACCGCATTCGCGCGATCGACTTTGACCAGCAGTCTTACGAAGGCCGCAAGAATTTATATCTTCCTCAATTTTTCAAGGAGAACTATCCTTTTGTGGAAATGTGCGTGCAGTATCTCAACAGCGATTCCATCGAGCAATACCAGACTGAAGAGAGAACGTTGATGGCCTTTCGTGTTGCCTCTTCCCGCTTCAGACTAATGGAATTGCTCAATATCATGGCCAAGGACAATATCTCAACACCTGAAAAATTGAATCAGCTGAAACACCAGCTGGCCGCGCATTTCCAGGCGAGTATATTTAACAAATGCGGATCGATGGGTCAGCTCGTGAAGCGTCAGCTCAAGCAGACATTGCAGAAAAATCTCAAATTGATTCAGAATAGTCTCGGAAAGTTTGAAGACTAGCGTGCAGCTTCTTTGTTTCGAACCGCAACCCAGTTGATTTAGTATTCGATGAAAGAACGAATGGTCATATCGCCGGTTTGGCATTTGGTCTTCGGCAACCTTCCATGAGTGTATGGCGGGGAATTCTGTATCTTTGCACTCATTTTTAAATTATTCAACCAAAAACTGTTTAGAAAATGGGCAAATACAAAGCTGGTGTACTATTTGGCGACGCATTGGAAGCATTATACAAGGATGCCAAGAACAATGAGTTCGCACTTCCAGCAGTAAACGTAATTGGCAACGATACTATCAACGCAACGCTGGAAACTGCCGCCCGCGTCAATTCACCCGTCATTGTTCAATTCTCCAACGGCGGCGCTCAATTTGTGGCAGGAAAAGGAATGCCCAACGACAACCTGCAGGCAAATATTTCCGGAGGTGTGAGCGGTGCAATGCACGTTCACCAGGTCGCGAAATATTATGGAATCCCGGTGATTCTCCACACCGACCATGCCGCCAAAAAATGGCTGCCCTGGGTCAGCGGATTGATCGACGCCGGCGAAAAATTCTTCAAAGAAAAAAATCAACCACTTTTCAGCTCGCATATGCTGGACCTTTCGGAAGAACCTATCGAAGAAAATATTCACACTTCGGTAGAATTTTTCAAAAGAATGCAGCCGCTCGGAATGGCCATTGAAATAGAGTTGGGCGTAACTGGTGGCGAAGAAGATGGAATAGACAATAGCGGAGTGGAAAATGAAAAATTATATACGCAGCCGCAGCATGTGGCTTATGCTTATACAGAGTTGAGCAAAGTGGGAAGATTGTTCAGTGTCGCGGCAGCGTTTGGCAACGTTCATGGTGTGTATAGCCCCGGCAATGTTGAACTGCGCCCTGTAATTTTAAAGAACAGCCAGGACTATATTGAAAGGGAACTCAAAACTGTTTCAAAGCCTGTTTATTTCGTATTCCACGGCGGAAGCGGCTCGCCCCAGCATCAGATCCGTGAAGCCATTGGTTATGGCGCCATCAAAATGAATATCGATACCGACCTGCAATGGGCATTTTGGGAAGGCGTGTTGAAATATTACAAGAAGAATGAAGCCTTCCTCCAGGCGCAATTAGGCAACCCGGAAGGAGCCGACAAACCGAACAAGAAATTTTACGATCCGAGGGCCTGGCTTCGCAAAGGCGAAGAGAGTTTCAGCAAGCGTCTTGAAGTCGCATTTGAAGATCTCAATTGCATCAACAGGAACGCCTGATCGAATTAAATACATTGAAATGGCCGGCATTAACAAATGCGGGCCATTTTTTTTAACGTGAATACTATAATTTCCGTCTATGGAATTGTCCATTGACAATGGCTGTTCTTTTTTATCTTCATCGCTTACAAACTAATTTTTAAGAATGAAAAAAGTATTGATTGGTTTCGTTTGTGCCGCCATGTTTTTGACGGCATTGTCGCAACAAAAAGCGCCTGCAACGCCGACACCGGCTTCTTCGGCACCGGCAACCCCTGCGCCCAAACAAGGTCCAAAACCTTACAAGGAAGTGATCACTGAAAAAGCAGTTTCCAGGAAGGGATTGTTCACGGTGCACAAGGTCGAAGACAAATGGTATTTTGAAATTGCAGATTCGATATTGAACCGCGAAATACTTGCGGTAACCCGTTATACAAAAACACCGGCCGGCGGCAATGCCTATGGAGGCGAAAAAGTAAATGAACAAACCATTCGTTGGGAAAAAGGACCTGCCAACAACCTGTTTCTTCGTGTAGTCACGGTCGTTAATATCGCGCAGGATTCAACGCAGCCGATTGCGACAGCAGTTCGTAATTCCAATCTCGATCCCATTGCTGCGGCCTTTGATATAAAAGCTTACGGTAAGGATTCTGCCAGTGTTGTGATAGACGTTACAGATTTTTTTAAGGGCGATAATTTGCCGGTAAGTCTGAGCGCCTCGATAAAAAGAAGATTCAGTCTTGGAGGAATTTCTACCGACAGATCGTATATCGTCTCCATTCACACATTCCCGATCAACACGGAAGTAAAATCGGTAAAAACATTTTCTTCCACTCCTTCTGTGGGCGCAGGATTCATATTCTCCCCAACGCCTTCCGTCAGCCTGCCCGCTGCAGAGGCTTCCGGATCAGTTACGATGGAACTGAATAATTCATTTATCCTGCTGCCGAAGGTTCCGATGAGAAAGCGATTATTTGATACGAGAGTTGGATATTTCGCGAGTTCTTACACCGTATACACCGACGATCAGCAAAAGGTGGACAACGCAACTTTCATTCATCACTGGCGTCTCGAACCCAAGGACGAAGATGTTGAGAAATGGAAACAGGGGCAATTGGTGCAACCCAAAAAGCAAATCGTATATTATATCGATCCCGCAACGCCCAAGCAATGGCGGCCATATTTGATCGCGGGCATCAATGACTGGCAACAGGCATTCGAGAAAGCCGGATTTAAGAATGCGATCGTTGGAAAAGAATGGCCGGAAAATGATACGACGATGAGTCTTGAAGACGCGCGCTTTTCTGTGATCAGATATTTTGCCTCAGATATCGAGAATGCATACGGACCCAATGTTGCTGATCCAAGAAGCGGCGAGATCCTCGAAAGTCATATCGGTTGGTATCATAACGTCATGAAGCTGTTGCATGACTGGTATTTCATCCAGACGGCCGCTGTCGATCCGCGTGCAAGAACGATGAAATTCAGCGACACGCTCATGGGCAACCTGGTGCGGTTTGTATCTTCTCACGAGGTCGGTCATACGCTGGGCTTGCGTCACAACATGGGCAGCAGCAGCAGAACACCGGTTGAAAAATTAAGGGACAAAGCATGGGTGGAAGCCAATGGACATACCGCATCGATCATGGACTATGCGAGGTTCAATTATGTTGCGCAACCTGAAGATAATATCGGACCAGCCGGACTTTATCCGAGGATTGGCGAGTACGACCGCTGGGCGATCCTCTGGGGATATAAGCCAATCATGAATACGAAGGATGAAGAAGAAGATAAGAAGGTACTCAACAAATGGATTATCGACAATCTCGGCGCAAATCCACGACTCTGGTTCGGCGGCGAATCGCTGAATTTCGATCCGCGTTCGCAGACGGAAGACCTCGGAGACAACAGCGTGAAAGCAACAGAATATGGAATCAAGAATCTAAAAAGAATTTTGCCGGAACTTCCGCGCTGGACAAAAGAGGAAGCCGACGAATATGACAACCTGGAAGACATGTATGGTGAGTTGATGACGCAGTTCACACGCTACATGGGCCATGTCACCAAAAATATAGGAGGGATCTATGAAACCTTTAAGAGCGTGGAACAAAGCGGCGATGTATACGAACCCACGCCGAAAAATATTCAGAAAGACGCTGTTGAATTTCTGAACAAACAACTTTTTGAAACTCCCATGTGGCTGCTGAATAAAGACATTTTGAACAAATTCAGCAATCCGGCATCGGCTGAATTACTCTCCAATACGCAAACCAATGTTTTGAATAATGTACTATCACCACTGCGTTTATTCCGGATGGTTACTTCGTCGGGCAGGTATGGCGCGGCGAATACCTATGGTGCGGACGAGTTGGTCAATGATCTTACTAAAGGCATCTGGAGCGAATTGCAAACAGGCAAGGCAACGGATATCTACCGCCGTAACCTGCAGAAAAATTATGTTGAGGCAATAATATCGCTGCTCAATCCGCCGCAGGTTATGGTTCCTCCCGGGCTTCCCCGTGGAATCGTTGCATTATTCGGAGGAGATATAAAGAATACGGATATACCCTCCATTGCGCGTGCAAATCTTGTTCTTTTGAGGAGCAGGATCACCGCCGCCCTGCCCCGCGTGCAGGATCCATTGACGAAGTATCACTTGCAGGATGTTTTGGAGCGTATCAAACAGGCGCTCAATCCAAAAAGTTGATATTAGATCTGCGAAGAAATTAAAAGAGGCTGCGAAGCCTCTTTTTTGTTTGGAAGATGGTGAAAAAGAAGTGGATTGAGGATTTGTTCGTGCAAGGGGCTCAATTCCAGGGGATTTTCGTGTTATTTTTCGTGGGCTTCACCGAAAATTCTACGTGTCCTACACCTAGGTGTAGGACACGTGAAAAACATATTCTTTTTCAGCGCAATCATACTCAAAAATCCAACTCAATTCTCTTGATATTCTGTCGGCCGGTTGGCGGGAGGAAAGGCGATTTACGTTTACATTTCCGGCGAATTAACATAAAATTCTACGTGTCCTACACCTAGGTGTAGGACACGTGAATTATTTCTCCGGCTTAAGCACCGCCTTCAAATAATTCTGCATGCTGAAATATTTCACGGCCACATCCTGAAGGTCCTTGGTAGTAAGCGCATCCACTTTTTTTGCAAGAAGTTCGACCTGGTCTTTATTATTTTCTTCTTTATTGGCAATGATAAGATCAGGCTTGAGTTGATCGATAGTATCAGCGTCAATTTTCTTCGTTCCACCTACAATGGTTTTTGTTTGCAGCCATGAGGCGGGATGAACGCAAAACTTTGTAATTCCCACAACCCGCTCATCGATGCCAAGGCCGTGCAGGAGCTCAGTTTGAGACGGAACCAACGAAACAATGCGCTGCGGATTGGCAGTTATTCCGACTGAACGTTTCAATTGATCGACATGAATAGTCATCCGGGCTATTTCGCACAATTTAATGCGGGCTGAATTAACGTTCTTGGGTAATTATTAAAAAAATGAAGGTGAAGAAGATGGTGGGAAGTCTGGTTTTTTTGCCGTCATTAACCTCCTGTTAAATAAGAGCGTAATCAGAGCGTCTATTTAACAGGAGGGCACCGGAGTTAAAGCAATTGGTTTTTTCCTGGATTTGGAGATTGCTCAACTGGTTTTCTTTAGAAACTGGATTTTACAATTTTTTCAACAGGATAATAGATTCAAGTCGTCTTTCTGGATGTTGGATTTTTTTCGCAGGATAAAAAGGTCTATGGAAAAAGATAAAAAATGAAGTTGACTGATATCGGATTTCCACCTGGAATTTCTTGGATATTGGATTAGGATCGGTTTGGTTTCGGATATTGGGTGATTGATTGAATCAATCAACTTCTGAATCAAATATAGATGGCCTCCCAATGATTTCCTATAGATGTTTTGCCTTAGTTTTTGATTGCAGAATATACATCTGCTCTCGTAAATTTTCAAAACCAAGACCGTAGAATTACGCAGGTAAATTTGCAACTAACCTTGACGCACATAGGATGTAATCAATGGAACCCTTGCCAGGCTTAGTTTCGCAAGGATTGAATGACATCGTATTTGGTAACGATATGCAGATCGCCGCTGTCGTCTTTCGCCAACACCGCTCCATTCTCTTTATTGATGAGTGAACTGATTCTCTCCAGCGGCGTGTCAAAAGCAACGACAGGGTAGGCAGGTTCAAGCACTTCATTGATCTTTTTTTGTTTAATATCCTGGCCATTGCCGAGCATTTTGTTGAACAAACCGCCTTCACTTACGGCTCCGACCGGATCGCCATTTCTTATCACCGGGATGTTTTCAATATTGTATTGCTTCATGAGCGCTACAGCATCACCAACTGTCAGCTCAGGATCGATCGTTACCAGTTTCTTCGAAACGCGACTATTGACAATATCCCTGAATGTTTTGACATCGAGAAATCCACGCTCCATCATCCACTGATCATTATAGATCTTCCCGACATATCTGCTTCCATGGTCATGAAGAATGCAGACTACCAGGTCGTTCTTTTTCAATTTCGATTTGAGCTGGCTCAATCCCTGGAGGCAACTTCCTGCACTATATCCGCAAAACAGGCCTTCTTCTTTCGCGAGCCGGCGTGCCATGATCGCTCCGTCTTTGTCAGTGACCTGTTCGAAATAATCTATCACGCTCATATCATAATTCTTCGGCACAAAATCTTCTCCGAAGCCTTCGGAGATATAGGGATGCACCTCGTGCATGTCGATCTTACCGGTGCGGAAATATTTTGTGAGAAGGGAACCATACACATCGATCGCCCAGACCTGGATGGCAGGATTTTTTTCCTTGAGGAACATCGCGGCGCCAGTTATTGTTCCGCCCGTGCCCGCTGTACATACCAGGTGCGTCACCTTTCCGTCTGTCTGTTCCCAGATCTCGGGGCCTGTGGATTCATAATGTGCCAGCCTGTTTGCAAGATTGTCGTACTGATTACAATGAAAAGAATTTGGAATTTCTTTCGCAAGTCTGGCGGCGATGGAGTAATAACTTCTCGGATCGTTGGGTTCAACGTTGGTCGGACAAACAATCACTTCGGCACCCACGGCCTTCAATATGTCCATCTTCTCCTTAGATTGTTTATCTGTAGTTGCAAAAATGCATTTATATCCTTTTACACAGGCCGCGAGTGCGAGTCCCATGCCTGTATTGCCGCTGGTTCCCTCGATTATTGTCCCACCGGGTTTTAATTTCCCTTCCTGTTCGGCGACCTCAATCATTTTGAGCGCCATTCTGTCTTTCACTGAATTGCCAGGGTTGAAATATTCTACTTTCGCAAGCACGGTGCAGGGAAAATCGCGGGTGATTTTGTTCAGCCGGATCAACGGGGTGTTGCCAATGGTTTCGAGAATATTATTCTTAATATTCATATTGATCTTATTCGAACAAATTTACATTTTTGTATCGAGACCATTAGCTAACTTGTAAGAATGAATGTGTATTTCATCAGCGGCCTTGGAGCGGATTGCCGCGTATTCAACAATATCAGGCTGCCTTTGGGCCATGAAGCTGTTCACCTTCACTGGATCAAGCCCTTCAAAAATGAATTTCTTCGCGATTATGCATTGCGACTTGCACAAGGGATCGATCAGACAAAGCCATATGTGCTGGTCGGTTTGTCCATGGGAGGAATGATCGCGACTGAAATTGCCAACCATCTTAACCCGGTATTCACCATCCTCATCAGCAGTGTGCCACTGTCGGCGCAATTGCCCCGATATTTCAGGATCGGAGGCCGGTTTCGCCTGTACAGACTTGTTCCGCCCCGCGTGCTTTCATCCGGAATGATTCTTAAAAGATTTTTCGTCGTGAAATCGAAAAAAGATAAAATCCTTTTGCAGGACATGCTTCGTGATATGGATCCCGAATTTATCCGCTGGGCCATTCATGCCGTGGCGACATGGTCAAATAGCCAGCTTCCGCCCGAATATGCGCATATTCATGGTGCCTGGGACAGGATCCTGCCCGTACGCTTTTGCAAACCAACGGAAATATTGCGCAAAGCAGGTCACCTCATGGTCGTCAACAGAGCAGCAGAAGTGAATATTTTTATAGAAAAGGTTTTTCTCGCGATTAAAAAATCTGCAAGCAAAGTGCACCAATAAACAACAGCAGCTGTTAATTTGTGGAGCTCATCAATTCGTAGCCTGTGCTTTTTTTCGATGAAGATAGAGATCAAGAAGTACCAGGCCCAGTACGACATTGATCATCATGAATATAGTCGTGTAAGTATTGCTGAAGAACTTACTCAGGTTCAGTTTGTCAAAATTCACCTGAGATATTACATCGCTGGAATTGCTGGCTGTCCAATTGATCTGGAAGAAGCCATAGATAAGAAATCCGGCAATCATGGTTAGAAAGAATCCCGCGATACCCCAGATGATTTTCTTGTTGATATAACTCGAAGCAGCCGGCGCCACTTTGTATTTTGCGATCTCTTCCATTACATTCCTGGTAAAGCGCATAGAAGGCTCATCGAGCTCAGTATGTTTCGCAATCAGCAGATGCGCTTCCAATAACTCCCGGTAAGTGCGTTGCCATTCAAGATTGGTAGCAATGAGCTGCTCGATGGCTGTTTTCTCTTCCGTATTGCTCAGTCCATCAATATAATCCCAGATTCTTTCTTCAATATTTTTCTGCGGTTCCATTTGATTCGAAATTGATTGATGATGTAAACAAAGTTCTGACCAATTGTCAATATTTTTTTCTATTTTTTTAGTCCCCCTGAATTTCCCGTATTTCATGACTGAAATATTTTTCCATTTTCTCTCTTAATCTTTGTCTCGCCCGGTGAAGCTTTACTTTGACCGTATTCGGATCCGCGCCGATTATTCTGCCAATCTCCTCCAGACTTTGCTCCCCCTTATAAAATAGGGTTATGAGTTGCGCGTCGTTGGGGCTGAGCAGATTGATGGCTTCGTTAACCATCGCCTGTTTTGATTTTGATTCCATTTGATTGGCCCGGAATCCCGATTCACGGTTTTCAACTTGAAGAAAAGTTTTTTCATTGTCCAGCGAAGTCGTGTCCAATTTCTTCTTTCTCAAAAAAGTGATGCAGGTGGTGCGCACGATGGTATATAACCAGGTGCTGAATTTGGATTCACCTCTGAAATCTGACAAAGAGCGATATGCCTTAACGAATATGTCCTGCGAAAGCTCTTCCGCATCCTCCCGATTGTCAGTGAAACGTAAGATCAGCGTGAATACATAGTTCTTATACCGGTCTACCAAGGTGGCAAAGAGTTGCTGCTCGCCTTGTAGTACCCGGCTAATGACCTCTGTATCAGTTAGTGCTCCAAGCATGACCTTATATTAGACATGTGAAGAGAAAGCAGGTTACAGTACAAAGTAAGAATATTTCAAATCGAGGTCATTATTTATAAACAGAAGTTCCAAATATTATAAAGATTACGCTACCGCCACCCAACGAATATTGAGTCTTAAAATTCTCCGCATTGAGCATCCTGACTACCAGCCGGTTGCACTGGCTATCGCTGCGATCTGGGCATTTTTTATAACTTTCTGTAACCTCGGGTTTGCGTGTGCAGTCAAAGATGTTGTAAAAGCACTGGAACGGAATTGAATGATGTAACCCCAAAACCCTTTCAGTGGTCTGAAACAAGAAACAATATCACTCACAAAACAAAAAAAGATAGTTTATGCACGCCACAGAAATGTTAGTAGCCGTATTAGTTCCGCTTGGAGGAATGGCCATGATTTTCGGAATCGTTTATCTCATGAAAAGAGAAAACCTGGCCATGATTGAAAAAGGCCTGAATCCTAAAATAGACAGACCTGTTCCCTACAAAAATTTAAAATGGGGTCTTTTACTGGTCGGTGCCGGTATCGGATTATTGGTCGCTTATCTTTTGGATCGCTTCTTAATAAAGGATGCCGATAATGTTGCAATCTATTTCGCATTGATCGCTGTTGGCGGAGGTTCGGGTTTGATAGGATCCTACAAGGTTGAAAAAAAGGAATTGCTCGACAGGGATCAACTTAAATAATAAACCAACACCATATATAACCGAATTCTACGTGAAATGAAAAGAGATGCTTTTGGGCATCTCTTTTTTATTTTTTATTGACTCGCGGTCGAAGAACTGTTCACCAGTTCCCATACCTGGGAGAGATCAGGCGTTAGTACCAGATCGGTTCTGCGATTCATCGCACGGCCATCAACAGTTGTATTTGATGCCACGGGTGAATATTTACTTCTTCCTGAAGCGGTAAGTCTTGCAGGATTGACTCCGTAACTATCGCTGAGTATTCTCACGATAGTGTTTGCTCTTTCCGTACTTAATGACCAATTGTCTTTGAAAGTGCCACGGATGGGAATCGAATCGGTATTTCCCACTGCCATAATCTTAATGGTGGTGTCCTGGTTTACCACATTAGCCACGGACGAAAGCGCTTCTTTTCCCCGCGTACTTAAACTGGCGCTGCCAGTCTTGAATAATAATTTGTCCTGCATAGATACGTAAACGAGTCCGTCTTTATATGTGACCTGCACTTCATCCGACTTGAATTGGTTCAGTGCACTGGCAATTTTAGCCCTGAGATTTTCCATGGCTTCTTTTTGTTGTTGAAGTGATTTTTGAAGCGCTTCCATTTTTTGTTGTTGGGAAGCCATGCTGGTGTGTGCGCTGCCGAGTCGTTCGTTCAGTTCCTTGTTTTGCTGTGTAATCGAGTTATTTTGCTGGGTAAGATCGTCTACACTTTTTTGTAAACTGGCCACCTGGCTTGAAAGCTGACCATTGACACTGTCGAGGCGGTGAACCTCAGCATTCGCAGATCTTAACTTCTTTCCCGTGCCACAGGCACCTAAGAATAAACTGATTGCAATAAAAAGAAATAAGGTTGTTTTTTTCATACCTGCATTTTTAGATGAATAAATAGAATCAGAAACCATCGCAGAGTACGCACTAAGAAGGGCGGATTTCCGCATGAGGGAGGCTTATCGTCAATCTGTATCAGTATTATTCAAAAAACCTGCCAGCCGCACGTCGGCGGCCCGAAGTGGTGGCTAAAACTATGCAGATCTTCCAGCAGTGGCTATCTTATTTTGTCTGGCTGCCCGGCCATTTTTCCATTGATTTCTTCCAAAGCTTTTCTTACTACCGGGTCATTGGCGTTGGAGATTTCAAAATAACCTTCGGTGCGCCAGATCAGTCTGGCAAAAAGCGCTTTGATCCTGGTTTCGAGGATCTGTTTATCAGCCGGAGAAATGGAATGAATATTAATGCTATCCTTTGCCGCGTAGTCAACCAGGTTCTTCCATACTTTTTCTTCGTCATGAAATCCTGTATTGAAACTACCCGGGTCGGCAAATTGTTTAAAATTCGCTATGTGATGAATATAGTAGGTATAAATAAAACTGCTCAATGTTCCATTGACATAGAGGCTTGCCATTGATTTCGACAATTTGCTGGTATCCAGGCCAACGAAAATATCAGGCGTGATTCCCCCGCCTCCATAAACAATTTTTCCACCCTTTGTCCTGAAAACAGGACCCGAATGCGTGCTGGAAGTATCGCCATGTATCACTTCACCATTGTGAAACCGCTCCATCACTTCTTCATTATACAATTCGCGGCCCTTGTTATAAGGTTTTTGAATGCTTCTCCCTATTGGCGTATAATACCGGGCCACCGTCAATCTGAGTTCGCTTCCATCCGTAAGTTGAAAAGGTTCCTGTACGAGGCCCTTGCCAAAAGTTCGTCTGCCCATGATCGTTGCCCTGTCCCAGTCCTGCAAAGCACCGGCGAGAATTTCACTTGCAGAAGCAGTTCCCTCGTCCACCAGTAAAACCAATTTGCCTTTTTCGAATAAGCCCGGCTTTTGTGCCTTGTATTCTCTCCTTGGACTTTTTCTTCCTTCGGTATAAACGATCAGCTTATCACCGTCGAGAAATTCATCGGCAATGTCGACTGCTTCGTCAACGATTCCGCCGCCATTGCCACGCAGATCGAATATCAATTTCGTGAAGCCCTGCTTTTGAAGGTTCTCAAGGGCCTGCAATACTTCGCCGTATGTTGTTCTTGCAAACTTGTTGATCCTGATATATCCTGTCTCCTTGTCGAGCATGTACGCAGCATCGAGCGAGGGCAGGGGAATGGTGCCTCTTGTCACAGGTAATTTCAGCAGCTTTCCTTCGCGCAACAGGGATATCGTGACATTAGTACTTCCCGGTCCGCGGAGAAACTTCTTGATCCTGTCGGTGCTGATGCCGTTGCCGGCAACCAGTGAGTCATTCACCTTAATGAATTTATCGCCGACATGCATCCCGGCTTTATCGCTGGGGCCATTTGGCAATACGTAAGTTATGTTGACGGTATCGTCGAGGATTTGGAACTCAACTCCGATACCCTCGAAATTGCCCTGGAGGTCTTCATTAAATTCCTCACGATCGACTGCCGGAATAAAATAGGAGTGTGGGTCGAGATGGCCCAATATACCCTGGATCGCTTCATCGCTCAGCGAATCTGTGTTGACTGCATCCACATATTTCGAATTCACAAGGTCAACAACTTCCTGCACCCTGTTCAGTCTGCGCGTCTTGAAAAATCCGCCGGAGCTCGTGTTTTGATAAAGGCGATAGCCTATCAGCATGCCCACAATCATGATCACGGCAAACAACAATGGGATCCAAACCTGCAATTTTTTCATTTCTAAATCTTTTCGAAGTTCATTCCCGCAATTTACTTAAAGCTTTGCATTAAGGTGAACACATCACAAGATCGTAAACCAATTCTAACGGACAAAGTAAAGCAATGCCGTTCGTATAAAATTGGGAATTATTTATCCGCCGGCTTGCGGACGATAAGAAATGTGAAGCGATTTTTTACCTTCGTTCCGGTTTGTGCCGGCACAATCAATTCAATTATGAGTATACTGATAGCAGACAGTGGTTCTACCAAAAGCGAATGGTGCTTGTTGCAGGGCCGTAAAAAAAAGCATATCGAAGCCAAAGGGATCAGCCCCTATTTTTTAAATGGCGATCAGATTGAAGAGGTATTGCGGGAAGAATTGCTTCCCACCCT
>Ga0206955_1231_pt1 | contig 13805 bp, 11 predicted proteins | sample Alteio_BWOrgHeat_34_FD_153247 | JGI IMG/M metagenome (GOLD analysis project Ga0206955, IMG submission 153247) | Enriched cells from forest soil in Barre Woods Harvard Forest LTER site, Petersham, Massachusetts, United States -... | ecosystem: Environmental > Terrestrial > Soil > Temperate forest >...
TTCTCTTACGAGATACTGGCATATACTTACAAGGCGATCGGCCGGCTCGACCAGGTAAGGAAATATGAGGCTATTGTTCAAAAGTCGAATCCGGGTTTTAAAGTGCCTTAGGAAGTTGTTTGCTATCGTCCCTTAACGCTATCCAGTCTGAAGGTTGGAAAGAACTGCCTTGCAGTGGCTTCATATTTTAGAGCCATCGCTGTATTGCCAGCATATTTATAGGAGTTGGCAAGGTTGGGCAGGTCTCGGGTAATGTTCGGGTCTGCGCTTAGTTCGCTGTTGTAGGCATCGATAGCTCCTGCATATTGTTCCAGGTTGTAGTATGCCAGGCCCATATTAGACCATGCGTCAACATTTTTTTTGTCTATTGCGGTCACTTGCCTGAATTCTTCTACCGCAAGTGGGTATTTTTTCCAGTTGAAATAAAGGTTGCCGAGCGTATTCAGCGTGCCGGTATTTCGTGGGTCTATCGTCAAAGCCTGTTTCAGGTGGTGCTCGGCAGAGTCGTACTGCTGCATATTGTAGTAGGCGAGTGCCGCCCCCTTGTGGGCGTCTATATAACTACTGTCCAGTACCAGTACCTTCTTATAGTAGACAATGGCAGAGTCGTACTCCTTTGTCTGCAGGAAACAGTTTGCCAGTGTGTAGTGAGGGAATTTGACACCCGGGGCCATCAGTATGGATGTGCGCAGCAGGCTTATGGCCAGCGGGTAGGAACCTGAATTGTAGTACTTGGTCCCTTCATTATTATAGTCCACCGCAGTGGCATGCTTGCTTGTCAGGGCCAGCAATATATTTTGTTTGGCTGAGTCGTGCATGTGTCGTCGTTCATAGATATCTCCCATCAGCTCATAAGCGCCCGAACAACCGGGATATATGGCAACTGCTTTTTTCAGGTAGCCCATACTTTCGTCTTCCAGTGCGGTGCGTTGTACACTGTCCGTTTCATGCGGATATAAGTTGTTCATGATCACAATAGCGATATACATCTGTAGGCGGCTATCGTTCGGCGAGTTGTCAGCATCATTCTTAAATAGCGCATAATTACTCTTCCAGTCCATATTGCGCGCCACTGTAAGTGTACCGAACACCAATAGCACAGGCATAAGCACAGCCAGCACCTTAATGTTGATCACGGCTTTTACGCCAATGTTTTTTCCGGCAAGCCACTGCTCAATAGCCAATGCCGCCACCAGGCAGCATCCGGCAGAGGCAAAAAAAGCGAATCGCTCAGCGAATTCTGCACCGATAAGAAAAGGAATATTGGAAAAAAGGAAAAGTGTGGCAATGAACAAAAATACCCCATAGGCATAGGCATCGCTGCGGTTCCTTGTCCATCTCCATATTGCCCAGCCAGCTATTCCTGTGTAGGCCAGCAAAGAGGTCCAGCAGCCAGGGTCTGTGAAACTGGCAAATGGGATATTCCTGTACGAATAGGTAGACAGCAGGGGATAAGGGACCACCATCATCCTCAGATACCTGCCCATCACCACAATACCGGTGGCTATGCGCGAGGCGGCAGACGGAGCGGCAGACAATATATTGTCCATGAAGTCTATGGTGTCCGTATGGTCTGCATTGTACTTCTTCAGAACTACAGACCGTATGGCAATATAGACCACAGCTATCAAAACGGTAGCTACTGTGGTTAGCAAAGCCCGGCGTTTATCACCGCTGCAATAAAAGAAGCAGGTAAAGGGAACGACCGCCAGGAATGCGATGACCGTTTCCTTTGATAAAAATGCGAGGAACAGGCTGGCGGAGCCCAGCAGGAGGATTGGCCATCGGCCAAGCCGCGTATAGTTCATGAATAAGATCAGAGAAAGGAAGGCAAAGAAAAAGCACAGCAGTTCGTCACTGCTTTTTATGTTGGCCACCACCTCTGTATGTATGGGGTGGAACGCAAAGAGTAAGGCCGTTATGAAAGCGACCACCATCTTCTGCCCGTCAAAAAGGCGGTGAATGAATAGGAACAGCAACACCACGCAAAAGCCATACACCAGGATATTGACCAGGTGACCGGGCATTGGGTTCATCTCAAAGACCTGGTATTCTATGGCCAGCAATACCAGTGGCAGCGGCCGGTAGGTATCATTCGGGGCAGCCAGCCGCCCCTTCATTCTTGGGGTCGTCAGCAGTTCAGGGATCCCCTTAAGGCCTTTTTGTACAATAGTATTTTCACTTACCACTATCGCATCATCGTACACAAATCCATTGGTGATAGTATTGGCATACAGCATGCAGGCCAGCGCAAATAGCACCGTCATCAGCCTGTTCATCAACGGCTGGCCGGAAGCGGCCGCTTGTTGTTCATTCGTATGTCTGTACAGTGGGGCGGGTTGAGCGCCTGGTTGCGTATGTTCCGGCCGTCCCAATATTATTCAAGCTTGAAATTTGAATAGATCTGTTTCGCAATTGCCTCATAATTGAGCGCATTGGCCATATCGCCCTTCTTCTGATAAGACAAAGCTATGTACGGAACATCCCGGCCATTCTTTGGGTCCAGCGACAGTTCTTTATTAAAGCACTGGATAGCGGCATCATACTGCTGGGAGAGGTAGTAGGCACGTCCCAGGTTGGAGTAAGCACTGTAATAATTCGGGTCTGCGGCTATCGATTTCTTGAACCATTCTATTGCTTGCGGATACCGCTTGGTGTTAAGGTAAATAGCTCCCATAGTGTTGGCAATGGACGGGTCATTAGGTTTTGCAGCCATCACGAACTTCATTTCCGCCTCCGCAGAGTCAAGTTTCTGCATCTGGAAGAATGCCATTCCTTTTTCCTGGTGTGCATCCAGGTAATTGGGGTCAAACTGCAGCATCTTATTGAAGTACATCACCGCGGAATCATATTTTTGTAGCTGCACATATGCCCTCGCAGAGTTGAAGTATGGATACTTGAAGTTAGGGTTAAGCGCAATGGACCGCTGGAATAGTTCCACCGCTTTCTGGTACTTGGCGCTGGCCAGGTATACGCTGCCCAGGTTGTTACACGCAGTAGCATTGTTCGGGCTTAGTTCCAGTGCTTTCACATCATGGTACTCAGCAGAGTCCCACATATGTTTACGGTCAAATATCCTTCCTAACTCTATGTGCGCTTCAGAGTAGGTGGGGTAGATTGCAAGCGACTGCCGCAGGTAGGCCAGGCTTTCCTCGTCCAGTGCCTTTTTCTTTACGGTGTCGGTTTCTTTTTCATAAACGTTTTCTGCAATGGCGGTTGCCACATAATGATAGAGCCGCGCATCGTTAGGAGATTTCTCCACATCTGTCTTGAATAGCTTATAATCGTTTTGCCAGTCAGAGTTGCGCGCAATGGTCATACCGCTGAAAACGAGCGTGATAGGTAACAGCACAGCCAGCACTTTGGTACTCTTCAAAAGTGTGATGTCGGTGGCCTGCGCCTTGATGATCCATTGCTCCATGGCCAGGGCCACCAGCAGGCAGATACCTGCAGAGGCGAAAAATGCAAAACGCTCAGCCAGCTCAGCGCCCATCAGGAACGGAAAATTAGAGAACAGCGACAGGGTGGCCATGTAAAAGAATATACCGAACGCCCACGGGTCTTTCCGGTCCTTCATCCACCTCGTCACCGCGAAATAAATAAGAGCGCCATAGGCTATCAGCGACAGCCAGAACCATGGGCTTGTAAGGTCGGCAAATGGGATGGCATTAAAGGAGTAGTTGCAGAGCAGCGGGTAGGGTATGAACATCAGTTTCAGGTACCGCCCTACTATCACGAATTCGGTGGCTAGCTTGGATATAGCACTTGGCGCTCCCGACAGTGCATTGTCTATAAACTCCACTGGTGCCGGCTGGTTGGCATTGTAAGTGGCGAGTATCGACGACCTGATCACCACGAACAGTATCAGCATTGCGCCGGAGCCGGCCGTGATGAATATTGCCCGCTGCCGGTTCTCATTATTATAGAAGAAGAACAGCAATGGTATGATGGCCATAAAAGTGATCACAGTTTCCTTCGACATCAGCGAAAGAAAAAATATTCCTATCCCCAATACCAGTTGCAGCATCTTGCCGCTCTTCATATAGTTCATAAAGTAGTTGAGCGACAGGAACGCAAAGAAAAAGCACAGCAACTCATCCCGGCTTTTTACATTGGCCACCACCTCCGTATGAATAGGGTGTACGGCGAATACGAGCGCGGCAATAAAAGCCAGCGCTGTCTTTTTATGGTCAAAGAACTTTACAAGGAACAGGAAGAACATGATGACACATCCTGCAAAAACAACAATATTGAAAAAATGATTTACCATAGGGTTAGGGCCGAAGAACTGGTATTCGATAGCAAACATCACCAGCGACAATGGGCGCCACATATCATTGGGTATCACAAGGTAGCCCCTCATGTGCGGTGTGCTCAGTAGTTCGCCTATGGCCTTGGTGCCCTGCATTACCATGGTGTTCTCTTTCAGTACCATCACGTCATCCAGCACATAGCCGTTCCATAACGTATTGAAATAAATTACAAACGAAACGATGCCAAGTATCAGGCACAGGTATTTGGTGTCTAAATACTTGTTGGCAGCAGTGTCTTTTACTATGGGTGCGCTCTTGGCAGCAGGCTTTACGGGTACAGCCTGCGCGACAGGTGGTTTGTTCGTTTTTTTCGCCATTGTATAGTTGTGTACTATGCCAAAACTAATAACTAAAACTAACAACTAAAAACTTTGACCACCCCCGGCTCTTAAAACCCTTGCATGAGGTATCTGCGAAGTGGGAATGTCAGTAAAGAGCCCTTGCCGGCTTGTGCTGAATGGCATCGCCATTTCAAATGGTATTATTATAATATTATTATTTTTAGTGCGGTTGGCAACAGAATTCCGTTTAAATAAAAAAAGGCTGCTTAAAACAGCAGAACATGCCGGAATCAGTTTCTGATTTTGGCTTTAATGATTACTTTTGCTGTCCATATAAAAAATAAGATCTTCATGGCTACAACAGCAGATATGCGCAACGGTTTGATCATTAAACTTGATGGCAGCCTTTATTCCGTAGTAGAATTCGGACAGAACAAGACAGCCCGCGCAGCCGCCAAAGTATGGGCGAAACTAAAAGGCGTAGATAACAACCGTTCCATAGAGCACACCTGGAACTCAGGCGACAACATCTTCCCCGTACGCGTAGAGAAACGCAACTACCAGTTCCTGTACAAGGACGACAGTGGTTTCAACCTCATGGACAACAACACCTTTGAGCAGATCATAGTAAGTGAATCCCTCATAGAACACCCTGAATTGTACAAGGATGGCCAGGAGTGCTTCGTTGTCATCAACACCGAAACAGAAATACCAATGGGTGTGGAGTTGCCCCCCAGCATCAACCTCCTGGTTACTTACTCTGAGCCGGGTGTAAAGGGCGATACTGCCACCCGTGCTATGAAGCCGGCTACAGTGGAAACAGGCGCAACCGTACAGGTGCCGCTTTTTGTGAACGAAGGCGAACTCATCAAGATAGATTCCAAAACAGGCGCTTATATAGAAAGGGTAAAATCATAGTTTTTTTCCGGTTCGGCAACTACGCTATACGGGTGCTGATATAACCGAGGAACAGGGTGTGACCACTTGCGTTTTACAACATTTTTGGTTTTTACTTTTTTACTTTTGACTTAAATCAAATTCTCATGGAGTACAAACAGATACAGGAGCTGATAAAAACGATCAACAAATCAAATATCAGCGAACTGAGTATTGAAGAAGGCGACTTTAAAATTACCATAAAGCAGGAATTGGCAGCACAGACAAGTTTTGTATCTATGCCGCAGATGTCCATGCCTATGCCGCAGATGCCGCAGCAGGCACCACAGGCAGCATTGCCAGCCGCTGCTCCGGCAGCAGCGCCGGCGCCGGCCAAGGCAGCGCCAGCAGCAGGCAGCAATGCAGTTACCATTAAGTCTCCTATGATCGGTACGTTCTATCGCAGCCCATCGCCAGATAAGCCGGTGTTTGTGAATGTAGGCGACGAGATCAAGGCAGGCCAGGTGGTTTGTATCATAGAAGCCATGAAACTGTTTAATGAAATAGAGAGCGAAGTGAGCGGCAGGCTTGTAAAAGTTATTGCAGACGACTCCTCTCCGGTAGAATACGACCAGCCTTTATTTCTTGTTGAACCCATTTAATATAGAATGTTTAAAAAAATACTGATTGCCAATAGGGGCGAAATAGCCTTGCGCATATTGCGCACCTGCAGGGAGATGGGCATCCGCACAGTAGCCGTATACTCTACTGCCGACAAAGACAGCCTGCATGTGCGCTTTGCCGATGAGGCTGTATGCATAGGGAAGCCGCAGAGCAGCGACTCTTACCTCAATATACAGCATATAATGGCTGCGGCTGAGATCACCAATGCCGATGCTATTCATCCCGGCTATGGCTTCCTTGCCGAGAACGCCAATTTTGCCGAGATATGTGCGCAATACAACATCAAGTTCATAGGCCCTACTCCGTCCATGATCCGCTCTATGGGCGACAAGATCACGGCCAAGGAGACCATGATAAAGGCGGGTGTGCCTGTCATTCCGGGCTCAGAAGGCCTGCTCGAAAGTGTGGCGGAGGCCAAGAAACTGGCCAAGGAAATGGGCTATCCCGTTATCATCAAGGCTACTGCCGGTGGCGGTGGCAAGGGTATGCGGGTGATATGGAACGACAACGAGGTAGAGCACGCGTACAACACCGCCAAGATAGAGGCCGCTGCATCGTTCAAGAATGACGGCATCTATATGGAGAAATTTGTTGAAGAACCACGCCATATAGAGATTCAGGTAGCCGGCGACCAGTTTGGTACCGTATGCCATCTCAGTGAGCGCGACTGTTCCATACAGCGTCGCCACCAGAAGCTGGTGGAGGAGTCACCTTCTCCCTTCATGACGCCTGACCTCCGCGAGAAGATGGGTATAGCCGCCATCAAGGCCGCTTCCGCCATCAGCTACGAGAGCGTGGGCACCATTGAGTTCCTGGTAGACAAGCACCGCAACTTCTACTTCATGGAGATGAATACCCGTATCCAGGTGGAGCACGGTGTAACAGAAGAAGTGATCAGCTACGACCTTATAAAGGAGCAGATAAAGATAGCCGCAGGAGTGCCTATCAGCGGGCGCAATTACGAGCCCAAGATACACGCCATAGAATGCCGTATCAATGCTGAGGACCCGTACAACGATTTCCGTCCGTGCCCCGGCAAGATCACCACACTGCATACGCCCGGTGGGCATGGGGTGCGTATAGATTCACACATCTACGCAGGCTATACCATACCTCCCTATTACGATTCCATGATAGCCAAGGTTATAGCCGTAGCGCAGACCCGCGAAGAGGCCATCAATACCATGGAGCGCGCCCTCAGCGAATACGTCATAGAAGGTGTGAAGACCACCATCCCGTTCCACATGCAGCTCATGAAGAACGAAGATTTCAGGAAGGGCAACTTCACCACCAAGTTTATCGAAAGCTTTAAGCTGATATAAAGACTATAAACAAAAAACAAACCCCGGTAGCCGCAATGGTTACCGGGGTTTTGTATGTCAAGAGTGGAAGACGAGATTCGAACCCGCGACCCTCAGCTTGGGAAGCTGATGCTCTATGCCCAGGGATCTCTTAAACGAATATCGCTTATGTTTTTGAAATCGGAGATATTACGCGTAAGCAAAGTATAGCGGCCTTCCAACGCAGTAGCCGCAATAATTGCATCAGGCAATTTAATTTTATGGGTTTTTCTTATTGCAGCCGTTTGCAACTTTATTCCGCGATCCAGTTCCACAACAATACAGTTCTCAATAAACTTGCCAAGCAATTCCTGATCCCTGTCCGTTGCCGTTTTCCAGCAAAGCAGTTCAATCTCTGTAATTGCAGAAATGCAGGGAACGGCTTCTTTTAATACGCTGTCAATAAACTGCTCAGCATCTTTGGGAAATTGTTGCTGAAGGTAGTAAATACAAATATTAGTATCCCATAGGTATTTTATTCCCATCCTTCCCGTAGATCGTTTAACTGCTTATCAATTTCGGCAAGCGGTTGTCTGGTCATTGCTCCTTTGTAATTACTCCAGTTGACCGCATTGTTTTGATCTGTAGTTTTTCTCAGGCGGATCAGTTCCAGCGATTCGAGATCTTCAAGTAATCTCATCGCTTTTGTATTAAGAATGTCTATAACGAAGCTTTGCATTGTATCTGATATTGTTATAACAAAGATATGCATTTTTAGGCCGATAAATCGGAATGGCCCGGAGCCATACATTTGTATTTTATAACGCAACCGGATTACATGCAAACAATAACTGTCAGATTCTGACTCGCTCTTTTCATCTTAGACGATTTTGTTTCGGATAAAAAAACCTTGTCCTGCAAAGAACAAGGTTAAAAGAGCGGAAGACGAGATTCGAACCCGCGACCCTCAGCTTGGGAAGCTGATGCTCTACCAGCTGAGCTACTTCCGCTTATTGATTTTAGGATGCTAAGATAATTCATTTCTTCAAACTTCCACTTGGCCATTCTCACTCCCTTTTGGAAAGCGACTTATAATACTTTTGAGTTGGATTGCCGCATCAATCATTTTTGTTAGTTCAAATTGCATATAGAATATTAGTTGATCGCCGTATTGTGCCACGCCATGAATGTTAAAATGCCCGATTCCATCTCCTTTCATGTCTAATTCCAGATTTCTCTCCATTGTTCCAAACCTGAACGTACCTTTTAAATTATTCGCCAGGTTTGCAAAGCCTTGTTCAAGATCTTCGATTTCTAACGTTATAAATTGTAAAGGAAAATTTGCAGAAAATCTTGCTGTTTTTATCTCTATTGTTGCACTCATCCATGTATAGCCGTCATCCGAGGCCCTGCGGGGAATTCGCCAATTATAGATATTAATACCGTTGCCTTCCTGGTAAAGATTAAAAGAAATTTCTTCCATTGCTGAGATTGACGGGTGCTATTTCAGACTATCTGATAACAGCTTAGGTAGCTGATGCTCTACCAGCTGAGGTACTTCCGCTTGTACTGTAAATAGTACATTTCTGCGAAGTAAAAGTACATTTTTTCTTCAATTTCCCCCGTACTGATCGAAGCGCCGTACTGGTCGAAGCGTCCCGCTTCGTCCTCACATGCCGAAGCGTCCCGCTTCCGTAAAAGTACGCCGCAGCAACACGAATCCTGTCTTTCCTTTGATCCTAAAAATCCTGCTTCAGACAACAACCCAAAAATGTTGGTTATTTTTTCCACTCAAACTCGCTACCAGCAACCATCTCCGAAAGATATCCACATTTTTCAAAAATTCATCTTTGTTCCACACCTTGTCGCTAACTTTGTAACCCATTTTTTCAAAACAACAAAAAAACAACAGAGAACTTTCTACTAAGTACTTACGACTAAAACAACACAAACCGCTTGCTACTTATGACTTTCGACTTTATACTTTTTACTAACGACTAAATACTGAAAACATGAAATACCCGCAAGACCAGCAGCAACAGGCACAGCGCCTCTACTTCCAGTCAGATCTCAGCAAGACACAGATCGCAGATGCGGTCGGCATCAGCCGCCGCACCCTCCACTACTGGATTCACGACAACCACTGGGAGCGCATTCGTCAATGTTCGGCCATCATGCCATCGCTTATCGCAGAGAACTGCTATCATCTGATGAACCGCTATACGGTCCAGCTACTGGCCGACGACCGTGCAGATAAGCCCGTCACCCGCGAGGAAGTGAACAACCTGCACAAATTGGCTGTTACCATTGGCAAGGTAAAGAACCGCAGCACCCTCAACGAAAGCATGGAAATGTTCGCTTACTTCATGGACAGCGTCAATGATAAATCACCCGAACTGGCAGAGATCATAGAGCCCCTTGTGTCCGACTTTGTCGCCTCACGCGCCTCAGGCAAGGCAATTCAGTTTACACCTTCCCGGCCAGCCACCACTGCCACAAAAGAAGAACAGGACCGCGAAGCACAGCTCGATAAAGAAGACATGGAAGTGTGGGCTGCAGAACGCCAGGCCGCACAGCAACAGGCTGCAGCACCGGCACCATCATCAGCCCCGGCACAGGCCGCTTCAACCCAGCCGGCTCCAATTAAGGCTGCACCTGCCGGCAAGCCCTACATCCCGTCATACACGACAAAAAACTGCGCTCACTCGACCGTCATCGCGACGAAGGAAGCGATCTCACGGCCCACATTCGACCCAGATTGCAAGACCCAAATTGTTGAATAACGCCCAAAAAAAGTGCGCAACAAGTGCGCAAATAAATGGAATTAAAATGTTGATTATCAACACTAATGTGCGCAAATAAATTTATTGCACACCACAATGAACGATCATTTTCAGGAACCCGGCTTATATTACTATCATCTTTAAAGACAGCTTATGACAACCAAACTATTGCTTATTGTCTCTCTTTTATTCCTTCAATTCACCTCAATTGCCCAAAAGCAATTATCTGATGTGGAAACACAGAATTTCTTTAGGCTGATCAGGCAGACAAAAGAATATGCCACCTGTAAGGGCAGGGTTGACTCCGCCAATAAAGCGATCAGGAAAGATCAGGTTCCGCAGGAGATTAAACTTGACATTGTGACCAGGCAACAAAATTTGCCCACTGACGACAATATTTTCGAAGCCGTTCTCGAAAGAAGATTGGCCGTAGGCCTCGCTCTTGACACCTATTTCTTCCAGTACGATAGACATAGGAAACAGATCATCTCCACAAAGTATGAAAAGGGTAGATTTCAAATGAACTGAATCGATCGCTCCAATTTCAGTTACTTCCCTACTATCCTCAAAATAACCAACCTATAAGCCCCTTTGCCACTGAACATATGTTCATCCACAGGAGATGATACATTCCCCATTTCCTTATAACTGAGCCGTTTTTTATCAAATCCATTTGCAAGCAATTGGTCATAAAATTGTTCCGCTCCGTTGTTCAGATAACTACTGTCCTTAGTGTGCAGGTTGCCGCGTGCATAGCCCTCTATCTGCATGGTATAAGTTGGGTTGTTTTTTAAAAATTCAGCAAGCGGTACAATGCTGCCGAAAGAGGTGTCAACAACTTTTTCCAGGCTCCTCGCAAGCTGCACATGGTTGAGCAGTATCATATCGTCTATTCCGGCAACATGCCGCGGTTTCGCCACTTTCTTTTGTTCAGTATGCTCTGCCACTATTTGCACCTTCCGGTCGGTCGCATGTTCTTTCCGGCTTGTGCCGTGCTCTATCTCACCTCTCCCTACACACAATTTGATATCCGCCTTGTCAAATCCCTTCGCGGTCAGGTAGTCGCCTACATGTTGGGCCCGGTTCAGGGATAGGGTATCGTTGTGCCTGGTTGTACCTGCATTGTCAGCATAGCCCAGTATCGTCAGTTTTTGCCCGGGCTTCAGCGCATTTTTTCGGATAAGCGAATTTACCTGGTCCGCTACCTCCTTCTCTATCTTGTAGGAATTAAGCGGGAAATACACCTGCAACGTATCTTGCGCTGATACGCCAAACGAAATGCAGCAAAAAAAGTATAAAAACTGATTTTTTCATCAGCCTAAAATAGTAACATGGAACTAAAAAATGAAAATGAAATCTGGCAGGTGATATCAGGACATCGGTGCACACTCTTCAGAATATTGCCCCTAAATTGCAACGCAAAACCACAACCATGAAACAAGACTACTGGGACGTAACCGACGAACAGGTCATAGAAAAGACCGGCAAAAAGATCGCGGAGTGGATACAGATCCTCGACAAATTTGAAGCCGCAGATAAAAAGTCCAACAACACCGTCGCCTATCTCCAAACGATCATGCCGTTCCCCGTTAATGGGCTCGCACTCTCACTACTCATTACCTGAAGTCAAAAGGGAAGTAGCCGTAAAAGCAAACGTCCACCCGTGAAGATGGACGTCTGCAATAACCTTGTAGGTTGGAAGAGCTACCCCTTAGGGTCCAGCGCTTTCTTTATCCTGAAAGACACATCCTGCAGGTGGTACTTGCTCATCTTGTCTGCAGTGCCGGGTATAGCAGCATCTATCTGTGTTTTCAGCGCAGTAAGTTCAGCGCGCGCTACAGACGTTACGTCCGTATTTTTTGTGTTGATGTTCATTTGCTGGAACGGACCACTTACCGGCCCCGCTGGCGCAGGGTTCAGTATTGTTATCAGCGCTTCCACATAGGCCTTCTGCAGGTTGCGGCGGTAGCCGTCTATAGCTTTTTTGGTATTCAGCTCGCTCCACACACCTTTCTTCACATCATCCATCATTTCATCTATAGTATAGGCAGTTGTGCCGTAGCGGTTGCTGCCCATTGCCAGCCTGTTCAGCCGCGCGCCTGACAGCAGGCTGTTCAGCACTCCTGTCTGCACATTGCTCACCTGCTCAGAGTAGAAGGGGTTGCTGATCTTGTTCAGTATGTTCTTGTCCAGCAGCCATGTTGGGGTTTCAAACAATTGCTTGTTCAGGAAAGCAACTGCTTCCTGCTGTATGGCTTTGGGAGTAGGCTCATACACATCTTCGCCTGTCTGTTCCACGCTCTTGGGCGTTTCATAGATGCCGCCTACATTCTTTGTTACATGATACATGTAGCGGTTGTACTGGCCTATCAGTTGGTTATACATGTCTCTCAGGTTGTCATACTTGTCAGCATCTTCCCTGGTCCATTCCGGCAGTTTCACTATGATGCGCTGTAGGTTTTTGATACCGTATTCGCTGGCCTTCATACTGTTGTCGCCCAGGTCTTCCGTCTGCGACCGTGGGTCAAACGGATTGGTCTCTGTCCCGAACCACAACCTTGGATTGGCCTTCAGGCTGTCCACCACCCATTTGTTCACTATCTTCTTGTCCTCTTCCGGGTCGGTATTGAAGGTGCTTTTGTAGCCCCACATGATGGCCCATTTGTCATAATCGCCTATGCGCGGGAACAGGCCCACTTCGCTGATGTTGTCTTCAGGCTGCGCCACATAGTTAAAGCGCGCATAGTCCATTATAGATGCCGTATGGCCATGGGCTTCTACCCATGCCTTGTTCCTCAGCAACTCCACCGGTGTGCGGCTGCTGCTGCCCATATTGTGCCGCAGCCCCAGTGTATGCCCCACCTCGTGCGACGATACGAACCGTATAAGTTGCCCCATCAGTTCATCGTCAAATTTCATACTGCGTGCCTTCGGGTCCACCGCTGCAGCCTGTATCATATACCAGTCGTGCAGCAGCTTCATCACGTTATGGAACCAGCCTATGTGGCTTTCCAGTATCTCACCGCTGCGCGGGTCATGTACATTAGGGCCGTAGGCATTTTCTATATCAGATGGCAGGTAACGCAGCACCGAATAGCGCGCATCTTCCAGGCTGGCACTGGAGTCCTTATCGTCCCATTCCTTACCCATGATGGCGTTCTTGAAGCCCGCTTTCTCAAAGGCTTTCTGCCAGTCGTTAATGCCCTGTATCAGGTAGGGCCGCCATTTCTTTGGCGTGGCGGGGTCTATATAATAGATAATAGGTTTCTTGGGCTCTACCAGTTCGCCGCGTTTCCATTTGGCTACATCTTCATCCTTAGGTTCCAGTTTCCAGCGCACTATGAATACCTGGTTGTCTACCTTCTGCTGGTTGTCTGTAAACAATGTATAGTCATCTGCAAAGAACCCCACACGTGGGTCATAGAACCTTTTTTCCATCGGCACCTTCGGCAGCAGTATAAAGGAGTTGTTCATCTCCAGCGTCACGGCGCCGCTCACATAGGCCGCAGGGAAGGTCACAGAGGGGAAGGGGCTCGGAGTGGTCTGTGGCATGAATGATGGCGTAGAGTTGAACGTACGCACCACTTT
>Ga0206955_1236_pt1 | contig 13631 bp, 8 predicted proteins | sample Alteio_BWOrgHeat_34_FD_153247 | JGI IMG/M metagenome (GOLD analysis project Ga0206955, IMG submission 153247) | Enriched cells from forest soil in Barre Woods Harvard Forest LTER site, Petersham, Massachusetts, United States -... | ecosystem: Environmental > Terrestrial > Soil > Temperate forest > O...
CCGCTTGTATATGAATGATGGTAAAGGTCATTTTAAACGGTCGGACGCCATTCCGTCAATCAAAGTAAATAAATCTGCTGTTGCAGTGGCCGATATAAACCATGACGGTTACCCGGACATTTTTGTAGCAGGTGCACCCGAAGCAGGTAAGTTTGGCGCGATACCCGAATCATATTTGCTGATGAATGATGGTCACGGGCACTTTCAAAAAGCCCAAATCCCTGATGAACTTAAATATGCAGGTATACTTAGATCGGCAGCGTTTGCCGACCTTGATAACGATGGCTGGCCCGACCTGGTAGTTGGCGGGGAGTGGATGCCCGTGAAAATTTTTATGAATAAACGCGGTAAATTTGTTGAACAGCACAATGCCGGTATGGATAAATTATCCGGCTGGTGGCAACGCATAGTGCTTGCCGATGTTGATGGCGACGGGAAAGTGGATATTATCGCCGGTAATTATGGCCTTAACTCTAAACTTCAGCCAACCGATAGGGACCCGGTAAAATTGTATTTAACAGATATCGACAAAAACGGAACCGTCGACCCATTGCTTACCTACAGTATAAACCAGAAGGACTACACATTTTTAGGCAAGGGCGATATAGAAAAACAGGTGCCGTTAATAAAAAAGAAGTTTTTATATTACCATGATTTCGCCGGAAAAACGGTGAACGAGCTTTTTGGCGATTCGCTGACAAATACTAAACCGTTAGCGGTTAACTCTTTTGCATCCGGTGTTTTCTTTAATAAAGGAAATGGAAACTTTGAATTTAAACCCTTTCCTTCACAGGCGCAAACATCACCGCTTTTTGGTTTCGCTAATATTTCATCGCCGGGTAAAGGGATTTTGGCAGGCGGCAATTTTTCAGGGGTGATACCATTTGAAGGGCGCTATGATGCCGATTTTGGTGATATGCTATCGGTAAACAAAAAAGGAGAATTTAATTGGCAGTCGCCGGTAAATACCGGGTTTTTAGTAAGGGGCGAAGTTCGTGACATTAGAACCATTAAAACTGCTAAGGGAATAATTTATGCAGTGGCATTTAATAATAACGAGATGAGGTTTTTTAAATATAATTAATTGAATATGAATAGATTATTTACGATAATAATTGGTGCCGGTTTGCTTTTTTCGACTTCGGCGTATGCCCAGGATGAGTGGGTAATTAAGGCTGATAAAATTGATCCGGCCAATTACTATGGAATAACGGTGGCTAATGGCATGATAGGTATTGTTTCATCGCCGGAGCCTTTCAAAGTTAAAAATGTTGTACTGGCAGGCGCCTATGACTTGTATGGAAGGGGGCGGGTAAGTAACTTTTTAAATAGTTTTAACCTGCTGAACATGTATCTCGAGATCAATGGCAAACGCATAGATGCCGGCAATATCAAAAACTTTAAGCAGCAATTGGATATGCAAAATGCTGCTTTTACTGCCACATTTGACTATGGCGATGACGCATCGGTAAAATATACCTACTACTCTTTAAGGCAATTGCCCTTTACCGTTTTGATGGATATTTCTATCACTGCAAAAAAAGCTTTAAACATTACAGCCGCGAGCGTAATGGAAGCTCCTGATGCTTTAAAAGAGGTGCAAAATTACTATAATGAGATTGACAGGCCGCATGTAACCATCAGTCTGCTAACATCAACCGCCAAAAGCCCGACCGGCAAGTTGCAATTATGCGCCTCAAATACATTTTTATTTAATGAACCGCATGGGCAGGAGCCAAGGGTGATTCACGAAATGTGGGATAACAATATGCACCTGATGAAGTTCAGCAAAACAATAGCCGCCGGTGAAACTTACAGGTATGGTGTAGCGGGATCTTCAATAACTTCTGCACATGACGCCGACCCATTGAACCAGGCCGAACGTTTGACCATGTTTGCCAAACTGGAGGGCAGCGACCGCCTGATCCAATACCATAAAAATGCATGGGCCGATCTCTGGAAAAGTGATATCAAAATTGAAGGGGATGCCCAGGCGCAGCAGGATGTACATAGCATGCTTTATCATTTATACTCTTTTTCACGTGCAGGCACTGCTTATTCACCATCACCAATGGGGCTTTCGGGTTTAGGATATAATGGCCATGTTTTTTGGGATGCCGATTTATGGATGTACCCGGCTTTGCTGGTTTTACATCCGGAGATCGCGAAATCATTGGTTGAGTATCGCTTTCAACGACTGGGTCCTGCCAAACAAAATGCATTTTCACACGGCTATAAAGGCGCCATGTTCCCATGGGAAAGTGCGGATAGCGGCGTTGAAGAAACACCTGTTTGGGCTTTGAGCGGTCCGTTTGAACATCATATAACAGCGGATGTTGCCCTTGCCGCATGGAACTATTACTGTGTTACCCAGGATAAACAATGGCTGCTGGAAAAAGGATGGCCAATTTTATCAGCAACTGCTGATTTTTGGGCAAGCCGGGTTGAACGAAACGGCCCGGGACATTATGATATTAAAGACGTTGTCGCTGCGGATGAGTGGGCCGAAAATGTGGACAATAACGCCTATACCAATGCTGCGGCGATAGCCAATTTGAACGCAGCTACTGCCGCTGCTAAAATTTTGGGTGTTAAGGCTGATGCGGATTGGGATTTGGTGGCTCAAAATATTCCGATTTTGAAAATGCCCAACGGTGTTACCCGCGAGTTTGCTACTTACAACGGCGAAGGGATTAAACAGGCAGATGTAAACCTGCTGGCTTATCCCTTAAAAACCATAACTGATAATGAGCAAATAAAAAAAGACCTGGAATACTACGAAAGTCGGGTACCGAACGAGGGAACACCGGCAATGACACAGGGCATCTTTACATTGCTTTATGCAAGATTAGGCTATGGCGATAAAGCCTATCATTTTTTTAAGGACGCTTATCAACCAAACTTAAACCCGCCATTCAGGGTGATAGCCGAAACAAAAGGAGGAACAAATCCTTATTTCGCAACCGGCGCCGGTGGAATTATCCAAAGTTTGTTAATGGGTTTTGGCGGACTTGATATTACGCCCGAAGGAATAATGCAGGTAAAAAGTAAATTGCCATCTAATTGGAAATCGCTAACCATTACCGGTGCTGGTCCCGATAAAAAGACCTATGTAATTAAATGACCAATTTTTTTAAACTAAATAATATGAAACGTTTATTGTTTTCGATCCTGGCTGTGGCCGTGTTTTTTACTTCATGTAAAAAGCCGGATTACCAAAAAGTATTTAATAACCCGGCATTATACAGCAGTACTGTGCATGAATTGAATGGGGTAGTTATGGGTAATAATTTTAGCCCGGTTGTTGCTTCCAGAAACTATGCATACGCCAATATTGCCGCCTATGAAGTTGTCGCCGCCGGAGATTCTGTACATTATAAGTCTCTTTCGGGCCAGTTAAACGGGCTGAAAAATATCCCCAAACCATTGAAAGGATTGAGTATCGATTACGAATATGCAGCGATTTTGGCTTTTTGTAAAGTAGGTGAGGCGGTTACCTTCCCCGAAGGGAGTCTTAAATATTATACAGACAGCCTTCACCAGCTTGCAGTAGCCCATGGTATGCCCGGAGAAATGATTACGAACTCTGAAAATTACGCAAAATTGGTTTTTGGAGCTGTGATGAAATGGAGTAAAAAAGATAATTACCTGAAAACCAGGAGTGAATCAAAATTTCCGGTGAAAGACTCAGCTGGCAGGTGGATGCCAACGCCGCCTGCATATAGTGAAGCTATTGAACCGCATTGGAGCGAAATAAGAACAATGGTGATGAATAATGCGAAGGAGTACAGCGTTCCGCCGCCTCCGGCGTTTGATGTGACCAATAAAGATAGCAAGTATTATAAAGAGGTAATTTATATCAAGAATTCTGTTGACAGTTTAACGAAAGAACAGGCCCACATAGCAGATTTTTGGGACGATAATCCCGGAAAGCTAAACGTATCCGGGCACGTGATGTTTATCACCAAAAAGTTTTCGCCGCCGGGCCACTGGCAGAGCATAGTTGGCATTGGTGCTAAAAAAGTAAATGCAGATTTTAATACTACCGTATGCGCCTATGCGAAAACAGCTATTGCATTGTTTGATGCTTTCATTGAATCGTGGACAGCTAAATATGTTTATAAAACGGCAAGACCCGAAACTGTTATCGACAAATATGTCGATCCGAACTGGCGCCCGCATTTACAAACACCTCCGTTTCCGGAATATACTTGCGGACATTGTACCATATCTGCTGCAGCCGCCGAAGCGCTCACCAGTGTTTTGGGTGATAACGTAGCCTATACAGATACTTCAGAACTGGAATTTGGGATAAAAAACAGATCTTTTAAGTCATTTAAGGATGCTGCTAATGAAAATGTTTGGGCAAGGTTTTATGGCGGAATCCACTTTCATAATTCATGTGTGGTATCACATCAATTTGGCGAAGTGGTTGGTGACTCTGTTGTTAAGAAGTTAGTGATGAAAAGGACTATGTAATATTATAGATTTCAAGAGCTTATTTTTTAGATAACTACACAAAAAACGTGTGCATTTGTTGATTTTGATAAAAAACAATATATAATTTTCAATTATATATTATGTAAATAATTGATTTATAGTTATCTAAAATAAAAATGGGTCGTTTTTGTTTAAATTTTTATTATAAAAAATATGGCATGCTTCACCGCTTGATTTAGCGCATTTAACAAGTTGTATATTTATATATCTCAAATACCTTAATGTTGGAGATTGAGTATAATATAATTGGTTTGACAGGTAGCCGCCTCATACGGCTACCTTTTTTTGTTTCAAATATCCCTGTTAAGTTTTAATAATGCATGATGAGGATCACTATTTGATTTGATTATTATCACGGCGCGTTAAGGTGGTTTTGCGAGATTTGTGGGGTGCCGGATTTTGTAATCCGGAAATTAAATCATCATTCCGCTACTTGTCAACTGAGATAATGAGTGATAATCATAAAAGAAATTCGGGCTTGGTAAAGGATATCATTATAGGCATGTCTGACGGCCTTACGGTTCCTTTTGCGTTAACCGCCGGATTAAGCGGGGTCTTGCACACCAATCAGCTGATCATTGTCTCGGGGATGGCTGAAATAGCCGCGGGATGTATATCAATGGGTTTAGGAGGTTTTTTAGCCGGAGAAAGTGAAATAGATCATTATAATACTTTACTACAGCGGGAATATCATGAAATTGAAACCGTTCCGCACCTTGAATTACTGGAAGTAGAAGATGCACTCACAGCCGTAGGTGTCGACACTGACTTAAGCAAAACGGTAGCTTTACAGATCAGCAGGAACAAGGAAAACTGGGCGAATTTTATGATGCAGGTCGAGTTAAATATGGAAAAACCTGTAGCAAACAGAGCCCGCGTAAGTGCTTTTACTATTGCTGCTTCGTACCTTGTTGGTGGCTTTATACCGCTATTTCCCTATATATTAACAAATAATAACCAATCGGGCCTTTACCTGTCGTGCGTTGTTACTATTATTGCGCTGTTAATATTCGGCTATTTTAAGAGCAAGTTTACAGGTCAGGACCTCCTGAAGGGAACCCTGAAAGTGGCATCCATCGGAATAATTGCAGCTACAGCGGCTTTTCTGCTTGCCAAAGCGGTTAGTTAACACCAGGCAGTTTACTTGTTAATCTTAATTAACTATCTTTAATCCAATTCTTATCATCAAAATTCGAGATAAATTGGATAATCAAAATACCCCCACGCTTAATACTTTCTGGCATTTTACCACCGATGAGGTAACAAAACAACTATCATGCAGCCAAAATGGCCTTAATACTGGTGACGCCAGTCAGCGGTTAAAAGAATATGGCCCCAATACCTTAAAGGCTAATTCAAATACCTCGGCAGTTCTGTTGTTTTTGTCGCAGTTTAAAAGCCCGGTCACTTTATTGCTGATTATAGCGGCATTTTTATCAATCGGCTTAAGTGATGTTACCGACGCCGTTATCATTTTAATAATTGTTATTATCAGCAGTGTGCTTAGCTTTTTACAAGAAAGGGGCGCAGCTAATGCCGTAAATGAATTGCTAAAAATGGTACAGTTACGTTGTACAGTTTTTAGAGACAATGAAAAAAAAGAAATACCTGTTGAGAATGTTGTGCCCGGTGATATTGTTTTTCTGACAGCCGGCGATATTATTCCCGGCGACAGTTTGATCCTTGAATCGCAGGAATTATTTATTGATGAAGCGGCGTTCACCGGAGAAACCTACCCCGTTGAAAAAAGTGCAGGCGTATTGGAGGCGGATATTCCTATATCCAAAAGAACCAATTCACTTTTCATGGGTGCTCACGTAATCAGCGGGAAAGCTAAAGCGCTGGTGGTAAAAACAGGGAAACAAACTGAATTCGGCAAAATATCGGCCGCACTGCAATTAAAAACGCCCGAGACCGATTTTGAAAGAGGCATCCGCAAGTTTGGCTATTTGCTGATGGAGATCACCTTGATCCTGGTGATCATCATTTTTGGTATCAACGTGCTTTTGCATAAACCACCACTGGATTCTTTTATGTTTTCGCTGGCACTGGCGGTTGGGCTTACGCCACAATTATTGCCGGCTATTATTAGTGTTAACCTTTCAACAGGTGCTAAACGCATGGCGGCGAAACAGGTAATTGTAAAACGACTTTCCTCTATCGAAAACTTTGGTAGTATGAATATCCTTTGTTCCGATAAAACAGGAACAATAACCGAAGGAAAAGTTAATCTGAAGGATACCATCGATATAGATGGCAACCATAGCGATAAAATATTAAAATATGCCTGGCTCAATGCGTCCTTGCAGCAGGGGTTTCATAACCCAATTGATGATGCTATTGCCTCAAACCTGAAGGATGATAAAAGCGATTACACCGTGCAAGCCGAAATACCGTATGATTTTATCCGGAAAAGGTTAACCATTCAAATTAAAAACAAAACAGAAAACCTGGCGATCACCAAAGGGGCGGTAAACAACATGCTGGCGATTTGCGACAGGGTGGAAACTGCCTCAGGCCAGATAGTAAAAATGGCCGACAAGAAAGATCAGATCCTGAAACAATACACGCAATCCAGTAACGAAGGGTACAGAACTTTGGGCGTCGCCTATAAACCTGCCACGGCTGATCATAATTTCGTAAAAGACGATGAAGAGGGTATGATCTTCCTCGGCTTTGTTACATTATTTGATCCGCCAAAGAAGGATGTCCAGCAAACCATTGCTAAACTAAACGACCTGGGCGTAAAATTGAAACTAATTACCGGTGATAATGCATTGGTGGCAAAAAGCCTGGCGGCCCAGGTTGGCATTGCCGATCCTAAAATACTAACCGGTTCGCAAATGCAAAAGATGAGCTCTGCAGCTTTCGCCCATCAATGTGTACTTACGGATATTTTTGCCGAAGTGGAACCAAATCAAAAAGAGCGGATCATCATCATGCTAAAAAAAGCCGGTAATGTGGTTGGTTTTATGGGAGACGGTATTAATGACGCACCCGCACTGCACACCGCTGATGTGGGGATTTCGGTAAATACAGCAGTCGATGTTGCCAAAGAAGCTGCCGATATCGTTTTGCTTGACCAGGGCCTGGATGTTTTATATGAAGGTATCATAGAAGGCCGTAAAACCTTTACCAACACCATGAAATATATTTTTATGGCTACCAGTGCCAACTTTGGCAATATGTTCAGCATGGCGGGCGCTTCGTTGTTTTTGCCTTTTTTACCTTTGCTGCCGAAACAGATATTATTAACCAATCTGCTGACTGATTTTCCTGAAATGGCGATTGCAACGGATAGGGTGGATGCCATCAATATCCAAACGCCCCAGCGCTGGGACCTTGGGTTTATCAAGCGGTTTATGATCATATTCGGCCTGCTCAGCTCAGTATTTGATTACCTCACCTTTGGCGTATTACTGTTAATTATGCACGCTAAAGAAAAGGAATTTCAAACGGGCTGGTTTGTGGAGTCGGTAATATCCGCCATATTGATCGTGCTGGTTGTACGTACCCGGCTTTCTTTTCTGAAAAGCCTGCCGGGTAAATATTTATCAATGGCCACTGTGTTGGTTTTTGTTTTTGTAATAGCCATCCCTTTTACACCAATGGCCCGATGGTTTGGCTTTGCACAATTGCCTTTGGAATACTATGGATTAATGCTACTGATCGTAACGGCATATCTTTTATCCGCTGAATTTGCAAAGAGATTTTTTTACCGGAAAATGTTAAGCAAAATTCACCTGTTTAAGTGATTTGAACGGGCTTTTTGGGGATTGTTATTAATCGTTAACGGATATAATAAAATCGTTGATGGCTTCAAGGTAGTAGCAGCCATGTTGCTTTTCTTCGCGCATTTTACCCGCTATGCCATTGATTACTTTCTGGATCTTTTTTTCAGCAGCTATAACCGGACATTTGTCCGGGTCGCCCTTAATTTCCGAAAAATGCTGCATGTAAAGGTAAACGAGCTTTGATTTTATAGCATTTAGCGCGGGTGCGTTTTTGCGCATGGTGTACCAATCCATAAAACCAGCCATATTTTGGGCGATGATGCATTTTACTTTTGGTATTTCGGCCCTGCGTTTTATCAGCGTTTCATCGTTGATCTTTGAAAGCGCGTCGACATTTACCAACGAGATATTTGGTAACTCTCCGGCAGTTGCCTCTACATTATAAGGGATAGATAGATCGACAATCAACTTAGTGTTTTTACCTTCCAGGTGGGATTTTAAAACGATGGGTTCTGATGCATTCGCTGCAACCAGTATCACATCAGCGCTTTCAATTTGTGCTGCTAAATCTTCTATCGGAGCATAGGTTAAACCCAATTCGGCTGCCAGTTCTGCAGCTTTTTCTTCCGAACGGTTGATAAGGGTAATGTCTGTCGTTCCTAAATAATCAACCAGGTTTTTACAGGTATTGCGGCCAATCTTGCCAATGCCCACAACCAATATTTTCCGCCCGGCGCATTGGTTTATATTCTCCTTTATATACTCCACCGCTGCATAAGAAACTGAAACAGTACCGCTGCTTAACGCGGTTTCGTTTCTGATCATTTTTGACGATTGAAAAACGCAATTCACCAAACGTTCCAAAAAGCAATTGATAAAGTTATATCCTTTTGCAAATTTTACAGATTGCTTCAACTGCCCTGTAATTTCATAATCGCCAAGTATCTGCGAATCCAAACCTGCGCCGACCTCAAACAAATACTCAACAGCCTCAATGCCATTTTTAATATAAGCCAAACTGCTAAAGGTTGCTGCACCGCCTGTTGTTTGGGAGCAAAGTAAACTGATCAGTTGCCCGGCGTTATCTGCGAAGCCATAGATCTCGGTTCTGTTACAGGTTGAAATGATAAATAATGAATGAAGGCCAAATGCAGGCGCCGTTTTCAGAATATCAGCATATTGATCATTATTAATTGCAAACATGCCCCTGATAGTGGCATCCGTTTTTTTATAATTGATGCCCGCTATAAAGAATTTTGAAATATCTGCCTGCGATGTATGATCCATTGTTTGTTTCAATAGTAATTATTCCGATGTAAAGATTCGCTAATTGTGCCGCTCTTACGTTGATGAGCATCATGATGATTAGTGATATAAATCACTTTTTGTAACTCACTTCATTTTCGAGGGGAATATCATCAGCGGCACTTCCTGGTTATCCAATATTTTCTTTGTGGTGCTCTCGTGCAGCAGGCGCATAATAAATGAGTGCTGGTGGTGTACCATTGCCAAAAGGCCTGCGCCGCTTTCTTTATAGATCTGCAATATATTTTCGGCAACATCCTCTCCTTTTATGCGGTGATAGATAATCTCCGGATATTTTAATCTCGAAACATGTTCCTCAAGCTCTATCTCCTTTTGACTCTTACGCCGTTCTGTTTTGTCCTGGTGGGTGACGTGAATAATTTCCAATTTGAAATTTAATAAATGGCCAAGTTTAATAAGGTAATTTATGGCCAATATATCCGATTCATCAAAATCGGTTGCAAATATTACCTTGTTCAATTTGTCGGGGTCGATTTTTGACGGCACGACTAAAACCGGCCGGCTTGATTTTTGAATGGTCGAATTTAAATCGCTCCCAAACAGGCCGTCATCATCGGGGTTGAATGCGCGTGCCCCCATCAGGATCATTTCAATATGATGTTTTTGGATAATACCCGGAATAATAACTCCAAGTTTACCTTCTCCATTATCACAATAAATAGCGGGCTTATGATCATCTGGCCCCAGGTTTTCAACATCCACCTTAAGTGCGGCGGCGAGCTTGTTTAAATTATCCTTACTATCATCGTCTCCCCAAAAAATATCTTCGGCAACCCAAGGCTCACCAACAAAGGGGACGGCCGAATTGGTAACATAAGTATTAAACAAAAGAAGGTTGGTTTCAAGCTTAGCACTAAGCCTAACCCCAAGTTCCGCTGCATTCAATGCGTTGTCGGAAAAATCTGTCAGGATGAGGATGGATTTCATAACGGATCGTCAATTTAAATAATATGTAAATTTTCAAATACATGGTCGCTAAAAGAATGATCAACATCACATAATAAAAGTTAAGAATCACATTTTCAAGTGAGTAATATCATTATTTGGTGGGTTTGTTTTTGTCAATTTTACGTAGGAAATAAAATCGAAAGAAGATGAAAACGTTACTTGTGGCAACCGATTTCTCCGCGAATGCCAGGCATGCCGCCGAATATGGGTACAGGCTGGCAACCCAACTAAAAGCAAACCTTGTTTTATGTAATGCCTTTACTGTTCCCGCAGAAGTACCTGAATCCGGCATGGTTGCCTGGCCGATGATGGAGTATGAAGAAATGCTTAAAGACAGCGAAGGAGAGTTGAGAGCATTGCGAACTTCATTGGAAAGAGAGAATAACGACACTGGCTTTAGACCTTCCATTCAATGTGAAAATGAGGTGGGTACAATGCCTGCGGTTGTAAACGACATTGTGGCGAATCAAAATATTCAAATGGTAGTTATGGCCACTCACGGAAATAATGGATTAAGCCAGTTTTTGGCAGGCAACCATAGCCGCAGGATGATAGACGAAGCAATTTGTCCGCTATTGCTTGTGCCCGAAAGCTCACAGATAAAACCGATAAAAAAAATTGCCTTTGCAACCGATTTTTTGCATCACGAAAAGGATCTTGGAACTATTTATAAATTAATTAATCTGATAAGGCCGCTGAATGCAGAATTGCTTATTACGCATATCCATGACGAGAAGGAGCACGGTTCTGAATTTAAACAATGGCTGGTTCAATTCCTGGTCGATTTATCAAATAAGGCCGATTATCCGAATATTTACTACAGGCTTATAAAAAACGACAGTGCTGAACGGGGCCTTGAATGGTTGTGTGAACACGGTCACATAGATATGCTGGTAATGATTCATCGCGGGCACAATATTCTTGCAAAAATATTTACCGGGAGCCATACTCAAAAGATGGCCGGGCATTCAGCTATACCCTTGCTGGTAATTCCTGAACAGCAGTGATTATCGTTGTCGAAGAAACGCCCTGATAAAGATTTGCCGGTAATTAATATTTCAATAATTCGCCCAGATTTAATCTATATAAATAAAGCTGCCTCAATAAATTGGCAGCTTTCTCTATAAAGCATTCAGATAATTGGCGCTAAAGGGGAATGCCGCTCAGCTTTCTCTCGGCAGCGTACAGATCCTCCAAAATAGTGGCCAGGCTTTGTGCATGGTTTGTTAATTGGGGAAAAAGCTGTTTGTAATATTCGATCCCCTGTTCCAGTTCTGTTTTAAATTTGAGCAGGTATTTTTGTTTTTTATCGGTGAAGTTTTTTACCTGCGTGGAGATTTCTTTTTGAAAATGATCAATGTATAAGTTAAGTTCGTTGATAAAAACATGCGGACGTTTTACATTTTGCAACAAGTCAATTGAGCCGTAAATATGCTTTACCATTTCTTCCAGGGAATATGACCTTGAAAAATAGGCGAGGTTAGGACCCGGGCAAATGGTTACCGCTTTGTTTTCCTTTGGTTTACTAATGCCATACTTTAAATAAGTTGCAGAACAAAGCCCTTCACACAAACAAATCTTCTCCGTTACCGATTCAGCTTGTTGTTCATATTCTTCAGTGCTCAGATCCAAAGTTTTTAGTTGTTTTAATTTTAGGTTTTGATACTCTCTTGAGGCTGTACAGATCGGTTCTGTAGTAAATTCAGTGTTGGTAACCAGGTATTTCTTGATACATGGGCTCCCCGGCCTGCCCTTGCTTATCCGTTCCAGCCGCTGTTTCTCGCTGGTGGCGCCCCTGAAATTATTGAACAGGATGCCTAAAGGAGATGAATTACTCACATAAAAATCATCCTGATCTGCATTTTCAAGTATTTTTAAAGTTTCCTCATCTACATTAGTCGCTTCGGGAACCAATAAAAACGGGCTGCCCCAGCCGGTTACATCCAGTTGATAATGGGTTAACAAAAAATTGTTCTCATCAGCGGTGCCAATCCCACCCTGAACGCTGATCCGCTGCCGGGGGATATTTGAAATAGTTACGCCTTTAGTTAATAGTGCAGCCTTGTACATTTCAAATAGCTCAAGGTGCAGGGCTTCCCTTTTATTTTTAAATTCTTCCAGTACAGGGCCCAGCAAATAACCATCGGATGCAAAAGCATGTCCACCGCAGTTAAGTCCCGATTCAATCCTGAATTCAGACACCCACAGTCCTTTTTTTGCTAAAAATTTAGCCTGGATTAGTCCCGAGCGAAAGTCGCTCACTTTTAAAATGATCTTTTTGCGTGTTGAACCGCTTTCATCCGGAAGAAAATCAGCGAAGGACTCAATATAACTGTATAATCTTGGGTTCATCCCTGCCGATAAAATTACCGAAGAATTTAAATTGCTGTGTGCAAATCCACGCAGGGCGGTTAATGCATCGGTATTTTCCTCCCCGGTTGATTCATGGTTGGCGGTATAATTTGTTTTATCAACTTTCGACATGATGTTCACGTCAATCTGGCCTTTTTTTAATTCATTCCGCAGCCTGTCCTGAAAAACGCGCCTGATGTTTTCATCGGTATACTCCAGCATCAGATCGTAGCCCTGTTTCAACGGGGATGATTCGGGCAGAAGATCAAAATATCGGCATATATCACTTCCCGGCTCAAACGGCTCATTTTTTAAACGCTCAAATTGTGCATTTACCAGTTTTTCAACAAGGTTAAGATAAGATGTAATACGTCTTTCCCTAAAATCAGGCTCCGTTTTGGTGATTGCATAATAAGGTTCGCCATTCTTTTTTGCATGGTATTCGCGCATGCGCTCAATCAGTTCATCATCTACAACCGAAACAACTGACGATATTCCGTAACGGGCGACCTTTAATGGGGTATCAACCGAATAACCTAAACCTAATACGGGTATATGAAATTTATGGATCATGAATTATTATTAAAAGGGTGCAAAACATTAATATTTATGTTTTCCCCCAAAGCTACCGGTTGTAGTATCCCCAAAAACTGACGAAGGTCACTTTTTAATAAATTTCAGGTCATTATTTACCCCGATTTCACGTGCCATCTTTGGAATACAAAAATTAAACTATGAAAGAAAGCGCCATAGACGGGCAAACTTTGTGCT
>Ga0206955_1238_pt1 | contig 13575 bp, 9 predicted proteins | sample Alteio_BWOrgHeat_34_FD_153247 | JGI IMG/M metagenome (GOLD analysis project Ga0206955, IMG submission 153247) | Enriched cells from forest soil in Barre Woods Harvard Forest LTER site, Petersham, Massachusetts, United States -... | ecosystem: Environmental > Terrestrial > Soil > Temperate forest > O...
TGGGGAGAAGATAATTTACATCAATACAGTTATGAAAGCAATGAAGCTTATTTTACTTATGTGGCGCTTGACCCCAACAATAAACCAAGACCAGTACCTGCTTTAATTCCTGAAACAAAAGAAGAAAATTTATTGTTTGAAGGCGCTTTACGAAGAAGACAGGTGCGCCTTATTCTTGGCGGTAAAATGAAACCGGATGATGCAAGCGAATTGAAAGCGTTGTTTACAAGTTCAGAAGTTTAAATGTTTCAATTCAGTTAAGGTTTGAAACACTGTAACATTGAAACTTTCATAAACGATTGTTAATAGAATTCCCGGCTTGTGTAATAATAAAAGTTTCAACATCTTTTTCAAAACAAATTTATATTATGAAGAAAATAATTTTAGCGCTCTCTGCAAGTTTATGTTTGATTATTGCAAACGCCCAAACTATTGATAATACAATTAAACAGCGTACAATTAATGTAAACGGCTCATCAGAGTTAGAAATTACTCCTGATCAGATTTATGTTGGTATTGAACTGCGTGAATACAATAAAAAAAATGGAGATAAAGTTGATATTGAAACTATCCGCAACCAGTTTTTAACCGCAGTAAAAAGTATGAACATTGCTGATACAGATGTTGTGGTGCAGGGTTATTCAGGATGGGATGGAAACTACTGGTGGTACCAAAAAAATAAAAAGAAAAATCCTGATATGAAAGCAGGTGTAACGTATGAAGTGAAAGTTAAAACTGTTGACGATATGGATAAACTGGTTGATAAATTAGATGATGAAGCCACGCAAAATTTTTATCTCAGCCGCACCTCGCACAGCAACATGGATTCAATAAAAAAGCAATTAAAGATACAGGCTATAAAGGCGGCGAAAGATAAGGCGGTTTACCTGGCAGCCGCCTTAGGAGAAGGTGTTGGGCAGGCACTTACTATTAATGATCCTAATGAGAGTGGCGATTATCCACGCCCAATGTATGCGAATGTTATGACGAAAGCTGTGAATCAAGACGCAGAAGCCGCACCCATGAATGTTGATTTCAAAAAAATAAAAATTCAATATGATGTAAATGTGATTTTTGAACTGAAATAATTTATAAACATTTTATTTAATCAGCAGGTTATAAATTACTTCCTGCTGATTTTTTATGTTACCAGCTTTGTAATTCTATTAAACTTCGTTGTGTCACTCACTTGTACTGCAACAATTCTATTCAGCAATAATCCTTATTTTCATTTTACTTTATTATTCTGTTGCATTAAAATGATCAACGATTTATTATACCAGGTTGCGCTAACGCTTATACCAAATATTGGCTGTGTTCAGGCTAAAACATTAATAGAGCATTATGGCAATGCAGAAGCTGTGTTCAAAGCGAAGAAAAAAGAATTAAGTTCAATAGAAAATATTGGTTTAATAAGAGCAGCCAACATAAAAACATTTGAAGATTTTTCTGATGCAGAGAATGAAATAAAGTTTATCGAAAAATATAAAATACAGCCGCTGTTTATAACTGATAAAAGTTACCCTCAACGTTTATTAAATTGTTATGATCCGCCTGCGCTTTTATATTATCGAGGCAATGCAGATTTGAATACTTCAAAAATTATCAGCATCATCGGCACCAGAAATAACACAGATTATGGAAAGCAGGTGACAGAGAAATTAGTGAGTGAATTAAAAGATATGAATGTTTTAATTGTAAGCGGGCTGGCTTTTGGTATTGATGCCATCGCACATAAATCTGCTTTACAAAATGAATTGGAAACTGTTGCTGTACTTGCACACGGCTTGCATACAATTTATCCGCAGCAGCATAAAACACTGGCAAAAGAAATAACACAGCAAGGCGGGTTGCTTACTGAATTTCGCAATGGAGAAAAACCTGATAAACATAATTTTCCAAAACGCAACCGGATTGTTGCAGGCATGGCTGATGCAACTGTTGTAATTGAAACTGCTGTTAAAGGCGGCAGCATGATAACGGCAGAACTTGCCAATAATTACAATCGTGATGTGTTTGCTGTGCCCGGCAAAATAACTGATCCAAAAAGTGCGGGGTGTAATTATTTAATTCAAAACAATAAAGCAGTTTTATTTACAGACGCAAAAGAATTAATGGAAAGCTTAGGCTGGCAATCAAAAAAAATAAATAAACAACAACAGAGAGAATTATTTATTGAATTAAGCGATGATGAAAAAATAATCATTCATATTCTTAAAGAAAAAGACGTCACACATATTGATGAAATAAATATTAGAAGCAATCTTAGCAGCAGTTCCGTTGCAGCTGCTATTTTAAATTTAGAATTGCAAAATGTAATTGCTGGTTTGCCGGGAAAAATGTATAAGATGTTATAGCTGCAGGTTGCTGGTTGCAAGATGCACCAGCAATTATTCTTCTTCCAGCTTCACGCCTTCATCTTCTAGATATTTACCTATACAAAATGTGTTGTTTTCCCAAAGTTGAATTGGTTTGTTCCAGCTTATCCAAAGCCAGTCTTTATCTTTTTCAGCAACCAAAACCTGTTGTGTTGAAGTGAATATCCAAAGCACTTTTTTTGTACCGAATTCAAGCAGTATATCAGTTTTTCGTTTGATGTAACCTGTTTCAGTCATATCTTCAAGGTCGGCAGTAATATCAACTTCAATTTGCAATTCTGCAGGAACATCGGCATAATGTTTTGAGATTTTTGAAGAAGGAAATATTTTTTTGTCATATACTAAAATATCACCGCCTAAGTTGTTTTTATGGCTGATATGCAAGCCCGGTTCACCGGTAAAAATGTAGAAACTATTGGTTACTGTTTGATATAATAGTTTTACTAAATAAGCTACAATAAAAGCCTGTAAAGAACTTGCTCCCATAATTGATTCGGCGTTTTGGTTGTTGCGGATAGCTTGTTTATAACCCTTATAGTACAAAGGTTTTCCATCCATAATTTCATATATAAATGAATCAGGAATTTTTTTCCGGCGTGTTGTTTTTTTTCTTTCAATCGTCAATCCCATACAAAAACATTTACCCAAATGTACGAAACTTGCAAGCGAATTATTTTAGCGAACTGTTACTTTTGCGGCAAATTGATCTCAATGCAAAAAGATACTGCCGTTTTCTCGCTCATTCAAAAAGAACTTGAACGTCAAAGAAGAGGAATTGAATTAATTGCCAGCGAAAATTTTGCCAGCCTGCAAACTATACAGGCAATGGGCAACGTAATGACAAATAAATATGCGGAAGGTTACCCGGGACGACGCTATTATGGCGGATGTGAAGTGGTTGATGAAAGCGAACAGCTTGCGATTAATCGTTTAAAACAGATTTTTAATATTGAATATGCAAATGTGCAACCTCATAGTGGCGCTCAGGCAAATGCTGCTGTTATGCTGGCTGTGTTGCAACCTGGTGATGCTATACTTGGTTTGGATTTAAGTATGGGCGGCCATCTTACTCATGGTTCAGCAGTTAACTTCAGCGGCAAATTATATAAGCCGCATTTTTATGGAGTGAAAAAAGAAACCGGCACTGTGGATTATGAAATGCTGGAAGCAAAAGCAAGAGAAGTAAAACCAAAATTAATTGTTTGCGGCGCCAGTGCTTACAGCCGCGATTGGGATTATGGACGCATACGAAAAGTGGCTGATGAGGTTGGTGCATTGATAATGGCTGACATTGCGCATCCTGCAGGATTGATTGCAAAAAGATTATTGAACGATCCTTTTGATCATTGCCATATTGTAACATCAACAACACACAAAACTTTGCGCGGTCCCCGTGGTGGAATAATAATGGTGAGAAAAGATGTTGAAAACCCGTTGGGTTTAAAAGATAATAAAGGTAATGTGCGTCTTATGAGTAATGTGCTTGATATGGCCTTGTTTCCCGGAACGCAAGGCGGACCACTTGAACATATCATCGCTGCAAAGGCGATTGCATTTGGTGAAATTCTTACAGATGAATTTACTAATTATGCAAAACAGATCATTTCTAATGCACAGGCAATGGCAACAGCATTTCGCAACAAAAACTATAACAGTATCAGCGATGGAACGGACAATCATTTATTATTGATTGACCTTCGCAATAAAAATATTTCAGGCAAAAAAGCAGAACAGGTTTTAGGCAAAGCTGATATAACGGTGAATAAAAATATGGTGCCTTTTGATGATAAAAGTGCTTTTGTTACGTCAGGCATTCGTGTTGGCGTGCCTGCAGTTACCACACGTGGTATGAAAGAAGAGCACATGCAATTTATTGTTGACAGCGTTGACGATTGTTTAATGCATGCCGATGATGAAACTTATCTTTCAAACATTAAAAAGAAAGTGAACGAATTTATGCAACAGTTTGCGTTGTATCCTGAGTTAGGATAGTTTGAAGACCGCATCTAGGTCATATACTTTACAGCGTCTGAACGTTATAACACTTTGATTCTATTCTTTACAGTAATTGCTAATCTTAATGCTGACCAAACAGTATAAACGGCACAAACTTTTATCAACCAAACCATCTTCTAATGCTGATTCACGCATCCTGAGGAAAGTAAACAAACAGGTTAAAGTAATATTCAGGTGCATTTATTAAACGCATTTTTAAAACCTGATTTTATACCAGTTTTTTTTGTAAGTAAAGTTGCGAATGAGCAGCCATAATAAGGCATTACGATTTTTTAAATGTCATAAAAAAACCAATCCAAGAGTAAATTTTATAGCCTAAAAAAATTATATTTGGTTATGGAACACCTGCTCGATATCGTTTCAGATATTAGAAAAGAAAACTGTATTCTGATCCTTGGCCCGGATATAATAGACCTTGGCGAAAAATCTTTTTTTGAATCAATGTTTGATGAGTTCTTAAGCGACGTACAATCCAAAAACCTGATTGATGTAACGCCGCAATATGTATTTACCAATGAAGATCTAGTGCAGCTTCAGCCAACCGCTAGAGAAAGCATTGTTCTTAGAATGATGGAAAGATTTTATCAGAAACAAAAAGCTTTTGATGAGCCGCTTACAAAAATTTCACGCATTCCTTTTCATTTAATTATTTCGCTTTTACCTGATGAGCGCCTGCAAAATATTTTCAAAGATCAGAATCTTGATTTCAGTTACAACCACTATCCGATAGAAGAAAAACCAAAAGATGTAGAAAAACCAAGTATAAAAAAACCACTTATATATAACCTGTTAGGCGATTTTAGTGAAAGTGATGTGATCATTACATTCGATCATCTTTTTACTTTTTTGTCAGGTATTATGGGCAAAAGAGAATTACCGCAAAACATTCAGGAAGCATTAAAAAAAGCGAGGACTTTTATTTTTCTCGGTGTTCATTTCGAAAAATGGTATGTGCAATTATTATTAAGAATTATTACTTCAAAAGATAAAAGAGAAAAATATACCATACTAAAAAATGGTAATACAAATGATGTGTGCACATTCATAGCAAGGCGTTTGGAACTTGATTTTTTAGGAGAAGAACCTATAAATTTCCTGGATGAATTATATGCGGAATGCAAGAATCAGAATATTTTAAAAACAACCGCTAAAGTATTTATTTCTTACAGCCATAAAGATAAGCCAGAGATACAAAAATTAATTACAGCGCTTAAGCAAAACAATATAGAAATAGTAATTGATGATATTGATATGAGAGGCGGTCAAAAAATTAATGACTTTATAAATGTTGTAAAAAATGTTGATGTTATCATACCCGTAATTTCAGAAAACAGCCTGCTTTCCAAATGGGTGATTAAAGAAATATACACCAGCATCTTTAGTGCTCAAAAACATATATTACCCTGCTATCTTGATAAATCGTTCGAGGATAAAAGTTTTATTGATAAAGCGCAACAAATTGTGAAAAATGAAATACAAGATATCTTAAACAAGATGAAAGAAAGAGGAAACGCCAACTGGGATGATTTGATAAATGAGAGAAGAGAGCTGGATGATTATTCTTCTAATTTACCACTTGTGTTAGATGAAATTAAAGGAAGAAAATGTATATCGCTTACTGAAACCGAAATAGATAAAAACATAGAACTTATAGTTAATGAAATTGCTACCTTAATGAAACAGTAATGAGCACAATTAACACCGAAAAGTTGACTAATCGTTACCCGGGTGTAAAACCTTTTTCTGCAGATGAGCAGCTATTGTTTTTTGGAAGAGCCAATGACCTGGAAGCGCTCAACAGCATCATTTTTATTAAGCAGCTAATTGTTTTATATGGAAAAAGCGGTTATGGAAAAAGTTCATTAATAAATGCAGGTATTATTCCCAGGTTAAAACAAAATGAATCGTGGATATACTTTTCAATACGCTTTAATAATTTTTCTGAAAAAGAGATAAATCAAAACCTGTCGCCTGCCCAAACCGTAAAGCAAAGACTTGCCAATAATATAACCTTAGACGAAAGCACCGATTTTTATAAGCTTATACCTGATGAAAATTCTTTTTGGTATTGGATAAAGCAAAACCAGCTAAGCAATAAAAAATCAAAGATCATTTTATTCTTCGATCAGTTTGAAGAACTTTTTACTTATCCAAAAGAACAGGTATCAGAATTTTCTGAACAATTATCGCAGTTATTATATACAACTGTGCCATCCAGGTACAAGAAGAAATTAGCAGAATTAGACGAACAAGATGCAGTGAGTGATGAACTGCACAGTTTTATATATGAAAAACCGGAAATAAAAGTCGTATTCGCTATAAGGTCAGACAGGCTATCATTAATGAATATTTTAACTGACAGGCATCCATCAATTTTGCAAAATTATTATGAGCTTGATGCATTGAATGTTAAGGATGCTGCAGCCGCTATAACAGAACCTGCAAAGCTTTCAGAAGAGCTTAGTTTTAAAACGCCGTCTTTTGAATTTTCTCAATCTGCAGTAGATAAAATTTTAAATGGTATTGCCAATGTTCAGGATGGAAAAATTGAAGCAGCTACATTACAAATTGTTTGCAGGCATGTGGAAGATAATTTGGTCTTCGAAAAAAAATATACTATCATTACAGAAGAAATATTAGGAGATATTACTGATATTTTTCAGCAATACTATGAAGCAATACTAAACAAATTACCTGCAGAAGAAAGAGCAAAAGCCCAGCATTTAATAGAAGATGAATTGATAGAAGGCGGCAGGCGCAATACACTTACAGATAGATCTATTTTAAACAGATTGGGAGTTTCAAAAAATTTATTGGAACAATTAGAACAAAGTTCACTTTTAAGAAAAGAGAGAGATGCAAACGGCAGGCTTTTATACGAAGTAAGCCATGATACTTTAATTGCTGCCATTAATAAAGTAGCAGAAGCACGCAGGGTAGAAGAGAATAAGGCAGCTGAAGCACGCAGAATAGAAGAGGAAGAAATAAAACGAAAATCACTTGAACAGCAAATTAAAGATGAACGCAAAAGAGCCGATGATTTACAGGAGTTAAAAGATAAAGCTGTGTTCAGGTTTAGATTGGCGATAAGTATGACGGTGGTTGCAGTGATAATAGCTGTAGCTGCAATTATGGCGACTGTATGGGCAATAAAAAATAAAGAGGCCGTAGAAAAGGCACAAACAGTTGCAGTAGCTAATCAAAAAAGGGCCGATAGTGCAAGAAAGAATGCTGATAAAGCTTACTATAATTTACAAAAAATTACGACAACATCCAAGGTAAATGAAATAATGAGAGCAGGAGATAGACTTAAACAATTAGGCGATAAAAAAACTGCATGTAAAAGGTATGATTCAGCATTTAATTTTATAAAGCAGTATAAGACTGATTCCCTTTATTTAGAATTGCAAAAACGAATTAACGAATGCCAATAAAAATACTTATAGTTTTTATTTTTCTTTCTTCGTATGTGTATGGACAAAATTGCCCTGACTTTCAAAAATATATGATTGCAGGCAATAATTACTTAAAAAGAGGTGGTGATTATCTTGATAAGGCTTTACAAGAATTTCTGCTTGCACAAGCAGCTGCATATGAATGCCGTATTAGTTCAGATCTTGCAGATGCCGGAATAAAAAAAGTTTTTACTGAAATCAAAAAGCAAAGGGACAGTGCGAAAATAGCGCAAAAAAATGCAGAAGACATGCGGGATAGTTTATTAAAAGAAAGTCTGTTGCGAAAAAGGGAAACTGCAAGAGCAGATAGCCTGACTACGTTGTTGGCAGCTAGTTATGCATCTAATCATTCATCACAACCTTCAGAAACAACTACCCCAAGCATAATTAGTCTGCCTGAAAACGCAAATTGGCTAAACAGCCTTTCATCCTACGACAGCAATACATTGCGCAATTATATTGTTAAATTAAACAAATCAGGTAAAGCTACATTGGCAGATACCATTATTGCTTGTTTTAGTCTTTTAGATGAAGCAAAAACTGACAAAAGCACTTTTAATAATTTGCTTGGCAACAATTTTTCAAATATCAGGAACGCAAATGATCTACAGGATTTAAACACTTCCTTTTCTTTTTACGGTTACGGCGTTTTAGATATTCTCTATTATTGGGGATTAGAAAAAGCTACTGAGGCAGGAAATGTATACCCTTCCACCGCCGATCCGAAATATAAATTGATCCTGGATTCTTTTTATGATCTGTTAAAACAAGATAGAAAATCATTGAAGGAAAATTACTGGTTTCCTGATACCCTGCTAAACCTGCATGATGATAACCTATATGCTTTAGCATCTTCAAATAATAAAAATTTTATGTGGGGATATTCAGATTATTCCGATTACAGGAAGCTGAAAATGCGGTTTTTAAATTTATCACTGCAAAACTTTTCCCTTGTTACAGATAGCACTATAATTTTAAAAAATAATGGAAACGCGTATGAAATTTTAGCAGCCGATGGGAATAATGGCTATAAAATAACCAAAACAATTGATTACAGTATAAGGAAAAGTAAGGTAGAATACCAATCTTTTCTTTATACTGATCAAATTAAATTAGAAGATGGCACTGGACGTGTTTTAGATAATTTAAGCGATTATTCTTCCTCAGCTTACTTTTTTTCTGTCGATGGAAATTTTTTCACAACATGGAAAGATAACAGCGATTTATTTCTTTATGATGTAAAGAAACTGAAATTTGTTTTGTTACCAAATTCACGCAATGCTATTACTGAAAGCATGTCTTCAGATTCAAAACAAATTGCTTACTGGAATAAAAATACCAACGTTATTTACTTTGCTGATATGAGCGGTGCGGTGCAAAACCAAATTCCTGTTTCCTCTTACATAGAAGATACTATTCAAAATATAGATTTTACAGGCAATGATAAATTTCTAAAAATTAATACGGCTGATAAAACTTATCTTTTTGATATAAATGCTAAAAAACTTGTATTGAATTTTTACAGCAACCTGGTAAATAATATTGTTGTTTCGCCTGATAAAAATAAGATATTGATTACCTGCAACAGCGTAACATCGGGCGATAATAATAACCCATATACAGATTATGTAACCTTTGTTTTAGACAGCTCATTGAATGTAAAAGACAAGCTATACTCAGATTGCGACAAATTTTTGTTTACACCGGATGGAAGATATATTATAGCTTATGATAAAACACATATTATGCGGTGGGATGTAAATAAACCCGCAGCAAACAATGGCAATTTTTTCAATAGCAGTTTAAGTTTTGATGAACTATCAGATAAAAGCTGTATTCCTTTTAATTACTATTTAACCAGCAATGATGCTGTTCAAATTGAAAAAGGCGCAAGAATTGAAAAAGATATTGCCGAAAAGCAAGACAACCCGATTTTAAAAAATGCTTATTATAATCAATCAAAAATTCTTTTTGACCGTTTAACTCAGGTTGATACTAAAAATCTCCGAAAAGAAAGACTTCCTTTTTTTTATGACTGGTCTAATTGGTTAAGTAATAAGTTGGGATATAAAAACTTTAATGAGCAATTAATCATGCAACAAAAAGCAGTTAAAGTTTTTGACAGTCTTTTAAATTCTCCTGATTCCGTTTATTCTGAACAACTCTTTTATGCAGCGAACGGTAATATGCTGGTGGCTAATTTATACGACAGCCTGCAAAGGTTTACTCCAACCATGATTGAACAAATTAAAAAGGAAATAGTTATCAGGGAAAAAGCTTTTTATAAAGACGCGGCTAACTCTGATAATGTTTATTATTTTACTACCGCTTTTCAACGACTTTCTGCAGTATACGATACACTGGGCTTGCATTATTTGCTAAATAGCCAATTTCAGGAACGGCTTTCTCTCTATAAAGCAGAAACGCAATACTTGTTCCCAAAATTTAACTCCCTGCCCGATTCTTTTGATGTTAAAACAGCATATATTAATTCCCTTGCGCAATTAGCGCCCACTTATTTATATACATATGTAAATGCGCAACAGCAAAACCAGAGTACTTTGGATAGTGTACTTTTTTATGTAAATGAAGGTCTTGCATTAAAGCCGGAGAAATTTGATTCAGCAAGATTTTTGGTTGCTGAAGCAAGGTACTTTTTGTTACAGGATGACGGGTTAGAAAAAGCTTTGGCTATTTATAACAGGGTTTTGAAATATTTTCCAGAGTTGACAAAAGACACTATGTTACTTCAGCTTAGCAGATTGAAAGCTGCAGGAGCTATAACGCCAAATATTTCTAAGGCTGCAGATTTTTTGAATAAGCAAAACTGATATCGCTGTTCAATAAAATTAAATTCAAGCATATGAATGGCAATGCTAACAGTAAAAAAAAGTCATTCTCTCCAATTGAAGGCCCGTTAAAAATTGGTATTTGTGGTAAGCGGGAAATAGCCTACAGCGACAGGGCGGAGGTAGCCAAAGAGATTGAAGAGAAAATACGAACTATACTTTTAAAAAACAATACAAAAGAATTCATCGGATACACCGCGTTAGCCATTGGTGCTGATACAATTTTTGCAGAAGTCGTAATCCAAAAATTTAATCAACCAATTCAAATTGTATTGCCTTTTGCTTTGAATGAATATGAAAAAGATTTTACAGATGTGCAAAGTGCTGATAAGCTAAAAGAATTTATAAATAATTATCAGGCCTATATAATAGTTTCAGATGCAATACCTGCTAATAAAGTTGAAAGAAATGTGGCCTATTTTAAGATAGGTAAATATTTAGTTGATAATTGCGATGAAGTAATTTTTGTTTGGGATGGATTAAGGCCACGAGGCATTGGCGGCACTGCAGAAATTATGGGCTATTATAACGAAAAAAGGAACAATGAACATATTCCTTACATACATGTTCATACAAAAAATGAAGATAGTCTTGATAAGCAAATAATGGATCAGTTTAATAAGTCGAACAAAACTGCATTAGATAACAGAAACAGTTATAAAAAAATATGGAGATCCTCAATTTTGTTTGGATGGATAGCCGTTTTACTATTTGCCATAAATACAGGTTTTGAACCGGAAAACAAAATTGAAGTTATTTCCGTAACACTTGAGTTAGTTTTAATCGCATACATATACTATAAAATAATTCATGCGAAGAATAAAAATTATCATGGAAACTATCTTTCAGAAAGAATGAGAGCAGAAAGGTTTCGCATTCTTAAATATTTTTACCATGCAGGTATAGAAGTTGGTATTTCTGACTCAATTAACGAAGACATTATTTTATTGGAGACAGCAAAACAAATTAATGACTCTGTTAAAAGGTATGAATATAAATCTAACTGGTATGCTAATTATACTATCAAAAGCTTAATAAAAGAGCAACAAAAATATCATCAAAAAAAAATAAAACTCATTGGCAATAAGGCTGAATTTTGGGAAGTGATTAATAACATTATCGCGGTCGCTTTTCTTTTAAGCGTTATTATGCATTTCATTAATGCAGCGTTTGAGCCTTTTAATAATACCGAAGTCATAAAAGAAATATCTATTTTCCTGAATATTTTTTTACCTGCTTCGTATGCGGCTATTGAAGGAATTTTATATTTTGAAGAATGGGAGTTATTAAAAAAATATTCAGACGCAACTTATAGCGGACTTGAAAAAAATATGGCAGAATTGCCCATAATGATTGAACCCGGAGACAAGGATGACAACAATTATTATAAAAAACAATGCAGCGCATTAAACACTATTAGTAATACTATGCTAACCGATAATAAAAACTGGAAACTAATTCTGGAAGATAAAAATAAATATCAGTTTGTAATTTAAGTCAGGTGTTTTTTGTTGTATTAAGCTCCATAACGCTCTTTCAAAATATTTTTATGATGCAACAAGTGGCCATAAATAATAAACGCCAGCGCATTTACAGAAACAGGATTATTAGAAGCAGTTCCCATACGTTTTGTTTGTTCATCATTTAAGGCAAGCAAAAAAATATCGGTTGCAGCGCGGACAGCATTAAATTCCTGTTTCAAAGATGACAATGCACGTGTTTCTGCAAAACCATTTTTCACATAATCGTTTTCTTCAAATGAAGCTAATGGTGTTTCATCATTGCGGCTTATTCGCAATGCACGGTAAGCGAAAACACGCTCTGCATCTGTAAGATGTTGCAGCACTTGCTTTATTGTCCACTTATTTTCGGCATAAGCGAAATCTGCTTTATCATCAGGTAAACAGTTGTAAAATTCCTGCAAATCAAATGCATGGTTGTTTACAATTTCGCTGATTGAATTGCCTTGCGCCAGTGCAATGTATTTTTGATAATACGGTGCGCATTCATTTGGTTGCGGTCTTGCCATTATTGATTCTTTTCAAGATTATTCTGCAAAGTTTTTGTATTGTTCTTATCCTGAACTTTTTTAGCTTCAGGTTTTAAAGTAGATGCCAGTTCAACGGCAGCTTCTGCATTTGCAAATCCCCCGCTTACACTTAAATCGCTCATCTTAACAGGAACATAAGTTGAAGGATCGTCATGCATGGGCTTATTCACTTCATCGCTATAGTCTTTGGCTGATTTTGTGATTGCATATTTTACCTGTTCAGCACTAAGCTCCGGGTAATAAGAACGTATCAAGGCAGCAATACCTGTAACTACAGGAGAAGCCATGCTTGTTCCATCATGATAACCATAACTGTGCGGAACTGTTGAATAAATTTTTACACCTGGTGCAAAAATATCAACAGAATTTTTTCCATAATTACTGAAATAAGCAATGAATTTTCCATCATTCACTTTTGGATCGCCATAAGCGCCAACAGTTACAAAGTTTTTTGGCTCATCTTTTATGTATAAAAAATCCGGATTCGGAAAATTATCAACAGAATCAATATTATTGGATTCATTGCCCGCCGCGTGTACCAACAATACATCATGATCTTCTGCATACTTTACTGCTTCATCTACCCATTTTTTTTCAGGCGAAAACCCTTTGCCAAAACTCATGTTTATCACTTTGGCACCGTTATCAACAGCATACTTAATAGAGAGTGCAATGTCTTTATCATATTCATCACCGTCAGGCACAGCACGTATCATCATCACCTGCACATTATCATCAATACCATTTATTCCAATATTATTATTACGCTCTGCCGCAATTATTCCGGTTACATGCGTTCCATGATCAGCATCAGGGCCCATGATATC
>Ga0206955_1240_pt1 | contig 13547 bp, 14 predicted proteins | sample Alteio_BWOrgHeat_34_FD_153247 | JGI IMG/M metagenome (GOLD analysis project Ga0206955, IMG submission 153247) | Enriched cells from forest soil in Barre Woods Harvard Forest LTER site, Petersham, Massachusetts, United States -... | ecosystem: Environmental > Terrestrial > Soil > Temperate forest >...
TGCACCACGGGTAAGCAAGGTGCAAGAGGATGAGAAAGAGGATTTTGGAAATGACTACACGAACGAGGGGCGCCAAAGGCAGCAAAGCGTGGTGCCTGATGTGCTGGAGGAACTGAAAAGTATATTTCATATCCAGGAAACGCAGCAAGGCACCAAAAAGGATTTCATTTCTTTGTTCGGTTTGGTCAGCGCGAAGTACCCCGATATCAAAGGCACAGCCAACGAGCGGGCGCTGAATGAGTATATCCGTGAAAACGTGCTTTTCCCGATTTCGGATAAAGAACTCGAACAACTGTGGAAATAATGACTAACCGTAAAAATCTTTCAATCATGTTAAAAAATATCAAATCCCATATAAAAGAAGTGAAAGCAGTTTTCACTCAACCTATCCCCTACACTCCAAAACAACAGGTGCTCCTTAAAACTCTGATGTTTGCAGCTTTATTGGCAACGGTTAATTATTGCTTCGCCCAGGATGGTAATTCAGGCATCAATTCCGCAACCACTCAGGTCAAAAGTTATTTCGACAGCGGCTGCAACCTGATGTATGCCATCGGTGCAGTAGTCGGCATCATCGGCGCTATAAAAGTTTTTAATAAATGGAACGCTGGTGAGCCTGATACCAACAAAGTGGCAGCGGCCTGGTTTGGCTCCTGCGTATTTCTGGTAGTCGTAGCGACGGTATTAAAATCATTCTTCGGCTTATAAAATCGGCTTATGTCAGTTTATCAAATCAATAAGGGGGTATCAAAACCAATTGTCTTTAAGGGCCTCAAGGCGCAATACATCGCTTATCTGGCTGTCGGTTTGGTTTTGCTGCTAATCGGTTTCGCTATCCTGTATATCTGTGGTTTGAGCCTTTGGGTCATCCTGCCGCTAATTGTCAGCTTAGGTTCAGCTCTATTTTTTATGGTGTTCCGGTTAAGCCACCGTTTCGGTGAACATGGTTTGTCCAAACACTTCGCCAAAAAACAACTGCCTGATTATCTCAAATGTAACTCCAGGCAGGTATTTACAAATCTTAAAACTAAGCACAGCGACCTATTGAGTACTGCTGAAAAACAAATTAGTTCACGAAAAAAGTAACATAATGGGAATAAACATCAATAAAATATTGCCCCTAACCAAAGTCGAAAACGGTACGATATTATCCGCACACGGCGATATTACCGTAGCCTATGAAGTCAGCCTGCCGGAAATATTTACCCTTTCCGACCGGGACTATGAAGCCTATCACCAGGCATGGGTTAAGGCCATCCGCCTGTTACCGCAGGGTAGTGTCTTCCATAAACAGGATTGGTTCATCGAAAGTAGCTACAAAGCCGATTTTGAAAAGGCAGGCAAAAGTTTTCTTTCGCGTTCAAGCGAACGTTTTTTTAATGAACGTGAATGTTTGGAGCATCTTTGCTACATCTTCCTTACTCAAAAACCAAAAGACCGCAAATTAGCCAGTTCAGCTTACAGCAATATTCTGCGCAAAAGCATTGTACCGCAACAAACTGTTAATCCCGTATTGTATAAGGATTTTTTAGATAGCGCGGGGCAGTTTGAACGCATATTGACAGATAGTGGTTTTGTTATGCTAAATCGGCTGGATGATGATAAACTGGCAGGTACCGCAGAACGGGTCGGTATTATTGAGCGCTATTGCTTTTTAGGCGCGGCTGGTGCGAATCCGGTCATACAGGATATACACATCAAAGACGAGATCAGGGTTGGCAAAAATCATTGTGAACTCTACACACTTTCTGATGTTGAAGACCTGCCTGCACTTTGTGGTAGCCGGATCAATTACGATAAATACAGCACCGACCGTACCAAATTCAGCATTGGCTTTGCATCACCATTGGGCCAGTTGTTACCCTGTAATCATATTTTAAACCAGTACATATTTATTGAGGACGGGCAAAAGACGATCAAAAGGTTAGAAGCTAAAAAATTGCGTTTACAATCCCTGTCAGGCTATTCCCGCGAAAACGCCATATCACGGGATGCCGTCAATGATTTTCTGAACGAAGCCATCGGGCAACAACGGCTGCCTGTTAAAGCTCACTTCAACCTGCTGGCCTGGTCGGCTGATGCAAATAAAATCAAAGACCTGAAAAACCTGGTGAGTTCGGCAATGGCGCAAATGGATGCTACCGCCAAACAGGAAACGGACGGCGCAGCGCAAATATGGTTCGCCGGATTGCCGGGCAATGAAGCGGATTTCCCGATGAACGACAGTTTCGATACGTTCATTGAACAAGCCGCCTGTTTTTTTAACCTCGAAACCAATTACCGTAGCAGTATCAGCCCTTTTGGTATGCGAATGGGCGACCGGTTAACCGGCAATCCGGTGCATGTGGACATTTCCGACGAGCCGATGAGGTTAGGCTATACCACCAACCGCAACAAATTTATTTTGGGGCCGAGCGGCAGCGGTAAATCATTCTTCACTAACCACATGATTAGAAGCTACTATGAACAAGGTGCGCATGTGGTATTAGTGGACGTGGGCCATAGCTATAAAGGCTTATGCGACCTGGTGGGCGGCTATTATTTCACCTATTCTGAAAGCGACCCGATCAAGTTCAACCCATTCTATCTTACCGAAGGTGATGTGCTGGATACCGAAAAGAAAGAAAGTATCAAAACCCTGCTTTTGGCGCTGTGGAAAAAGGATGATGAACCCTTTAAGCGAAGCGAATATGTTGCGTTATCCAATGCGTTGACAGGATATTTTGACCAGTTAACTAAACGACCAGATATATTTCCCTGCTTTAACACTTTCTATGAATACCTGATGGAAGAATATATGCAGGTACTGGAAGACGGCAAGGTTAAGGAAAAGGATTTCGATATCGGTAATTTCCTCTATGTGCTTAATCCCTATTACCGTGGCGGCGAATTTGATTACCTGTTAAACGCCAGCGAAAACCTCGACCTGCTTAACCAACCGTTTATTGTCATAGAATTGGACAACATCAAAGATCACCCGATTTTATTCCCGGTGGTAACCCTGGTGTTGATGGAGATGTTCATCAGTAAAATGCGAAAGCTAAAAGGCATCCGAAAGGTTTTGCTCATTGAGGAATGCTGGAAAGCTATCGCCAAAGACGGTATGGCGGAGTACATTAAGTACCTTTTTAAAACGGTTAGGAAATTCTTTGGTGAAGCTATCGTAGTTACACAGGAAGTAGAAGACATTATTTCTTCGCCTGTCGTTAAACAGGCCATTATCAATAACAGCGATTGCAAAATACTGCTTGACCAAAGCAAATACCAGAACAAGTTTGACGCGATACAAGAACTGTTGGGTCTCACTGAAAAAGAAAAAGCGCAAATACTTTCGATGAACAGGGCCAATGACCCTAAACGTAAATACAAAGAGGTATTTATTTCTTTAGGCGGCCAGTACAGCAAAGTTTACCGGACAGAGGTAAGCCTCACAGAATATTTGGCCTATACAACGGAAGAAAGCGAGAAAGTTAAAGTGCAACAATACGCAAAGAAATACGGCAGCATACAAAAAGGCATTGCGATGCTGGCTATGGAACTCACTAATAAAAATTAAGATTATGAAAGCAACATTCAAATTAATGGCTGGTGCCTTATTACTATTAGCTGCCTGCCAAAGCAAAAACAGCCAAAAAAGGGCTTTTATACCGGGAACTTATGCTAATTCAGCTAAAGGCGAATACGCCGTTGCCAATGACACTTTAGTTATCAGGCAAGCCGATGGTAATAATTATCAGATTACCCGTAAGACAACTTACCAGGCCATTAGGAACGGTAAATTATTGCCTAAACATCAAAAAGTACAAATACTGAACTCGGTTTGGGATAGCAATAAACAGGAGTTGGACGAAGTGACTACCGGCAGGATATTCCGCTTTGATGCAGATAAAAAACTGCTGCTGATTAACCAGGCCAGTTACCAAAAGATCAATTAACAAAATTATTCACCAATACAATTTGATATGCCGCGAATGCGGCATATAAGGAGGCTATTGTGTCAAAAATTAAAGAAATTATGAAAAAATACATGGTCATTTTACCCGTGTCGGCAGTGACTGTCTTTGTATCTATACCCAAAGGTGCGGATGCACAGCTTGTCGTCGGCTCGGTCATTTCCTCTACAGTTGGCCGCGTGATCCGCGCTATTGACCTGGAGGTGCAGCGAATGCAGAACCAAACAATATGGCTGCAAAATGCGCAAAAAGCATTGGAAAATCAGCTATCCAAGCTGAAACTTGATGAAATATCAGGCTGGTCACAAAAGCAAAAAGACCTGTTCAGCCAGTATTACCAGGAATTATGGAACATCAAAACTGCCATCGCTTATTATTCACGTATCAGCGATTTAACACAAAAGCAGGTTGCCCTTGTCAACTCCTATAACCAGGCATGGGCGCTTATCAAAAATGATAAGCATTTTACGGCTGATGAACTGTCCTATATGACCAATGTTTATTCGGGCATTTTGCAGGCAAGCGTCAACGACCTTGATCAGATCCTTTCGGTTATTCACGCCAATAAAACACAGATGCCGGATGCAAAGCGGATGGAAATTATCAATAAGGCCGCCGACCACATGGACACGAACTACAACGACCTGCAACAATTCAACACGCAGAACGAAATGCTCAGCTTGCAAAAAGCACAAAGTGAAAACGAAGTGCTCACCTTAAAAAAATATTATGGAATCGAATAAGGTAAAAACGGGAAGGTTAAAAGCAAAAAGCGTCTTTTTGGTTTGTCTTGTTTCTTGCTTCGTGTTTCTTACAGCTACCGATAGCAAAGCGCAAACTTTTGCCGAGTGGTTTTCGCAGGGCAAAACGCAGATCAAATACCTGACCCAGCAAATTGCCGCCTTAAATGCCTGTCAGACTTCCATCCGGCAAGGTTACAATATGCTAAAAGGAGAATGGACTTCCATAGGAAATTTCAAAAACGGTGAATTTGGCCTGCACCAAAGCTATTATACTTCACTAAGCACGGTCAACCCGCAGGTAAAAAGCAGTCTGGACATTAGCTTCATTGCAACGGAGCAACAAAACATCATTGCAATTTTAAATGCAGTTCAGCAAGTGGCCGGCTTAACCACCGATGAGCGAGGTTATATTAAAACAGTGGCACAAAACATTTTCAATGAATGTGCAAAAGACCTGGACAAATTGAATAAGGTACTCAAAAATGGCACCCTGCAAATGAGCGACGATGAGCGGCTGAAGCAGATACATAGCGTACAGGCGGCTATGCTGGATAAGTACCAGTTTACACAAAGCTTTTGCAACAGCATACGGTTAATGGTGGCTCAAAGGAACCAAGAAAGTAACGAAACACAGACCTTAAATAAGCTTTATGGAATTAACTAAGAAATTAACCATCGGCCTGCTAACCTGTATGCTTTTCGCTTTTGGTTTACTACCTGAAAAGGCTAAGGCGCAGGCATCAACCGCCCAGGATGTACAGCAATTGTTGCTGGACATTGAAAAGCTGACACAATTTAAAGCGATACTTTCCGATATGGAAACCGGCTATACCATTCTCACGCAAGGCTATGGCGAGGTCAAGGATATATCCGAAGGAAATTTTAACCTGCATTCCGCTTTTTTAAACAGCCTGATGGCTGTTAGCCCTGAAGTTCGGAAATACGGGCGGATAGCCGATATTATTTCAGCTCAAGCCAGTATCGTATCGGAATATAAGGCGGCTTACGAGCAGTTCAGCAGCAGCGGCCACTTCAGCGCAACGGAATTGGTGTATATGAACGGCGTATTTAGCCGGTTATTGAGCCAAAGCGTAGATAACCTCACTAACCTGGCTAACGTGATCACTGCCGGAACCCTGCGAATGAGCGATGCGGAGCGGTTACAGGCCATTGACCATATCTACGGGGATACGCAGAATAAGCTGGTTTTTTTGCGGCATTTCAATAACGAGGTCGTGGTATTGCAACTGCAAAGAGAGAAAGAACAAAATGATGTTAACACCCTTCAAAAACTGTATTAGTATGAAATGGAAACAAATCTTTAATAGTTCCCCCTTTAGGGGGTTAGGGGGCCTGGTGTTGTTGCTTACTTTACCACATCTAAGCCAGGCCCAGGATATTACAACGAGTTTGCAAGGGATGCAGCCGGTATTAAATAATGTCTATAATCAAATGATCCCAATGTGCAGTAACCTGATAGGTGCGGCGCAGGGGATAGCGGGGTTTGCGGCCTTGTGGTATATCGCAGCGCGCGTATGGCGACAGATTGCGCAGGCGGAGCCGCTGGATTTCTACCCGCTGTTGCGCCCTTTCGCTTTGGGCATGGCGATTATGCTATTCCCAATGGTGATTGCGCTGATGAACGGTATCATGCAGCCGATTGTATCGGCAACCGAAAGCATGGTGACCAATAGCAACAACAGTATAGCCTTGCTATTGAAACAAAAAGAAGACGCTATAAAAAACAGTAGTAGCTATCAGATGTATGTTGGCGACGATGGGAACGGCGACCGCGACAAGTGGTACAAATACACGCATCCCGATGACCCTAACGACCAGAACGAGGGCACTTTTTCGAGTTTGGGCAATGATGTGAAGTTTTGGATGGATAAGAATATGTACAATTTCAAGAATAACATTAAAGAATGGATGTCAGAAATTTTGCAGGTTTTATATGCCGCCGCTATTCTTTGCATCAATACGATACGGACGTTCTACCTCATCATCCTGGCCATATTGGGGCCGCTTGTATTTGGCTTCGCCGTTTTTGACGGATTACAACACTCACTACAACAATGGGTAGCGCGGTACATCAATATATTTCTATGGCTGCCTATCGCCAATATCTTCGGAAGCATCATCGGGCAGGTACAACAGCAAATGCTGCAACTGGATATTTCACAGATACAAAGCGCCGGAGATACATTTTTCAGCCCAACCGATACGTGCTACCTCATATTTCTCTGCATCGGAATTGTGGGTTACTTCTCTGTACCGAGCGTGGCTAATTATGTGATACATGCTCACGGCGGAAACGGTTTACTGAATCGCGTAACTAATGTAGCGGCTACGACCGTTAGCGCAGCTTCCGGTGTGGCAGCCGCTGTAGGTGAACGTGGTGAACAAGCAAGAAGCAATATCCTGAATGCACCTGCCGACTTTAGGGAGGGCTATCGCGGAGGAGGCAGTAACCATCAAAAAAACAAACTGGAGGGCAAATAGATGTTTCAGCAATTCAAAAATATCGATACGGCTTTTAAGCACATCAAAACGTTTAGCATTTTTCTAATATTGGCCAATGTAGTAACACTATCTTTTGGCATCTATAAAAGCTATCAATTTGCAGACCGGGCACAGAACCGGGTACATATCCTGTATAACGGCAAGGTACTGGAGGCCATAGCGGCAGACCGGAAGACCAACCTGCCTGTCGAATTACGCGACCATATCAAGACCTTTCACGAGGATTTCTTTACGCTGGTGCCGGATGATAAGCAGATCGATTCCACGGTTACCAAAGCCTTGTACTTAGCGGACGGCAGCGCCAAGACGGCCTATGATAATTTAAAAGAGGCCGGTTACTTTAATAACCTCATTTCCGCTAATATTAATCAGCAGGTGAAAGTGGACAGCATTAGTTTAGACCTGAATAACTACCCCTATGCGTTTACCTGCTACGCCACGGAAAAATTAATCAGGGCGACCAGTACCGTTACCCGCAAACTCATTACAGAAGGCAAGATCAGCGACCTGAAAACGGAAACGGATAATAACCCGCACGGCTTTTTAATACAAGGCTGGCAGATACTGCAAAACAATGACGAACAGGTTAAAAACACACAGCCATGAGGTTATTTAAAAGAAAAAAAACAAGTACGGCAAAGTATCGGGAAAATGCTTTGGCCATGCAAGTCGCCGGGTATATCCAACGGAAACAAACGCAGGTATCCGGTTACCTTAACCGCAAAACCCAGTATTGGAACCGTGCTTCAAAATTAGCGGCCCTGTTCCTGTTTTGCCTTTTGTTCGGCGGGTTTTGCCTATTCATGCTTATTAAAGCCATTATTCACCTTTAACAAAATATTAAAATGACGACACAAGAAGAAAGAAAACGAAAGTTATTGCTGTTCCTGCCGCTATTAATCCTGCCGTTCCTGGCATTAGGATTTTTCGCGCTCGGCGGCGGTAAAGACAGCGCACAGGCGCAAACGGCATCGGTTAGCAAGGGCATTAATACAGAATTGCCAGGCGCACAATTAAAGCACGACAAAGAGGCCAACAAAATGAGTTTGTATAACCAGGCGCAGCGTGATTCCGCTTCGGCCAAATCACATTCTGCCGCAGGCGCATTTGCTACATTGGGTTGGGATACGGCCAGTTTCCGTAAGGAAATTAATAAGCCAGTTAATAGCACCACAGCAAGCGAAACAAAGATCAATGAGCGGTTAGCTGAAATTAACCGGCAGATCAGCCAGCCTACGCCTGTTAGTATGAAGCCAACAACAAACTATGCTTCAACAAATCAGTCCGCTGATTTAGAAAACATGGAGCGGTTGCTTAAACAAAAACAGCAAAACAATGCGCCTGATCTCCAAATGCAGCAGTTGAATACCATGCTTGATAAGATCATGCAAATCCAAAATCCATCGCTGGCAAAGGATAAGCAGAAAACGTTTAAAACAACTGTAACGGATAGCGCCTTTAAAGCTATTCCCGCCATTATCGATGGCAACCAAAAAGTAGCCCCCGGTGGTGTGGTTAAATTGCGTTTGCAGGACACCATCAAAATCAATGGTATCAAAATCCCTAAAGGACAAACCATATTCGGCTCCTGCAACATTACCAACCAACGCCTCTTACTGGACATTAAAAATATCCGTTTGGGAACAGCGATTATCCCGGTCAATTTGACCGTGTTTTCGCTGGACGGCATGGCGGGCATAGCGGCGCCGGAAGCGGAATTGGGCGAGGCGGCGGGCAGCGGGGCAGACGGCGCGCTCGAAAACATGCAGTTCTTGAGCATGGACAACAGCCTGTCGACGCAGGCAGCCACAGCGGGCATTTCGGCGGCAAAAGGCTTGTTCGGCAAAAAGGTCAGGAAAATACGGGTAAAACTCAAAGGTGGCCAAACGGTGCTGCTGCGCATTAACAAGAGCTGATATGAGGCTGGAAACCAAATATGCGGAGCAACTCATCAGCTTACTGGAAGACGCGCAAGATGTTGGATTGCCGCATGTTGTATTTGAACTGCGGCCAATGGATATGGACCTACAGCCTCACCAACTCAGTTTATTTGAAACGATCGGTGAGGCGCTGGAATATTTGGATAACGCGGCGGGAAACAACTATCTGCCGGGAGACGCGGACTATCCTATTTACTACCGGCACGCCGACCGGTTACTCGAAGAAATTAAACAGGCGAATTCATTAACCATAAATAACATTGATATGAACAGGAACAATTTAGAAAATCTCAAGGAAGAACTGAAAAGACTGGGCTTTAAGGAGAAAGTAGCCGCCGACATGGAAAAGCAAATCGAAAAAGGGATTCCCGATTTTACTTTAAGCGATAAAGTTAACGGTAACAAGGGGCAGGTTGACCTTAGCTTGCATTTCCGGCAATCGGGCCAGTCCGACAATTACTATTTTAATAAATTTACAGTAGCCCTGAATACAGGCAAAGCGTTGGAAGAGGGACAAAAATATATGGTCATTTCCCCTAATGAGCAAGCGCCCGGCAAGAACCTGGTCAAGTCCTTTGAAAATGTGACCGAAGCGATTGATTTCTTTAAAGCACAAAAAGGCAACAGCGAATTAGCTGCCGGTAAGGATGCCGCGCATAAAGTTGAACTGGCTAAAATGGAAAACAGCAAGGTCAACTATGTGGCTAATGATTTCCAACGAACATTCCGCACCCCAGCCCAAACACAAACCTTTTTTGTTGAACGTGGCAAGGGCTTTACGGCTGAACAGGCCGCTAATATGATACAGGGACGTTCTGTTTACCGCGACGACCTGTTAAATTTAGCAGGTGATCCTTATGCCGCCTGGATAAAACTGGATTTCGACAGCCCCAAGGATCGTTACCAGAATTATACCACCAACCAGTACCATGTACCATCTTACGGTTTTACGACAAAAGAAGCACTGGAAAAATATCAGATCAAGGAACTGGCCGACCCTAAAAAACAAGAAGCACTTATGCAATCCATCGAAAATGGTAACCGGCCGCTAATAACCACCGTTAAAGACGGACAGGATGTAAAACTGCATATCGAAGCCGCCCCACGTTTCCGCCAAATAAATTTCTTCAGGGAAGACGGCAAGCCCGAAAAACGCGAACAGTTCTTAAAGGAGCCTAAACTTGAACAGACCCTGCAACTCAACAAAGAAAAAGGCCAAGCCAAAGAACAGGAACAGGGAATGGCTGTATAAAATCAAATCTTATATTTGCAGCCCCTTTAAAACAACAAGCAATATTTATTAAATTTAAAATATCATTATCATGGAACAAATCGCAAAATTGAAAGAATTGATCGCATCGGCAGAAATTGATGCCGAAAAATTCAACAAAGGCAACAACGCCGCAGGCACCAGGTTACGTAATACCATGCAACAATTAAAAGCCACCGCGCAAGAAGTGCGTAAGGACGTAATAGAATTAAAAGCCAAAGCAAAATAAACATACTTTCTCGATCAATAGAAAGCCTGGCCAGTAACGGTCAGGCTTTTTGTATATTTAGCCTTTTATTTAACACGTTGATTAATAAAAACTTACACGGGTAAAACTATATTGCTAATGGATTTATTAGAAAGGAATTTCAAAATTAGAGTCTCCGAGGATTTAAAATCTCTAAATGGTGAAGAATTTGAACGGTTTTCAAGATATATACTTGAACTTGTTTTAAATGAGAAAGTAGTTCATAAGGGGCAGAATCTCTGTGCAAAGCCAGTTGGCTATACAGCAGATTTTGCAAATACACAATATGATATTATCGGACAGTCCGGCACTGATGAGGGTTATTTTGATGACTTTAAAAAACCACTAAGAGATATTCAAAGCGCTCTAAATAATCATAGCACAGCAAAGAAAATTTATTTGTTCTCAAATCGATATGCGGGTACTTCGCGGTTGGGCGATTTAATAAAAAGTGCACAGGATAGTTTAATAATTCAAAAGATATTCCCGTTTGATTCAGAAAAAATTGCCGAAACGATTCTCGATAAAATTATAGCTTCTCATACTATAGAAGAAATTTTTAAGTATTTACCTACTGCGAATGAATTATATAAAATTCTACCGAAAACTTCACAAACCCCTGCTCATAAAGATCAATACTATGTACGAGGCGAAGAAACCAAAATAATTGACCAATTAAATAACAAATCTATAATTCAGATTTATGGGTTGAGTGGCATAGGTAAAACAGAAATAACTATAAGCATCGCTAATAAGGTCGCTAAAGAATATCAGACTGTAATATGGATTGAGGGGGACTCAATTCAAAACACAAAAATCGATTTTAACGCGATTAAAGTATCCAAATTTGATAGGCTAATTAACCTGGCTACGATACTGGAAACATTCAAAGTTTTGGTTGTTTTTGATAATATCAATACCTACACAAGCGAATTAGTTGAGGCATTTGTCAATTATAACCAAACAGGGTCGCGATGTATAATAAGTTCAATAGCAAAATCGATAAATGAAGACTTGACGTTCCAACTCCTGGAAGTTTCCGACACTATCGCTAATAAAATCCTGTTTGGGGATAACATTATATTAAAAAAAACAGAAAGCAATAAGATATTGAGTTATACCGGTAAACACCCACTTATTCTGAAAATCATCCAGTCGGCTGTAAAAAATGGTATTCTGGATTGGGCGGGGGTTTTAATTGAATTGGAAGGCGTAAACCAGTTAACCGACAAAGACCGAAACCAGACTATTTCAAATAGGATAATTGGGAGAATAAAAGCCGTTAATGAAAAAGAATTAGAATCACTTAATTATATTAACAACCGATTGATTAGTAAGCCCTTGCTCAATAAACTAATCGGTTTTATTGGGGTCAATAAACTCTTGGACAATTCAATCATAGGAAAAGATGATGCAAAATATTTTAGCGTACACCAAATCTTACTTGATTCGATCAAATCTGAGTTGACCAACAAACAATGGGTACCCGAGTTTAATCAAAAAATTAAAATTTATTTGACTGAACATAATGAGACAAAGGATGTCGGCTTTTATAGTGTTATTTTTAACCACGACGACCTCTTAACCAATTTACTTAACGCAACGGATGATGAAGATTTTAAAAGAATCATTGTTTATTCAATTATTCAATGCACAGATATAAAAAACTCCTCAAAAACAGATGCCTTGTACGCAAAGGCGAATGCGCTTATTGCAGACAACAATACTTATTACGAGAATTTGTTGTTTATTGAGGCCGGTGAGATCAGATTGTTGAGAATTGATAAAAAGGTTGAAAAAGAACACTACAGAACAGAGGCAAAAAAAGAAATCGACGCCTTAACTACCCTCCTAAATACCGTTACCGAAAATATTCATAAGGCAACTATTTTACATCATATTGGCAAATTGCAACTTAAACTTGGGGAAAATGAACTTGCCACCAATAAATTTGAAGAGGTCTTACGAATAAAACCTGATGATCCTTTCGCTTTATTACAGGTAGCAAGAATAGCTAGCAATACGAAACAAACTCAAAGAGTTGTTGATATAACAAACTTTATTTTCAAGTTAAAAGATTGCCCTCTATCAATTCTTTTATCATTTTACGAATTGATTTCTCAAAGTAATTACCAGGATTTAAAAGCAATATATATTGATGATCAGATTGACTTATTTACACTAAAAATAATAGAAGCAATCGATTCAAGGTATGACCAACCCTATAATATTTTAGGTAAAATGAGCAGACATCTATCTTATAATTTTCCGGAATATTTTGAAACAATAATAGATAGTTTGCCTGCGCCATCCAATCTTGATTACAACGAAAACCTCAGATTTAACTATGCGCTGATCCTTTCAAGTTATTACAAATTCGGTGACATAACCAAGCAGCCTCAAAAAATGGAACGGGCATTACTATTGGCAAAAGCTAATCTGTCACAAATAGATTTAAACAATGATTACCAAAAAGGGATCTATGTAGATTTACTTATTGCCAACCAAGAATTTGATTTGGCCCTCGAAAAGATAGATGAATTTGAAGACGAAAACGAGTTTTATTTTCAAAAGCTAAGTAAAATCTATAGAGGGATGCATCTTTTTAATGACGCTATTGAAGCAGCTAACAACGCAATAAATTACCACAAGGGCACTGGCCGTGTAAGCGACATTTATTTATCCGCTTTTTTGAACGATAAAGCAGAAGCCGAGGACGCTCACGGGGACAAAAACTGTATGATTTCATTGAGCGAGTCTATTAGTCTTCAGACTAATTCAAAAACAAAAAAACAGTGGCAATCGAAATTAGAGGAATGGAAGATAAAGTACAAGTGAATTGCATAACTCTTCTAGATATAGGCAGTAAAC